>Ga0114963_10000914_pt1 | contig 20240 bp, 30 predicted proteins | sample C_131016_EF_Meta_FD_87019 | JGI IMG/M metagenome (GOLD analysis project Ga0114963, IMG submission 87019) | Freshwater microbial communities from Lake Croche, Canada to study carbon cycling - C_131016_EF_MetaG | ecosystem: Environmental > Aquatic > Freshwater > Lake | place: Lake Croche, Canada...
AAAAATCGAGTTTTAATAGCAAACTTGTTTGACGAGTATAAAAAACGTCGCGAATGTTTTACGAAGCGCGCGCATAAACTCTTAGACACCGGTAGAGCCGAAACCGCCTCCGGCACGCGAATCCGGAGCCGCAGGAAGTTCTTCCAGGGAGTTCGCAAAAATAACGTTGTTCCAAGGTAGCCAATTGTACTGACACACCTGGAAAAGTCGCCGTCCGTAGTCGATCTCATAAGACGCACGTCCTGGATCGGCACAATCTACACGGGCGATAAGCTCGCCGCGGTATCCCGCGTCAGCCAGACCAATCTGATTGGATTGACGCAGAGGGGTCAGGCTTGTAGAAGAACGCACAATCAGAAGATACGGAACCGGTTTTCCAAGTGAATCAAGTGCAGCAAAGTGCATTCCCGTCTTAATTTCAGCCGCCAGCATGCTCTTGGAAAAATCCAGTGTATGTTGAGGGCATAATAGGTCCAGACCAGAATCCGTCCACCGCCGCTTATCGACATGATTCTCCATATCGGCACGCAGCTTGGCATCCGGAATCCACACACAGAGACTCATTTCTTACTTAACTATATCACATCCATGAAAGTCTTTACCGGCATAAACGATACAATAGTAGCCAGAACACCTAGCAACTGGGCAATCAAATAGTTCCAGCCTTCGTTAAAAGACATTCTTCCCAGAACCACTTTGGAAATCACGAACAAAGGATTGAAAAATCCGTCGGTATAACCTTTACCAATCGTATAAAGAGCCAAGTAAAGAATCGGCATAACAATGGGGTCGCTGTCGGTTAGCAGTGAGCCGTAAGTAAGAACTACTACTCCCATGAGCTCCACAAAGTAGTTATACATTTATTTAAGGGCAATACTTGGAAACATCAAAGTAAAACTCTTCGTCTGCCATAACACATCGGATTCCCTTCTTGCTTCTCTCAAAAATTAGTTTTGAGGTGTGCTCGTTATTATACAAATAAAGGTCGTCAACAAAAGATAGTTTCATATAGGTTTCGGCGTTCTTCTTCATGTGTTGGTAAATATCGCGAACTACGGGGGCAGGAACGGGTTGAGTCAGACGTTTCTTTACGCGATCCAAGGCTGTTCCCAAAGAAGCATAAGTCATAAACAAAATGATTTTGTATCCTGCTTCGTGAATCTTGCCCATCACGGAACTTATGTAGTTTTTGTTGCGACAGGTAGCATCAAACACGAAGGAGTAGGATTCTTTTATACACTTGGTCATCAAATCGGTTAACAAGGTTTGGTTTCCGCCTAGGTTGTCGGGGTTCAAGTAAACGTAGGAGGATGTGATTCCGGCATCTTTCATGAACTTTGGGCGACTGGACGTCTTTCCGGTTCCGGCAGCTCCGCAAATAAACATGGCTTTTTTATGCTTTCCGGCTCTGCGAACGTTCTTTGTCACGAATTCAAAAAGTTCGTCACTGCCATTACTGCTGCATGAAGAAAGTGAACCGGACGAACAGGAACTCATTACACATTAACGAGAAAATTGGGAAGTTCTCTTTTCTTATAAGTTATGAACCGCATCTTTGCTTCACGGTAGTATAGCCGATAAGCAGAAACGCAATCTGCGCACTTGTATTCATCGGGCATGGCTTGAGGTGGTTCGGTAAACCCGATGTTAACAAGTTCTGTTGGTACGTTTTCGCTCAACCACTTAATATGCGCCTCGGTCTTGTGAATTTTGCCGTAGCGGTAAGTGTATTCAAGGCACAAGTTAAGTCCCAAAGAACAGAGCCACTTGTAGTTTGACAAGCTGGCTCTGGTCCATTTGCTGCAGGGGTGATTTACGTGCGTCTTTTTGTAAGCGTTTTCCGGCAAGTTTTTCGATTTCAGTTCCCAATGAACCGAATACAGAAGTTGCGCTGTCTCCAAAATCATCTTTACCACATGCTTGTCGCAGTGTAATATCGCCGCTTCTTCTGGGTTTAATGAAAGGAAGAATATGTTCATTTTGAAAGCAAAAAACTAATCCGGATTTTATTCGTTTTACAGGTGCTTGAGGCACACAGCCAGATACTTGTCGGATCCGCCAACATCAACTTGCGACTCGGAAGCCTCCTTGCGAACAGTGTAGTGAGCTGGCGTCCCGTCCTTACACTTGAGGCACATTGCGCTCAACTTTGTGACAGATGTCGCATAGGGAATACACTGGAAGATGTCGCCGAAGGGCTTCTGGTTTGCGTCGCCATCCAGACCCACAATAAGAATGTGTCTATTCGCAGTTTTCAGAAGAGAATATACTGTTTGTGCGAGTCCCTTGAAGAACTGAGCTTCCTCAAACACAATGTAGTTGTGGCAACAGAGCTGAGAGCTCAAGTATAGCTCTTTAGAGACATCCCATGTAACACAGGAAATCCGGTCGTCGTTGTGAGTGACAATTTCAGGTTTGTTGGAAAAGCGGTTATCAATATCGGGCTTCATAACAAGAACCTTCATTCCAGTAGCCTGGTGCTTGCGCACGTAGGATAGTACGTAGGAAGACTTGCCCGAGAACATGGGACCCATGACAATTTCAAGAGACATTTTAAAAGTTTCTATTTTAAACAAAGCTGATTCGTTTTAAACAATGAGCTTGCCTTGGATGAAATACGCTACTCAGTTTATTTTGTCCAGTGACTTTTTTAAGTTGTGTGACCACACAGCAGAGAATCCTTCTTCTGAATGGAAGGAAGCTCCGAAGACGTATGTTGGACACGTTTGTTCCTGCTTCCGTGAACACGCAAAAACTTCAGCTAAGTTATTGGTTAAATCGGTTCAATACTACGTCATAACATCAAACGCAAAGTCTCCCTTTTATGCATTACAACTTTCTATTAAGTCCTTCTGATTTATACATACAACTTTGTTACGACTTTTATGTATATCCAGAATAAATTGCATTTTGATAAATATGTTAGGCTGGTCTATGACAAATTCATTTGCATCAACTATATAAATTGTTTTATTTTGACAAAATAGTCCATTTACATAAAAAGGAGAACCATCAGTTATACATATATTCTTTCCGGACTTAACTATAGCTATTTGGTCGTTCAGATCTACAATTTCATCTGTATTTAAAACGTAAGACCTATTTTTTAAGCAATTTATTAAAGATTCAAAGTTGAACTTTCTATTATTGTAGATATAGTTTTCTTTTGACTGTCTTGGCATAATAATAAACTCGTGGCGTAATTCAGTTTCTCCGTCAAAATACTTTGCAAAGTTATAAACCTGCTGTTTATAATCTTCAGTTATATTTTTATCGTTGAACGAAGTGATTGGAGATGGAAAAAAACAGATATTATTTGGTTTTATATCATGAACAACATCTTCAATTTGAAAATACTTACAAAATAGTTGCTTGTATGTTCTTTTAGTTTTGAGAACTAGTTGTAGTGAAGGATACAGCTTTTTTAGTTTGTGAAATATGGGTAGGTAAATTGCGGATTCAAAAACCCAGTGGGAAAATGCAGTATCATATAGTGTGTCAATAATAAAGTAGTAATTATCGACACTAACCAATGGTTCGGTTGTTAGTTTCCAAGAATTGAAGTTTTCATAGGAATAACTAAGAACATTCTCAATTTCGTATATCTTGTAAATTTCGTCGATAATAAAATTTTTATGTTCGGATAAACTATCTATTAATATTTCGGGCATTTGTCGGAATGATGATATTATATTTTGGACACGTTTGTTCCTGCTTCCGTGAACACGCAAAAACTTCAGGTAAGTTATTGGAAGAACTTGTTTACTCAAATACCATTCGCGGAACAATGTGCATTGCCTCCAGCTCCTGAGTCCACAGCTTAACCGCATAGGGAATGGTCTTCATCTCGAACTGCGTTTGGACTCCGCAGGTTCCGCAACTATAAATGTTCTCGGACTCGTTCACCACAGCCAAAGTTCCGCAAGACTTACAAAATCCAGTGGTGAAAGGGTCGCTCACGTCCATCAAACGCTCTTTCGTAAACACCGAAATGCCGTGCGAAATCATACAATCGCGCTCCATTTCGCCAACACGCAGACCACCATCCCGCGAACGCCCTTCGCAAGGCTGGCGAGTTAGAGAGACAATGGGACCACGAGCCCGAGAGTGCTTCTTGTCAATCACCATGTGCTTGAGGCGCTGATAGAACGTGGGTCCCATGAAGATTTCCGCCTCCATCATCTCGCCTGTCTGTCCATTGTAAAGAATCTCATTGCCATAAGGGTGCATTCCCAGCTCAAGCAGCTGCTCCCGGATGTTCCCGACTTTTAGGTGGGAGTAGGGTGTGCCGTCGCCCAGAGTCCCCTTCTCGCAGCAGATCTTGCCGTACATGGTCTCCATAAGCTGAGCAATCGTCATGCGCGAAGGAACGGCGTGGGGGTTCATAATAAGGTCGGGGCGAATTCCGGAAGCCGTGAAGGGCATGTCCTCCTCGTTCAGTAAGATACCGCAAGTACCCTTTTGACCGTGACGCGACGAGAACTTGTCCCCGATTTCAGGCACGCGCTCTGAAACGGCGCGCACCTTGATGAACGGATACCCATCCGAGTTCTTGTCCTGCCACACCTTATCTACACGGCACTCCTCCGAGTTCTTGTGCGTCACCGACGAGTCGCGATAACAATATCCGTTCGGGTCCGCCTTGATAGAAGTAACCTTTCCAATAATGACGTCATTCTCTTTGATCACAGCGTTGGTCTGGGGAACACCGGTCTCGGTGATGGCGTGGTACGAGCTGGACTTGAACCCGCGCGTGTTCTCGCGACGGGGCTTCGTGAACTTTTCCTCCTTGCCCGAAGCGATGTTGCGGTGCTCCTCGTCTTTGTAAATGGTGTAGTAGAGGGTGCGAAAGAGCCCGCGGTTCACGGCGCTCTTATTGAGAATCACCGAGTCCTCCTGGTTGTAGCCGCCATACATGCCGATGGCTACCATGATGTTGTCGCCCGACGGCATTTCGTGGCTTTTCAGAACGCTCATCATCCGCGTTTCTACAAAAGGGCGCATGGGACTACAGAGCACGTAGCCGTTCTTGTCCAGGCGCTTGGCGTAGTTCCGGGCGAAGATACCCATGGCTTGCTTGCCCATCGCGGACTGGTAAGTATTGCGGGGCGACTGGTTATGGTCCGAGAAGGGAATGCTGGAAGCCATGTGTCCCAGAATCATCGTGGGGTGAATCTCGCAGTGCGTATGAACCTTGGAAACGTCAGAGGGCGTCATTGCGACGCGAATCGTGTCCGTCTCGCACGGATCCACGTACTCAATACAGCTCTTGACCCACTCAGTCCACTCGGAGCCGGGAGCCGGAGCCTTGAGAATAGCCCCATCCTCCACCCGAAACAGCGGGCGCACGAACCTACCCCCATCCGTCTCCACTCCCAAAGTGTTTCGGATGATGTCCCAAGTGATGCTGGTATGAGGATGAAGCACAAAGCTCCGCTTGGCGTTCTTGAGGCTCTGCGAAACTTCGAGGGGATTTTGAGTGAAGCCCACGATTACGCCGTTCAAAATCACCATCGTGCCGCTGAGTAGCTCCAAGTCGGAAATCCACGTAATCGGAAGCTTCTTCATGTAGTCAAAAGCCACCGAAGAAGGCGTGTGCTGGCTGATTGCAGAAAGCATACAAATCGCCTTGACGATGCCTACCGAATGACCCTCGGGCGTCTCTACCGGACACACGTAGCCCCACGAGCTACCATGAAGCTTGCGCGGAGCCAGTAGCTTACCAGACTTTTCCACTGGCGTCTGGATGCGCCGGAGGTGGCTGACTGTAGCAGAATAAGACAGGCGGTTCAGGACTTGCGAGACGCCCATCTTTGTGGCATTGGAAGCGACCGGCGAAGTTCCCAGACCCTGAACCGTAAAGTTTCCGGTAGCCAGCGCCTGCTTGAGCTTGCCCTCAATGGTAGAAACTTTCAGGATTTTATACAAATTGTTGACGTTCAGCACTTCCAGGGGGCGAGGTGCGTCGCCCTTCTTCCAGGTATCGTTATTGACTTCGTGCACGAACTTGCTGCGAATATCTTTACATACTTTCTGAAACAGCTGGCGGAACAAGTGGGTCAGCAGAGCACCAGCCGTCACAATGCGTTTGTTGGGATACGCATCGCGATCATCAATTTTTAGCCTACCCTTTTCGGTCTGGATAAGGCGGCGCACGACCCAGGCGGTCAAATACATCTTGCGGGCCTCCAACGTTTTGGTGTCCGAAGTGTCTCCGCCAAACTTGACGTGGGGCAGGTACTCGGTTTCCAGCAGGCTGCGCACATAACCCTTCTTGTCCTCGGACGCCGTGCCGTACTGGAGATGGTGGCTCAAGTACTCGATCGCATCCTCGCGAGTGTATACCTTGATATCCGAGCACTCCTTGAACGAAGCCGCGAGCATATCCACCAGGTTATCATCTGCGTCCCGCCCCCAGATGAGATTGACAATGTCCTGGTCGCACTCCATTCCGAACGCGCGAAACATTACGACAAGCGGGATGTCCTCCCGAAAGCGAGGCACGCACATGGTCAGTGGGTATCCGAAGCCATTGAACTTGGAGCTCATGCGGACTTCCAGCTTCTTGGGGGGTGTGGTAAACGACTCGTGGAGCGACTTCATCTCGCCAGAGTAAGTGAACTTGGCAGACGTCTTCTTGTTATAGAAGATCATGATGCGGTTGTCAGCCACTTTCTCCTGGCACAGAATTGTGCGCTCACTGCCGTGGATAATGAAGTAGCCGAATGGGTCGTAAGGACACTCGCCAATCTCCTCCTTGGTTAGAGGATAGTCCTTCATGTTACAGAGCGAAGAGCCAAGCATAACGGGAATCTTGCCCAGCGACACGCCCTCGAACACCTTGGTGTTCTCCTCGAACTCCGCGTAAGAAGGAGCCTTGTAAGAGCGAACCAGGAAGCGAACGTCGCTGAACATCTGGGCTGCGTAAGTAAAGTTGCGAGCCCGAGCCTCCTGTGGAAACATGGGCTTGATGCGACCTGTAGCCTCCTGGATGCGAGGCTTCATATACGTGATGTTCTCAAACGAGAGGCGGAACTCATACTTGTATTTCTTGGTCTTCTCGTCTTGCTCGTGCCACACTACGATGGGTGCGGTAGATGACACGATGAGCGGAATCTTGTTGCGAATGAAATCTTCGAAGGACTCAAAGTGATGGTCCACCAGCTTGGAAACGCCCCGACTCTGAAAGTAAGTTGTGATGGATTCCCAGTCCATTGGTATTAGTTTAAGGAGCTTTCGCCGTAAATCTATTCTTGATTCGTTTTTAATAGAGCACATGGCGGACAAACCAATCACCATCACAAAGCTGGGGTCCGAGCCCCCTGCTGTAAAGCCGGCTGTGGCGGGTAAGCGAAAGGTCACCCAGCGGACATTTCCCAGAGGAATCTTGAAGGCGGTATCCGATCCCGCAAAAGCTCCTCCCATGAAGAAGGGCACTCATAAGCACACCATTCGCCTTATCACTGAAAAGGGATTCAAGCATAGACGGAAAACAGTGAAGCGCGCGATAAAGAAGATGACGCCCGAAAAGATTAAAAAAATGGTTCAGGAAGCCGGACTCTTGAAAAATCCAGATGCACCTCTTCCTTTGATGAAAGACATGTTGATTGGCGGAGTTATGGCTGGATTAGTTTCTTTGTAAAGTCTAACTGGAATGACTAAGATTTGGGGACCATTAGGGTGGATGACATTACACTCTATTTCTGTAAACTACCCTCAAAATCCTTCGGCGGAAGACAGAGCCATCGTAGACATTTTCATAACAAAGTTCGGAGAGTGTATAACTTGTAATACCTGTAAGGACCACTTTAAGAGAATGTTTGCTTCTTACAAGCAGAAGTATCCTCAGTGGAACTCTAGTCGTTATGAACTTTTTTTGTTTGTTTGTAGGGCTCACAACACGGTGAACAAGCGTATTGACAAGCCGATAATAAATACATTATTAGAATGTCTGCAAACAATAAAGAATAATAGCAAGAACACAAGTTTAAGAGAATTTAGAGAGAAGTATATATCGTATCTCTTTCGAAACTGGGCACATTATCGTGATTTTGAAGGTGCGCTTAACTCTTCTGCGGCGCGCGAACTTCAAAAAATTAATGATTCTTACTGGAACTTATTAGAAACTGATATTTCAGACTTGGAACTAGAAGAAGGAAACGTTACCGAGTTTATAACAGACAATACAATTGTAGAATCCATCGGATCAGGATTTCCTAGTATGGTAAGAGGAAAGTTTGTTTCAGTAGGTTTTAAATTCAAAGGGGGTAGACTGTCGTTAGTTGGTCAGTAGGGTGCCACGGCAAAGAAATGCGTGGCTTCATTTCCCAGTCGTACTTCTTCATCCAGGGATTGCGGGTTTCAACATGAACTTCGTCCAAGAACTTTACTAGGCGCTTTGCTTTACGTAGCGAAGCTTTGGGCAGAATGAACTGTAGCTGGTTAGTAACCGTAAAGTTTAGAGGCTTGAGCTCTTCTGCCTTTGGGACCTCGTATTTTACGATGTCGGAAATCAGAGGGGCGTCAGAATAAGGATACACCCAATCCCAATTCAGCGGCTCGCTTTTATCAAAATAAAACAAAGTCCACTCAAACGTCTTCCAGTATGCTTCTACAACCGGAGCCATATTGGAAACTCCATCCAGAACATGAAGCCCGTATTTTTTTACGAACATTGAGCTGTCTTTGCCCATCAGAGCCCTTTCTTCTGGGCGCTTTCGCAACCCAATACGCTCTTTAAGAAACCCCATTTCCTTAGTGGCGCAGTAAACAAGAAACTGGGCGCGTCCTGTCTGGGTAAGCAAGTTTGGGCTACCACATTCCTGAAATAACTGAAGTGCTCTGCTATACCCATCCTCCCGCAGAGAAAACATAGCCAGATTCGGCATGAAATCGTTGCCGAAGCAGAGAATAGACAGAGCAATGTACTGGTCCAAAGGCATAGGAAGCTGGGTCAACAGAATTTTAGTGTTCAAAGTGGCAAACTCTGCGTGTTTTAGCTTGGGGTCGTTGAACTCCGCACTCTCGCGCATCAAAGTCATTTTTGGAGAAAGACCAGAGTGTTTGAGGCAAATTAGGATAAGGTCAGCGTCTAGTCCGTAAATACACACATTCTTTCTTGCTGCTTGAGGAATCTTCTTGATTTCTGTTATGAGCTTGTGTTCGCCTTCGCCTGGCACGGAAGTTCCGCTTAAAACAGCGTAGGGGAAGCGAGCCTTGATAGCTTGTTCTAGCTCGCGCATATAAGGGGTGTCGGGCGAAATTTGGTTGCGGTCAAAAACTGCCTCCTCCTTTGCTCGCATCCGCCGATAGCGTTGCTGGACAATCTTTGCGTAAGGAACCAATCCATCCAACGCAATGATAACTTGCTTGGCTTTACAGAAGTTTTTCAAGATGTAATCAAGAGCCTCAATGACGGAAAGAATCGGCTCCTCGTCCTTGAGGTATCGGTGAATCAGGCAGTTAAAGTCAATTCCAAAAACATCTACTTCGTGCGGCTGGTTTTTTTTGATTGTTTGCACGATTCCGGCATGGGCTCTTATTAGGCTCGCGAAGTAAAAAGGGATACCCATATCTAATGTGTTAGGTGACTAATGTGAAAACTCTAGGCTACTAATAAATGCTCTGGTGGGTAGTTGCCCTCTTCGTTGCCGCGGCTGTGTTCTATGCTTATTCGGTTTCAACCTCCATGAGAATCACGGGGCACAACAATTGTTCTTCATGTCCCAAGGCACACGCAAAAGAAAAGGGGTTCTAGAAATAAATGGGAACTATTCGTCGTCGCGGATACACCGCGCATCGCAGAGGAAAAACGATTAAGGTAAAGTCTTCGTTAATTCCCGACCTGGGTGCCATCGGTCGTTGGGTCTCGCTCCACGGACCTGGCATCGGTCCCATGAAGAAGGGCGAGCTGACGCGCTACGGATACAAATCCAGCGCACCCAGAACCACGCGCCGTAATGCCCTGCGTAAAGCCGTGCAGTCTTACGGAGCCACGTCCACCTTCCGCAAGGTGAACGCCCTGGAAACGCTCTCCAAGCGGACTGCTCCCAGCCGCAGTAAGACCTATCGCGCCGATCGTAATTGGGTGAGAAAAACCTTTATGTAATATAATAGATGGACCTTGTTTCCAGTTTAATAGCCGCCCTCCTCTTTGCTGCGTTTGTTCCCGGCGTTCTTGTGACGATTCCCAAGGGTGGAAGCCGCACGACCGTTCTGCTTGTTCACGCTGCCCTTTTTGCCGTGGTAACGCACTATGTGATGTGGTTTTATTGGACGGTAATTCGTGAGCGCTTCGGCAACTACGGAAACTGGGGTCCCTCAGGCTGCCCTCCGTGCTTCCTCCAGAATAAAGATGGCGTATGTAAGCCGGACCCGAAATGCTCTGGTCCCAATTCTGAAGTCCCGTATTAATAATAAATGTGGAGCTCCATCCTCTCAAAGTTTCTGTTATTCCTCGCGCTTGTTCCCGGGGTGTATCTGAACCTTATGCCCGACGCGTCTTTAGCAGAACGCGCCTTAGTTCACGGAATCTTATTTGCCGCGCTAAATAGTTTAGTGTACTTCTACGTTTTGCCAATGCTCGAGGGGTTTGAAAACCCCGACTCAAAAATTGTGCCTCCCTGCCCCGGAACCGACGGAATGTACATTCACGTCGCATCTGGAGATTGCCGCCAAAAGACCGATAAGCACGACTTTTACTCGAAGGTCTGATCAAGCGGAATCAGCGAGGGCATCTCGGGGTCATCAAATGCGCCCGGACTGACTCGCATCACCACTTGCCACAGGTATGGGTGCTCTTCCTGCTTGGAGTAGTCGATCTTGTGCCGAACGTAGACGCCCAGCTTGTCGTTGCCCTTCGTGATGAAGTCGCAGCAGAACTTAGTGAACGCCGCCGACCGCACATGCGTGTGGACGAGCGTATCGGTTCCCGGAATGAACTCGCTATTGAAGTGATTGTTCTGGGGATCATAACTAAACTCAAACAGCACCACCTTTAAGTCTTTGTAGCCCATGTATCCGCGGTTAACACGCTTGCTCACATTCTGGTAGTTGATTTGGTGCATCACCCATGCGTTACAAAACCCCTCATCAACCATCTTGTTATCCCACGAAGTTGCGGCGTTAAAGAGGTAGTCCATTCTATTGTGTGATGTCTGAGTGATCGGAGGATGAATAATCCGTTTTGGACGAATTCTTTCTCTGTTATAAGTTATAAAATGTTCGCGATGTCTTTATATGCGGCTGTGCTGTTCTATGTGCTTGAGCCCGGCGTGCTCGTGACGCTTCCTCCGGGTGGTTCTCGTATGATGGTGAACCTCACCCACGCGGTTGTGTTCGGCGTGGTGTGGATGCTGACGCACAAGGCGGTCATGCGCGCACTCTACTAGACGCTCTGAATAAACTCCCACCTTAAATAGTCGCAAATCTTCTTCCAAATGAAATCATGTGCTATCAACCTATCACGCGATTTCAGCAAGGGAAAATACACTTTGTACTCATCAAGCTCCAAAAGCTCAAAAAACTTGAAAAGAATGTAGGAATACGAAAGAAAGTTGGTGCGGTCATCGGGGCAGTAAAGCAAGAAGGGTGCCTGGATTTCCTGGAACATAGTGCGAATCTTTTCTTCAATTTCGGGAGTAATCGTAGGCGGAGGATTTCCGTTAAGGCGTGAAAGAATGTGCGTGGCGTGCTCGTAGTATTTTGAGCGGTTCAACTTCTTCAAAATTTCGCGCATGTCTTTTTCTGTTAGTTCGGCTACGTTCTTAATTCGTCTTTTCTTTATTTCAAGCACGACTTCGTTCATGACTTCGTCGGGAATAATTGTTGATTCCTTTGCTTGAAACTGGTTCAAGATTTCGTTTAGGTGATTGATTTTTTTGTATGCGTAATTGTTGCGTTCTTTAGGCGGATCCCTGAAACTTGGAAAGTCTGAAACTACGAGCATGTATTCTTCGGAGCCGCACTTGGGGCATACCAGAATACCTTCTTCAGAAAGTTCTTCGCGAGCCACATTACACTTTTCGCAGTGCTCGGTAACAATTTGCTTTTGTTCTCCAGAGTCCCCCGTATTCAACTTCATTCGGCTTGTATATTCTTCGTATAGCTGTCGCTTTGACTTTCCGCTATCAAGAGCCACATTGTTGGCTACCAGAAACTTGACAAATGTGTTCATGTCGGCGGGAGTTGTGGATACGGATTGAACTTTGTCAGCTGAATCATAGTACTTCAGCATTATGTCGGCGTTTTTCAAATAATAGTCTTTCAAAGGATTTTCCTGAACTAACTTTTTCTGGATAGAATTCAATTCTTCTTTGAGTTTATTAGTTTTGATTATTTCAGAAAGATCGGTTTGAAGACCAGCCGTTTCAAGCTCTTGTTCAATTTCAGTGGCTCGTTCTTTTAATGAATCGGCGCTGGTAGCAACATCTCGCATATCGGAAATCATAGACTGGTGAATGGAATCTAAAGTTCCCGAAATGGATTGCTTTGTTTTGGAAGGTCCCTCCCGCGACTTTTTGATTCTGAACATGTTGTCCATTTTATAAACTTTCATTTGCTGGCTGAAAGCACTAGCAGCAAAAGAAGTCCAATCGCAATTACTACATGGGGAGCCGACTTAGAGGATGTGAAATTAGTAAAGCTTTCCGTAGTTGAAGCTTGGGGGCAAAGTGAGCTGTCTACTCGCTGACACAAAGAACTGCTAAAATCCGGACTTAGAGAAGGAGTCAAAAACTGGTATTCCGAACCGCCGGTCACTGCACACTTGTAGCACTCGCAGGAAGGAAGACCATCAGAAGACAAAGCGCGAAACAGATAAGTGGGATTCAGGCTCGCAATGTCGCCTAAAGCCCCGGGAATCAAGCCAGTCAAGCCTCCACCAATATTCTTGACTCCTTCTGGCAGAAGTTTGGAAGCCGAGGCGATATTATTGACATAATTGAATCTATTCTGCTTAGAACCATCGGGAGCGGTACACTGAGCAGCCGTATCAATGAAAAACCGATTACCTAACGTCGGGTTTCCAGATACTAAGGTCCGGACATACGTTATGCCGGCATTCGCGTTAGTCACAATTTGTCCAAAAGTTCCGCGACTTCCTACGCCCAACGAAGAAGGTTGGGGAACGTGGTCTCCATAACTATATTCGGGACCCATCAAGGCTGTTTGGACATCCTGCCCTCCATTGATGCCGTTCCAAACTTCTCCCATTATCATTTCTCTTGAAGTTTTTTAACAAACTGAAAGCAATTGTACTTGAAGGTGGGATTCGTCAGAGCACAAGGTCTCTGCTTCAGAATTGTCTTCACCATATCATCATATGAATACCCGAACTTTTTACACCCGTAAAGCAGAGACAGAAAGCCGCTCCGATTAATTCCACATTGGCAGTGAACATAAATCATTTTGGAATCAGTGTCCTGAATGAACTTATTTAAAACTTCTTCGAACTCAGCAAACTTGTCTGTAATGTCTACTTCCAAAGAGTCAACAGCCTTCAAGCAATAATATCTTTCCGGATTGGACTGGCGAAACCATTCGGGGCTGTCTTCGTCAAATGCACAATTTATCACGTGCGTGATATTGTTGTTCAAGGCGAATCTTGGAGTCAGCTGTTCCCCCGACGCAAACATGATGTTGGTGTGAATTCTGGCGGGAGGATCGGTTCTCCAGCCCGTCGATCGCCGCCGGTGAAGGTGAAACATCCACTCTTCCATTGAAGTTTAATGTGTTATTAAAAACGAATACGTTTTCCATAAACAACAAAATAGTAGATAAAATGGAGTATAAGGACTTCCACAACACCCACCTTCACTACGCCACGATTTCTAGGAGGGGTAAGGTTTTAGCCACTTCGCGAAATAGGGTTGGGAGCAGGTCGCGTGGGTGCGGATGGTCCGACCAGACGATACATGCAGAACGTGCAGTTGTGAAGAGTTTTGGAGACCTTTCACAACTTCATGGTTGTGTCTTGGAGGTTGTTCGCGTCAACAAGCACGGCGAATACTTGAACTCAAAACCTTGTTGCGAGTGCACCAAGTTTCTTGAGAAGTGTATGAAGCAATACGGGCTTTTGAAAGTGCTGTATTCGGTCAGCCTAAATTAAGAGATTAAATAGGCTTCCGATAACAAAGGCTACCAGAACCGCGACTCCGGCAAGAATACCGACGCCCGTATAAGAAGGCACGCCGCCCGAAGTATATGTGTTGGGGATATACTGGAGAATGAGCGAGCGTGGCGTGGAAAGAGAGATGAGCGCGGCTGCGACAAAGAAACCGAAATAGGTCGCCGCATTTTTCACTGCCTGCTTGGCGGTGCTGAACATGTGAACGTTGTTCTGGAGCACCGATGCGGGCTTGTTCATCGGGGCGATGAAAGGGTCTCCGCCGCCCGTGACCATCGGCGCAAAGGTCGTCGACTGGGGCAGCGAGGGATTCTGGACAGGACTTCCGGCTCCTAAAAGCTCGTTTAAGTCAGTCGCGCCGTCCATATTGTTTATTTAGAGCGGAGTATTTCACACTCAGTATCTTCCGCAACATAGCGATAGCACCGCCCGTCCACTTTGACTATCTGGTTTTGAACTTCTTCCACTGACATCGGCAGGGTAGGCTTGGTAACAAACGGCTTGTGGAAAAGCAGAATGGAAGCCCCTAAACCAATAATAAACGAAAAGAACCACTTGCTTTTTTCGTTTCTAAGCATCTGCTCTATCATTTGTGTTGAGACGCGATGAAATTAAGAGATGATGCGGCGGGGCTACAGGGAACTTCTATGCTCGTAAACTTGACGCAGCCCGTTCCCGTATACATAGGTTGATGGTCGTTGGGAGTAGGTAGGTGAAAGTCTTTGCGGGCAGGAGGCTCAAACACTGCGACAACCAACATTCCTAGCAGAAATCCTATGAAAAGCCAGGCGGGGATCAACATTATTATCTTTACGCAGACTTTGGATTTCCAGCCTGTAGGTTACAGCACTGGGTTGACACGTAGTTAATAACTGAAAAGTCCCGACTACAATTAGAAACAGCAATCAGAGGGTTGTAAACCGCCTGTCTAGTCGCCGACTGGACTTTCAGGGGCTGCGTTTGTGCCAGGATTCTTGTCCGGTTCGTCCAGCTCGCTGAAGAGCTCATGCGGGTATCTTTATCTTGGGGCGCGCAACTATTTTGGGAATGTAGTCTTGGGGCGGAGGGCTGTTTTTAATCTGATCAAAAAGCGGTCGCGCCTGTTCTACTGGCAAATCCTTGTACAACATCTCCAGCTTCAGTTTGAGGAGCCTGTCCATAATCTACCGTAGGAACATTTCTCACCGCATTGTTCCATAGCCTCGGCTCAAACTCTATCTTTTTTAAGTCTTCAGGTGGAGCAGTTCCGTGGCTGGAATACAGAAAGTAACCAAAAGAGCCCACCACTATCACCAGAAGACTGATGTTGAACCACCACGAGAAAATAGAATCTTTCACAGACTTCACCCACAGCAAATTGTTTTCTATTTGCGACACGTTATCTTTGACTAAATGAAACATCTCTGTTCAAACACAAGAAGATACAATGTCATATTTATCCCTGGTGTATGGCGGAGGGATTGTTCTTTCCAGCGCTGCGGCTTTGGGAGCCACATACTTGGGAAACATGGTGAATCCTGTAGAGGCAGAGATATCTCCTATAAGTCCGGAAAGCAAGATAATTGCCGCCTTCGGAGGCGGAGAACGGGGAAAGCTGGCATTAGAAATACTTAAATACACACCTTCTAAAGACAAGAAGTACTCTGCAAATGAGCTTTTGGCAAAGATGGAAGAGGCTGGTTTGGACGTCAATGAGCTGGCTGAGTGCTCGGAAGAAACACGTATCGTCTGCGGACTATTGGTAAAAAAGCTTACAGATATTATCAACCAGACCGCAAATCCTTCAAAATTTATTGGACTGGGTGATCAAACGCAGGAGGCGATTGAGATACTACAGAGCAGTCAATCTGCTGAAAGTTGAGTTTTTCTACAAGTTCTAAGATGTAAGGGTTTTTTATGGAATGGACGCAAATCGATACGCCTTTTGTTCGCGACGCGAGTAAAAGCCGTATACACTCGTAATGTTCTTGAGTGTTTAAAGTTCCCAGGCAAATCGTGAGCGAGTTCTGCTTATACAGAAGCTGCTCGCGAATTAAGTCCATTTACTTAACCATCTAGAATGCGTTTAAGTTCTGGGTATATGGGTTCTGCTTGAACGCCTTCAGAATATCACCCTCCATGCGCTGAACTTCGATGTCCTGCTGAAGCGGCTCGTTGAACCGGTAAGAGCCTAGATCTTCCGCAGTCGCGTTGATCGACACGAGTCCCTGGTTCACGCGGGCAGCAGCCGATAGAACAGACTCGTCCTTCTTGGTATTCGCGGAATAGGAGTCTGCTCCGATGGCGAATCCGGAGCCAGAGGAACCAGCGGGACCCGGGCGTCCTTCGGCAGTTAACTTCATGAACTCCTGGAAGGGCTCTGTGAAGGCGCGAATGTAAGACTTCATGACACCGTCCATGCCACCGCCAGGACCAAAATACTGAACTTCGGTCGTGTCGCGAGCCTGCGGTTTCACGGGTTGCTCAGCATATAGCTTGGGCGCGGTTTGGGCTCCCACAGCCGTGTTCACACGATCCATTCCGTAAATACCAAAGCGGTCCGGCTTGTTCTTCTTGACGTCAGCCTGGATTCCGGGCACCGTCACATAGGACGCACCCTTGATCATCGGGGGCTCGTAAGAAAGCTTCGGCTTGGAAACCACGCGAAGCTCATCCGTGGTGGGAGGTAGCGCATACTCGCGCATCTGGTCCTGTTGGTAGCCGCCCTTGGGAATATTGGTGAATCCATCATTGCTTCCCGCTCCTACGCGAACCTGGTCAATGGGAAACACGTTCTTCATGTTCTGACCCGAAACCATCCGCGACTGCATAAAATCAGACTCGTTAGAGTTTCCAAAAGGCTTGCCGGAGCCAGGCTTCGCGTCGTAAAATGAGCGAACCTCTTTCTTCTGGAAGTATTCATGTCCTGCGCCGGTGTGGTTATCCAGAATCTCGTTGGTGGCTCCCGAATACATGGTTTGAGTTTGGTTCGCTCCGAAATAAGGGACTTCGTTTCCATGTCCGTTGGAAGCCTGCGAGTGAACCACGTCATCGTGGAAAATCTGCCTTGGCTGATCCTCATGCTTGTTTTCAAAAGGCTCCATAGTCTCGGGCTCGCGAGGCTGAGACTGGTCGTTAGCCAGCAGATAACCGACGGTCCCTAACCCAAGCAGAAGGGCGAGTTCAATCATCTTTGTAATCTTCTACTTATTTTTTCCCCGTATTCTACCTGATTCGGCTTCTAGAGGAAAGATGGCATGGCTTTGCGGCTTGTGAAACAGCCATTTCATGTTGCGATGCGTCTGGTCGGTTTCTGCTGGCTGCTTGGGCCAGGTTGCTGGTGCAAACGGAACTTCGCTCACACCGGGAACATAAACTTTGGGTTTCAAAAGAGGCGTCTCAAAGGTGTAGCGGTTCATTTATTCCATAGCGACCAATTATTCCGATTGAAAGGAAACACAACAATCTTATTCAGCATCGCGCGGAACTTGTCCACCATCTTTTGAAAACCGAGTTCGTCCGTTCCGGGCAAAGGACGCGGCAACTCAATATTCATGTTTTCGGGCTTGATTCCATAACAGTTCACGCCAAATTTGGTTTCTAAGTCAAAATATCCTCCATTGACTCCTGGTCTTCCGCACGCGGTCTTATTGGGAATGGAAGCTTCCATTTGGAGCTTTTGCCAAGTGGCTTCTTGGGTAGGAAACAGCGCCATTCCGCCCTGAGACCATCCATATCCGCACCACTCAGCTCCCGAAAGAAAGGATTGATAGACTTGGTCGTAGCTCGCAAGCTCCGACTCGTAGGCAGCACAGACCGCAGGGGCTTCGTTGTAAATGTAGTCGTTTCCGCTGACGTAGAATACTTCTTTCTTCTGAACAGGCATTCCGACCGATAACTTGCTGGAAGGGGCTGGCGCAGTTTCAAAGAACCCAATTTTGAGAGCGCCTTCGGGGGTTACAGAAACTTTTATGACTCCCATGCGGCTAAGAACCACGTACAGAATACCCGCAAGAGCTAGAACTACAATGACGGACATGAAGCTCGAAGAAGAGACGTAGACCAAAAAGGCAAGAAATAAGAGTCCCAGAATAGAGACTAGTATTGTCGTTGAGAGAGGCAACATCTCTTCGTTAATTTTCTAGGCGATAATAAATCATAACTCGCATTCTAGTGGAAACCGGAAATTGTTTTGGACCATGTTCTTGGACTGTTCGGTCGTCGAGAGTATACCACGAGGAACCCGGAGGCATGTTCCGCCCGTAAGCCCACCAGTGTGCTCCGTTATACGACGCGACGCTCATCAGAGCATATCCGCGCTTATTGATTGTGAGGATGCTCGGATAGTCAATAGAACCCGGAACCGAAATCTTGTGAAAGACCATCACCTTAGGAAACTTCCCAATCAGTTGCTGCTTAGAGCAACCTTTTTCTAAACACTTTTCACACTTCCAATCCTCAATTTTTGTGGGCTGAACCGTGTCGGCAATACACTGAACTAAGGATTTGTTGTTTTCCATACAATCCAGTGAGTATTCTACGACGCTGTCTTCTTTCAGTTCAATGTAGTCGCACGAATTACACTTGATGGAGTCTGCGACTTTGAACCGACACAGCTCGTCCAAAAAGGGCAGCTTGTCGCACAAATAATTAATAAGTTCGTGGGAGTCTCCTATGCTGTCTCCTGCTGGCATGTGATGAGTTTTGACCGACTCAAAAAATTCTTTTAAGCCGATTTCGCCTTTAGAGTTCCAGATGCGGCATAGGCACTCGTCGATTAAATTGTTCTTGTCGAACTCTTTGTTGGTGTAGCGCTCCTGAACCTCGGGAATGCGAAACAGACATTGAAGACAAGCGTTAACCCAACAGCTTCCCTTGAAATTTTGGAGACCGAACATCTCCTTATTTCTGGAACTTAGAGAAATCTGTTAAAAAGGGTTGAGGAGGTCCGTCTACGCGAAATGAAGTTTGTAGGTCGGGATTGAAGTAATACGGCTCCGATTCAGATTGATATTTTTTGGAGACTCCGGGGTCGGTATAAGGTTTTTGGCTAGTTTCAAGACTGGAAGGCTCAAATTCTTGACCTTGTGCGCAATGGTAATCGGTATAAGGTTTTTCGCTGGTTTCAAGACTGGGAGGCTCAAATTTTTGACCCGGTGCGCCGTGGTAATCGGGTCCATACACGCGAGGATACAAATTGCGCATCGCTCTCTTCTTTGCTTCATCCTCATCGGACAAGGGACGAGGAGGGGGCTTCTCGGATTCCTTGAGGGCAGGACCAAAAATCTCTTGCTTTGCTGCAGGAGCTTGGGGTTTGATTTGACCGGAGTTGTCAACGCCGAATGTCTTCAAAGTATCTATGAGGTCTTTGTTGGTCATGTGTTCCTGCGATGACCAAAGAATAACGGCTATAAACAGAACAATCAGAAGCCAGCATAGCATCATTCTTCTCTTTGTTAGAAGCAAAGAAATGGCGCGGAAAACCCACAAGAGAAAGGGACGCAAGCACCGCCGTCGCACCTTGCGAAGAGTGAAGCGCCGCGGTGGAGGATTTAAGGGCGATTCGCAGGATATCATCATTCCGTCTGATGCTCACCAGGCGCCCACAAATTCCGACAATATTATGGGAGGAATTGCTAAGCTATAAATAAACGGCGGAGGATGGCCACAATTAGGTACTCTCCAGGAGGAAATGTATGTAATCTTGGAGTGATACCAAAAAATCCGGGACCCACAGGACCGCGAGGACCGGAGGGACCGCAAGGACCTAGAGGAACAGATGGTAGTGCGACCAATACCGGAGCTACTGGAACGCAAGGATCGCAAGGCTTACAGGGAACTCAAGGAACTCAAGGTTTCCAAGGTTTCCAAGGAACCCAAGGAGATCGGGGACCGCAAGGCTTTCAGGGAACTCAAGGAACTCAAGGAATTCAAGGAACTCAAGGTTTTCAGGGACTAACCGGATTCACGGGACCGCAGGGAAGGCAAGGTTCCCAGGGAGACCAGGGACCCCAAGGTTTCCAAGGTTTCCAAGGACTAACCGGATTCACGGGACCGCAGGGAAGGCAAGGTTCCCAGGGAGACCAGGGACCCCAAGGTTTCCAGGGATATCAAGGACCGCAAGGTTTGCAAGGAC
>Ga0114963_10000915_pt1 | contig 20233 bp, 10 predicted proteins | sample C_131016_EF_Meta_FD_87019 | JGI IMG/M metagenome (GOLD analysis project Ga0114963, IMG submission 87019) | Freshwater microbial communities from Lake Croche, Canada to study carbon cycling - C_131016_EF_MetaG | ecosystem: Environmental > Aquatic > Freshwater > Lake | place: Lake Croche, Canada...
GAAGTAAATTCAAAAAAACCAAAAGAAAATATGGAACAAGACAAAAATACATTTTTTAGTAAAATAACGAATTTCACTATGAATAAAACCGAACAAAGTCGTGACATGAGTGACTCCGAATTATACGTGAAATTTCTAGAAAAAGTTGTTCCTAGAACGCGTGTATTGTTTGAGAAAATCAAAAAATACATCAATGGCAAATTATCCCTCAAAGAAGTGGTTGAAATCATGGAGCCTTTTCTTGTTTACAACTCGGATTTGACATTTATGCAATACAAAAGCATCAGTATCTTTTTACAACAAAAAATATCTGAATTTAATAAAAAATTCATCGAAAGAAGCAAATATTTTTCAAACTTGAAAAGAATCGGTAAAGGGATTACAAATGAGCCTAATGCGACTTCTCTCAAAATGTTGATTAATGAAAGTAAAAATAAACAAGAAGTAACTGATATATATAACAAATCTATTTATAGGAGTGATATCAATACTGAACTGAAAATGACTAATTCTGAATTATTGAAAAAAATGGTCATGGAAGATTTCGGTAACGTTTACAACTATTGTGTTGCCTTAGAAAATACATTTTTGATGCTTCCTGAAAATATTAATCAATTGATTGAAGATAAAGAAAGTCGAATCGAACAACAAGTTGAAAAGGGGTCCGTCGCAGATGAAAAATGTGAAAATATAATCATCGCAAAACAATACGCAAATATGGAAGAATTGGAAGCCGATAATGACAAGACTATCTTTTTTGATCGTAAATATGACAGCACCATATACAGTATTTTGGACGATTACTTGAATGATCAAATGCGCATGTTACCTGCGGACTTTCACGAGTTTTTAACCAAGAAATTAATGGAAAAAATGAAATTTGACCAAAAGGTGGCGAGTTACCTCGCAGAGACATTAATCAACGGCGCCAAACGGGTGAAAACCGGGGATTATGCCATTTACTTTGATAATGCGCAAAACAAGTTGAATTACTATATCAGAGACCATAATCAATGGGTATTGAAGGAAAACGTTGATGAAAAACTAGTGGGACAACAGCAAGACATGATATGTAATTTTCAGCAAAACTGTATTGCTATTCAAGAAAAATATGACGCAAAATGTCAGTCCATGGATACAAACCGAAAAGATATCACCAAAAACGCGTATTTGGAAATTATGAATGAATTCGACTATAAATACCAAATGTCCAAAGAAGATATGCAAATACGTATTCAAATGAAATACGATTATTATGTAGGTATTATTGACAAATTGGATAAATTAAAACAGCATCGTATGTTGAAATACAATGACGCCCAATATAAACTCGGGGCGAAAACCGGCGATGAAGATGTGGAAGAAATCATTGTTTCCCCATACATGAAACTACTCAACATTATATTAGGACAAAACGATTTCGTGAAAAGACAAAATGACATTATTACTTTTAAAACCAAATTCACGAGAGAAGCCGATACGGTTGGTGGCGAAAACGAATACTGGTTTTACTGTATCAAGACCAACACACAATTGTTGCCAACCTTTTTATATACCATTGCGTCAGTTTTTGTACAAAACCCAGATAATTATACAAATACGGTTGATCGAATCATCAAAGATATTGGTGGTTTGAGTGACGACGGTGAGTCATGGGTCGATAAAAAAGGACAAAGTGGTATGGTGATTCGCAAAATCGATTTTGATATTGATGAAGGTTACGAAGATGGTTTCCGTGTGATTAGTCGCGAGCTCCTAGAAAGAGACGCTGGTGATATTGTCGTGGAAAATATTGAAGCCGAACAAGAAAGGCGCGCGGATGCGGATAAATCCAAAAGCAGAATTGTAAATGCCGAAACCAAACTGATGTTGAATATTATTCACGCCATTAGCGATTTTATGGGAATCAACTTGGACGACCAATTGGAATTCATATTGAAAATCACTAGTGCGGCATTAGCGGATGCGTTGCCTTCCGAAAGCGAACACAACAAGGACGCCGAAGAAAAGGCGAAAAAGGGACAAACTACCAAACCATACAAGAGTTTCTATAATTTTAATATTTTGTACTTGACGCTGGCGTCCATCATGGTCGGTATTCAAACCAGTATTCCGAATATAAAAACCAGGCGAACATTCCCTGGATGTGTAAGGTCTTTTGGGGGTTATCCGATAGACGGTAACGGCGATACCAGTGGATTACAATACATGGCTTGTATTATCTCTCAAATCCCCAAGGCAAAATCCATTGATCCTTGGTCGGCATTGGGAACTTCTAAACAAGATAAAATAATGACCAATATTAAATTTTTTATTGACAATCATCTTTTGAAAAACATAGATGTAGAGAGAAAGATCAAGGAAAAAATAGAATACTTACTCTTGAATCCAGTAGATGTCATCCCAGTAGAGCACGATTTAAATAAATGGCGACAATTTCTACCACCGCTTGTTCCTATTAAAATGAAGACGGTGGAAAATATTTCACAGGATTTCAAGGCGTCACTGTTAAGTGATATCAAGGGCGCATCACCTAGACAAAGAGAGAAAATATTGGTGATTCAATCCAAGATCATACTGTTTTCTCTCGCACTACAAGAAAAAATACAACAAATTGTAGAAAAGAAAAAACTATTATTAAATAATTCTTCAAATGAGCCCTATATTGAAAACGCATGTTGTAACGAAAAGGGTGAAAACATAACGATTGACTATTTTTTCAAAGAAGACAGTGAAATCGGTTTATACAATAATAATGTAGCGGAATTGGCATATATCTTGGACGATGTTCGCGCCATTACTAAAGCATGCTTTTTGTTTTGTAGGGAAAATTCCAAAAATATATACCCGGGTTTGACAGACAAATACAGTGAGGAAACCATCTATAAAGCCTTTATTACTTTCTGTAAATTCAAATCATTGATCCCTATACCCGACGCCCTGATGGGATTATGTGGAGAGAAACCAGTGTTTTCACTAGGTGATTCTATTGGTGAGCAAATTCGTAAATTAAAGAATGACGGATATAACTATACCAATGAGCAATTCTTGAGATTATTACAAGTGGTAAATCGTCACAATATTATACAAGTGTCAATGAATGATCGCCTGAAAACACGGGTGAGTCGAATGCGTGATATTATTGAAAAAATGTCGTCTTTAAATATTGGTGATGCGAAATTGGTGCCTCTTGAATTGAGAAACCATTTAGATGATGTCTTGGATACATTTGATCTTGGCGTTGAAGAAGACACGAAAGAAATGCGAAAACTTAAGAATTACTTGAGCGAAACCAATAGTAAAATGAAGAATGAGCTGATTGGCTTTATGAAACAATACAGCTCGGTGAGTAAAAATAGTTTGAAAAAAATGGTGGAAAATATTACCAATATTATGGTGTGGAGTGAAAATGCAAAAAATGACAATATTTATGATGATACGACTTATAATTCAATCAATTATATCAAGGAATACATTACCAATATTTCAAATGTATATCCAAATAAGATTTTGAATAAGCCCGAATTCGCATCAAATCCCAGCGAGGTACGTATTCCAATTCATTGGGATTTATCACCAACACATCGTTTTGATATCGCTAAAATCATTTTTGATAATTACACCAAACTGAATCGTTTTTATGATGACAAGAAAATCGCGAATGTTTTGAATTCTGTGATTCAACATACCAAACAATTCTTGTTGTTGGTCAATGAAACACCGTATATCAATGAAATCAATTATAAAAATATACACACCCATTCTATTTTTGATAAACGCACCTGTAAATTATTGTTTGAAAACTATTTATTCACTGTATTTACTTGTTATATTCGTTATACCGAGGATGATACTTTATTGATTGTTGGTGACGTTTCCGCAGAACAACTGGAAGAACCCGTGTCTACGTTATTGTTGGGTGATAAAAAAGAATTGAAAATGAAAATCGCTGAATTATTGGCGGTCTATATCAACATCATGGTTGATCATAAACACATGATCAATATGAATTATGATGAAATTATGGATGTCGTGTATAAAATCAAGGAAAAAGAAAAGGATACCTTTACTGATAGATTAAAGGCAATGACGGATGAACAGCGAGAAGCCGATACAGTGTTGAAAATCAATAAACTCGGAGTTTGGTCCAAAGGTCTACAAAAGGGATTGGTTGCGTATGATATGGATGTATATGATGAAGAACGTGAATATATGGAACAATTTGCGGAGATTGAAAACGTTGTGAAAAAGAAAAATCGCAACAATATCAACGATATGAATATTCAACAATACATGGACGACTATATGGAAGAACAACAATATGGCGAAGATATTGAACGCGAAGAATACAATATGGCAAACATGACAGAGGATTACATGGACGGTTATATTGATGGCGATGAAGACCAAGATGTAGGTTTAGACGATTAGATTTTATATTTATTTCCAAAACATTTAATGTGTTGATTTGGAAATAAATTGATATGATATCTTATTTATCCACCAATATTTATTTGGAGGAAACTTTAGTGATGATTTTATTATAATTTTTGAATACCTTTACCCTGTATGTTTCGCACAAACTCTAGTTTATAACTTTTGTATACATATAACTTTTTATTATTATAGTATTATCTTTTACAAAAATTATAAAATTTTTTATATTTTTATTTAAGTTTTTTTCGTATAACATGAATCACTCTTTAATCAACCACTTTTTCTATTAATTCCTTTTCTTCTGGAGTCAATCCAAACAAATCGTATAGTTGATTATTATCATATTTAATCGTAAAATCGATATTGGGTATCGATTTCCAGATAAAAGGAGGAATAAACACGGTAGAAGCATAATTATTTGTAATAAAACGAATTATTTTTGATCGTGTTAAATACCAAATTATATTTTCTTTTGTATTTTCGTTTATTTCAACAAATCTACCATCATCACCAAATTCATTTACTATTTTAAATACATGACGACCGCCCTTAGATTTACTTGTCGCATATCTTGCCCAATGTCTTGGTATAAATATATGATTCTTTTTGTCAATATTATTTTTATCACTTTTAATGAATTTAATCTTACCGTACTTATTGAATCTCAAAATATTATCTGATAATGCTTTAAATTCTATAGAATTATTTGCTGTTGGAGTTGGATCATTCAGATTTATATAATATTCTACATTATCTTTGAAAATACATTTAACGCTCGTGTTATCAATATTTTCGGATTTAACACCTAAATAATATCCAATATCTGTCGAAACATCAAAATCATTTACAGTATGCATAATTAATTCTACATTGAATTTATTTATACAATGATTTGCTTTATGACCAGGAATTAAGAATCTATTTGGAATAACATATAAAATATATCCACCCATTTTTAATACGCTTTCTGCTAAATCCATAAATTTTACATAAAAGTTTGAGTTTTTACCCTTGTGATAAGGCGGATTACCAATGACAGCATCAAACCCATCTAATCCCCATTTACTTTTAATATTCAAATCAAGTGTGCTGCCCTGATTATATTTTAATTTATACAAATTATGAGGATCAACCAATAATTTACATATAAATATATTGGTTTCATTTATATCGGACCAATATAAACATTCCTCAACAATTATTTTGTATCTTTCTTTTTCGTCTGGTATTTTGTTTTTGAGTCCAATCATAAAACGATCTATAATATCCAATAAGAATCCACCTTTACCACTAGATGGCTCGAATACTTTTTTAGGAGTTTGCCAAAAATCAAACGGCATAGTATCCAACATATTCTTACGGGTTATGTAAGGGGTGGAATATTCCGCATAATCCATTTTTTCTTTTTCTTGGGGAATCAAGTATTTATCTACAATTTTAGCCAACTCGTTACTATTGTTAATATTATTATGTAGTAATTCCTTTATATAACGAATTAACTGTGTCGTTTCTCTATCATTTTCTAAGTAAGCTTTGAAAATGGTTATTAATGATTCAATTTGATGATTTTGAATTTTCTCGTCCCAGATCATTCGGATTTGATTTAATAAAACACTTTTTTTTTCAGGATTGAACGCAAGAACATTATACATTTCTTCTAATGTAGTTTTATCGTTTTCATGAATTGTCAATAGTGAGCACATCATACTAATAGGTTTTAATATATCAAATGGATTAATCTTTATATAGTTTAGTGAATTGTCATTGTCGGTATCGCTAGAGCTAATACTACTATCATTTATTGAATTATTTCCAGAGCTATCAATACTATCGCTATCACTATCGCAATCATCACCATTTGAATTTTCCACTTTTGTTTTTTCAATACCCTTTTTAATATTTTTTTCAATCATCTCTTTTTTTAATTTTTCAAGAGACTCCTTCTTTTTTTTACCTGAAAATTTCACATCTTTAAATATAGAATTAAATACTTCAAATGATTCCTTTGAAAAGAATTCGGGTTTTAAATTAAAACGTCTCATAATATTGTCGATTGCGCCATTTAGTCTCGACGAAAATATCTTGTAAATATTATCACTCAACACAGTAAGTTTATTTTCGACATTTCCAAAAGAAGGCATCCAATCATCTCCGTTTAAATTAATAAGTCTTTCTTGTAACACATATTTAATCGCATCACGCGGATGATCGTTTGGTTTAATTAATGACGAGTATTCGACAATTGACGTATCAATCGCACGATGAATATTGAAATCGACGACAAAACCGCATTTTTTACCTTCTTCCTCAGACATACTACGAAACATCATTTGATAAATCATATCAAAACCCATGTTATTGTTCATCAATAATACGATATCACATTTCTTAATAGTTACTCCTAGACTACATTGTTTTCCACTCAAGACCAAAACTCCTTTTTTACCACTATTTTTAGCTGTTTTACGAGCATCTTCGATGGTTTTTTTAGGATTATTCGTAACATTACTATTTATACTCACAATATCATAGTCTGGTATCACATTATACTTCTTTAATAATTTCATAGTTGCGTTTGATATAATGTCAATATCATTTTGTGGCAAGAAAGCCATTATTATCATTGGATCTTCTGTATCACCGATAAATCTAGAATTTATTTCTGGATTTTTACAGATTTTTTCAATACGCTTCATAAACACCTGATCATCCGGATAATTTTTATCAGGTATTCCACGTTTATCCGTTTTACCAAAAGTACAATACCATATTTTCAAAGCCTCCGATTCGTTTTGGAATTCATCTATTTTTATAATTTTTTTAATACCACTTGCCGTCGTTTCTACACATTGCTTTGGAAGGAAACACGCATCTGGAGACCAACCATAATGATTGTCATTCGTGTTCTCTATAATTTCGTCCAACACATCACTATTTATTTTATTGGTCAATATGACTAATTCCGGGTATTTTAAATACTCATCTAAAATATTTTGTTGAGAATAGTTGTGAATAATATTTTCCATCTCATGACCGTGTTTTTCAGTTAATTTCAAAATATTTGATTCTTTTTCGATATTTTTACATAATTTAATGTCTTCCAAATCCCATAAAATCCAATTTTCCTTTGGAATATTATAATCATTAATCGGTTTAGAATATGTCGCGGTTATTTGAATTGTAAAGGAATTGTTCCCATAATATTTAAGAGTGTCTTTTGCCAATTCGGTCGTTCCACCATTATGCGCTTCATCTATAAATCTCATTTCAAAATTCATCTTTTTCAACCATGGTATAGATGTAGTTTTTTCCAATGTATCACGTTGTTGATCATGCCCTTTTTCGATTTTATACTGTAAGAATTGTTTCGAGCAAATGATAATATTTTTTTCTGTCAAGACGGGGTTTTTATTTTTACCGTCTAAATTTACGATATTAAAATCTTGTAATTGAGAGCAATTAAATACTTCTAAATATTGTGTAACTGTTTCGTTCTTTGCGGTGGTAATAACCAAATAATTACATCTGTCTTTGTTTTTACTGTCTTCAATAATAGCACCCGCCATGATATAACTTTTACCACTTCTTTGAATATGACCCCATAATATTTTCTTGTGTCCTTGTCCTTTCATGCGAATTGTTTTCATCACACTCAAACGTTGGTGTAATTTTAAAAGGAGTGGTTTTTTATTTATTTTTAATATGTATTCAATATTTGTATTTCCATAAATCAGTTTGAATTCATGGAATGCTTCATTGAGGTCATTCCAATCAATAATAATTGTAGTTTTTTTTTCTAACCATATTTTCAAGTCTTCGTTTCCTTCATGAGCTCGCAATACCATTTCTTTTGTTCGCTTGGAATCCCTAACACAAACGCACAAATGTAATTCCCAACCTTTATATTTATCGTAAGAGATTGATAAAATATCTCGTAATTCCAAATCTCCAACATGCTCAACGTTCAAATTTTTTGAAGTTGTAGCTAGAATAATTTTCTGATTTTCGTTACAAATTTGACCATGTAAGTCGCTTTTATCTCCACTGTCTTTCAGTTTGATTGCGTTATTTGCGTCATCATAAAATACGTCTTTTGTTGTTTGGATAGGCTCAATCGTCGCCATATTAAAATTACCTTTACACATGGTATAATTACGCAATTTAGAAATTAAACCGAGATACGCAAATAATCGTAATAGCGATTCTTGTTTATCTTTACCTTGCCATGGCTCTTGTAACCAAGAAATAATATCATTTTTACACGATCCATAAGACTGAAGAAAATTGAATAGATCTACAAAAGTCATATCGGCGGTTGATGGCTCAGACATTGTTTGTTTTTGTAAATAAATATAATTTATAAATATTTTTTCTAAATAATATTTTATTGGTGTGGTACATGACTATTGTAATATAAATATAAATCAATTTTTTTATTTTGTAGTATTTACTTATCCACCAAAATTTCCTTGGCAACTGTTCGAATTATTTTATTGTAATTTTTAAGTGCTTTGTCTTTATCTGTATCACATAAACTTTGATCAATCAGCTTAGTGTACAGATCACTCTTTTTATGATTTGGATCTTTATATTCTGGATTGGCTTTTGCCCAAAGATTCATTTGCTTAATATTCTTGTGTTCAATCGCCTTAATGGCTTTTATCATTTGCTGTTTATCTTCGTCTTTATGCCAAGTATCATTGTTTTTAATATGAATAACCTCCCTTTTTAAATCACTACAGTGAATCGGGCGTTTGCTTATATCTAATTGGCTTAATCCTTTGATTAAAATATTGCTAATTCCACCGCAATACCCAAGCGGGCCAAAGTTTTCAAAATCTGTCAAAGTTAGAATCAATGATTCCAAGAAATCACTCAAATTCAGCGCATCTTTACACGTTTCATTCAAAAAGACATTCAAGTTGAATTTATTATTGTTTTGAGTTATATTATTGTTTGTAATATTGGTTGTATTTCCCATATTTTCCTTCATCAATTCAATAATTTGTTTTTGGAATTCCTGGTTTTGTTTAAGTAATTCAACAATGGTTGACTGCATATCCATTTCATTTGTTGTTGTCATATCAGTGTCTTCCTTATTTTCACTATAGTCTTCACTCACTGATTCATTCTTTTCTTGATGTAAAAGTTCAACATTACATTTTTTTTCATGATACCACAGACTATTCCGCGCCTTGTATTCTTTATTACATTTTTTACATATAAAATTATCTATGGCATTTTTTATAGGTTTTGTGGTTTTTTTGTTCAATAAAATGCCTTTTTGATGTTTTGATGTCAATAAATGCTTTTCATAATTACTTTTTTTACTACATTTAAAGTCACAAGTGTCACATATATAGTATTTTGTATATTGATGGTCGTGCTCCTTTTCCATTCTATTATTCTATATATTCTATAGAAAAAAAATGCCTAAACCCTTTTCCTTTAAAAACATAAAAACTATGCTCACAAAATTATGCTGTCCAGGTAAAAACCACGAAAAATATTTGAGAGCGTTATGATCTAAAACCGTCCAAAAAACCCTGTTTTTCACATGAATCCCCCTGATTTTCAAAAATGGACATACCAAAAATGTCCATTTTTACTTTTTCCAATTACTTTTGATTGAAAATTAGAAATTTTAGTAACCCGATTCTTCGAAAATACTAGTAATATTTGTATATTTTATATAATTTTTATATCGTAGATATTTTTGGTTATTGTACAGTAAAATATATTCTGTTTAAAACAAGTTATAGAAATATTTTGAATTTATAATATATATTTATATATAGTATAATGAATAACAAGAATAACAATATAATAGATACAAATTCAAAAAACGACGACAATAAAAAAGTAAAATTAGTTCCATATGGTTATCAAGTAGAAATAAAGGATCTACAGGATGTTAGAGGTGAGGGTAATTGTTTTTATCATGCGGTAGTCATCGGTTTACGAGCTTTAGGCGGTAGTCTTTATAACTCATCAAAACTGTTAAGAGAGGGAATTGTCAGTGAATTACAAAGATTACTCGGTTACAATGGACAGACTAAAACATATAATTTAAAAGCTAAGTATGATGACACAATGACAATGTTTGACTTTATTACAAGTTCTGATACAGAAGACACTTTTATTAAAAAGGATGAAGATGGCAAAATAATCAGTTATCCCGATATTAATAATTCTGAAGATGTAAAAAAAGTAAATAGATATTTAGATAACTATATTAACGAGGTGAAGACAAATTGCAAATGGGGACAAGCGAATTTTCTAATTAATATGGCATTAAATAAACTCTTCCCAGAAATTTGTATTGAGTATTATACGAAGTCTACAGATGGTAGTCAAAAATTAATACGATTTGACGAAAATAATTGTGATAAAGCATATTATGATTATGAAGATATTCATAGCAATCCATATGGTAGTAAATCTCAAAATGATATTATTAAAAATGTTAGAAAAAATATAATACGGATATATAACGACTCTAATCATTTTCAAGGTTTACCCGCGACAAAGAATAAAGACGATAATGGAAACTATATTACATTTACAGATGAAGAAGTTGAAAAATTTAAAACAAATGATATGTCAGAAAAACAAAAAGATAAATATTATTTACAAAAGGCAATGAAAGAATCACAAGAAGAGCAGGTGAAAAAAGAGTATGATAAACCAAGAATTGTTGCGCCACCAATTATTACCTCGCCACCAATTATTACCTCGCCACCAGTTGTTACGTCGCCTTCTGGTGTTGTATCGCCACCCGTTGTTGACACGCCAACAGTTGTTACCTCGCCACCAGTTGTTACGTCGCCTTCTGGTGTTGTATCGCCACCCGTTGTTGACACGCCAACAGTTGTTATATCGCCACCCGTTGTTACAGCATCAGGTGTTGCGCCACCAATTGTTGTATCGACCTCAGATACATCGCCATCTGGTGTTGCCTCGCCACCAACTGATGCGAGCTCTGGTGTTGTGGTACCAGTTGTTCCCTTGTCATCAGGTGTCTTGACACCCGGCGTACCGCCATCAGGACATGGTTCACCAGAACTAGAGGTCACCACTCGTATTAAAGATAATAGTGTCACTACAGTTAAAGATATTTACCCTGAACCGAAACCGGGAGCAGAACTAGAATCCGGGTCCAAACCAGTTCCAGAACCAAAAAAATCATTATTAAAAGAAGTACTCAAACCAGAAGATTTAAAATATCCGATTGACAAAACCCCAGTAACAGTGCCAAATTCATTGGTCATATATTTAACCACGAATGTTCCAGGATTTCAAAAAATAAAGTTTACTCCAAATATGGTAGATCCACAAATAAATAAATACATAAATACCGTATTTTTTGATCCAATGGTGCCATTGAATAGGGATGTTATTAAAAAAACCCCCAAACAGTTGTTAAAAACACAATTTTTTGATAAAGGACTTTTTTTTACATTAAAGAATAGAACCCTCACAAAAAATACAGATTTTTGGTCAACTTTAAGTAATAGTCCTATAAAAAATCCATATTCTCTATTAAAAAAAAACAATGATCCAATAGAGAAACAATTAGAGAATTCAACAAATAATGGTATTATTGATAATAATATCCGTCAAACAATTCATACATTATTTCCCGAAGATTCAGTTATTTATTTGAATAATAAACCATATACGATATATTCTAGCAATTGGACTTCGGGAGATTGGAAAATTGACACCAATAATAATTTACCCGATTTTTTATCTACTGGACAATATTATGGTCCATATTCTAGTTATCAAGGAGGACCCGCGTCACAAAGTGCTTTAAATACACACCCACTTGAGCGTTTTCGTCAACCTACCATTTACATTACCAATTCTTCATCTAACAATCAATCATCTCCATTACAAATACAAAACGCCGAAAAACAATTAAACAGTATTCCTCGTAAATTAATAAGTGGTCCCACTTATAATGAAAAAGAATTTTCAAATATTAGTACGCTTCACCCCAAAGAGTGGAGATTATTACCAAGTGGAAATAAACCACTTGAAATAACATATCCTGTTAATGAAAAAATTGTAAAATATATTAAAAGAAATAGATATAATCCAAATTTACCAGTTAATATATTAGAACAAGCTAATCAAATAGAAGACAATTCTGGTAAAAACAAAAATCAATTATTAATTGAAAATGATATGGGTAAAAAAGTATCGGGGTTGATTGAGGATAATCCTAGTAAAAAAGTATCGGGATTGATTGAGGATAATCCTAGTAAAAAAGTATCGGGGTTGATTCAGGATAATCCTAGTAAAAAAGTATCGGGGTTGATTCAGGATAACACTGAGCGAATAGAAGACGAAGGTAGTATAATTCCAGTAAATCCTTATTATAAAAAATTATTAGAATATGAGAAAGAAAAAACTGATAAAACGTCAATACAAATTGGTGGCTCATTAGAATCAGAAATACGTAATTTTTTTAATAATTCTACAATTTTTTATAACAAAATTAATCTTTTTTATAGAAATATGAATAAAGAACATAAACATTTATTTGAATATATTGAAAAGGACAATCAAATAGTTGATCATGGAGAATTACCTAAAAATCTTAGAATAAATGATTATCGCTGTAACAATAAAACAAATGAATTAAAAAATATAATTGTTCAAAGGGCAGTTAGCGAAAATAGTTTTTTTGATTGTATATCAGCTGGAATTCAAAATTATAATGCTGAAAATGGGGAAAATAAAATTACTTGTTATAAAAAATCTGGAATAGAAGATAGAATTGATACTCTTGATAGTGATGGTATAAAACGAGCTGTATATTTGTATTTTTTAGATCATCCAGATAAATACGTAGAATATATAAATAATAATATTCGAAAAATCTGTGATGAAATGAATGAATTATTTAATGAGTTAATAAACAAACCCGGTCCTGAAAATACCGATATTATGATAATACCAAATGATCAATTATCATATAATAAAATAATACAAGAAATATATACAAATCTTTCTATTAAAAAAGAAATATTCGGAATAAAAATACCAACTATTGATGAATATAATGAATATGATGAATTAATGCAACAAACACCTTTTGAAATAATAGAAATAGTTGACGGTGATAAGTCAAAACAATTTATGAAATACATACAAGATAATGATTTTTTGGTGGACGATGAAATTTTTGTAATTATTCAAAAAAAATATGGTATTAAAGTAATCATCATTGAAAAAAATACTTCTAGCAATAGTTACCATATAAAAAATAAAGATATTATATTAAATACTGGAGATGATCAAAATTATCCAGTTTGGAATAAATACATGTTTCTTTTATTGGATGGAAATGGACATTATGATTTGTTGAATTTTATAACAAGAAAATCTTATTGGTGTTATATAAAACATGGTATTAAAATGACACCAACTACTATATTTTCAAAAAAAGAACAAAATTATATTTGGAATGTTCCTCCTATTTATATTATTTATTTAATGTTTGTTAGTTGTTTTCTTCCCAAATTAAGTGTTCAATCAAATATAACTGAGTTTATTCAAAGAATAGATTTATTTAAAGATGATTATATTATTTTCTGTAATGTGTATGAAAAAATAAAAAATGATAAAGGCAATGAAGAGCAATTAGGTAAAGAAATTTCAAATATAGAAAAACAAGAAATTATAATGAGGATTCAAATAAAACAATTAAACGAAAAATTAATAAAAATAGAAAAAGAATATGATCAAGAATACAATAATTATTTTATGAATATTCAAAATAAATATTTGAATGAAATAATAAAAGAAAATCCAAGTAATGAAAAAAGCATAACAAAAGAGTTTAGAATAATAGCAAATAGCGGTGATATACATAAAAATAATGATTTTTTTAATAAATATTTAAAAAATATATATGCTGAGGATTATTTTATAAATGAAATAGACAAGTTTCCTGATTATATAGCTGAATTAGATAAGTCACGAGATGAAAATAAATATGAAAATATACATGATATACCTAGTGAAATTGAGAATTTAAAAATGAAATTAGACTATATAAATGATGAAAAGAGTAAATTAATTTATCAAAAAGATAGTATTCATTTCACTGATAAAACTTTCAAAAATACTTATAATTTATTGAATAATACAAATATAGATGATCCCAATGTGATAAATAATATGATAAATGATATTAAAAATAGAATAAAGTCAGAAAATATAGAAAAGAAAAAAGCAGATGAAGAGCCTGAATCTGGTCATCATGATGGTGATGGAATAGGTGAAGGTGTTGGCGAAAGACCAGTCGATGGTATTAATGACGGTACTTATTCGTATGAAAAAAAATCAATTATTAAAAAAGAAAAAACAATTCCTGAAAAAGATAAAATGAAAGAGGCGCCACCTCCAGATGGACCTCCACCACCTCTAGATGAGCTTGATATAATAGATGAAGCATTAAAAAATAAAATAATTGGTTCTTGGAAAGAAGTGAATTATGACCGAGATCCAAGTAAAAAATACTGGTGGAATGAAATTACCAATGAAACAACAAGTATTGGAGCAAAACAACCAACCGGATTAACCGCAACAACACCAAACCCCGGATTTATGAGTTATGATAATCCATTAAAAGAAAACTCAAAAACAAGTTTTATTGTTTTTGTAAATCTAGTCTTGTATCCGGGAACAAGTATTCCGGAAAGTGAAAGGAGAAGATTAGCATGTTATGTAAATTATGAGGAAATACGTAGAAGTTATGCTGAATTGTGGGACTATGAATATATACCTATCCCTATGAATGATGAAAAATATTATAATTTGAAAAATACAAAATCAAAAGAAATAAAAAATTCATTAATTACTCAAAAGAATAATACAAGACGTGTTACATTTGATAATAAACCTCCTCAACAAATTCAAGGCGGAAAAAACAAAACAAAACGTAATAAAAACCGTTTAATAAGGTAGGAATAAATAAAAACCAATATGTCATATTTGTTTTTATTTGACGTCATTTTGAAAAGTCATCAAGGCATCTTTTTGCGTCTGCATTTGTTTTTCTTTACTCGCTTTTGCTAAAATCGCCATAGCATTATCCAATTCTTCTTTACTAACAATGCCGTCTTTATTTGTATCAATCACATCTTTTAACAGGCGGTATTCATGTGGAACAATACAGAAACTACTTTCTTCATTGAATAAATGGTCAGTTAATACAATTAAAACGGCTGTTAAACCAAGCGCTACATATATGTTACGACTACCCATCCAAGCCAATACAAAAATCATAATTTGGCGTGTCACTGATAATTTCAAATATTCAGCGGATGATTTGCTTAATTCAATCGTCACATATTTTGAGCCTAAGTTCATCATAATAATCATAATACCGGAAAACACCTGACTACTATTTACAAGCATGATATTGTTGTGTAAAAAATTCGCAATTTTTTGAAATATTGTCGCATTTTTTGGTAGGGGTGTTGATTGAGCCGCGGCGGCAGGATTCGGCATAAAAGGATTTCCTGGTGGCGTAGAAACTCCTACAGGTGGTGTAACCGCAGTAGGAATTATATTTTTTATTGATGATTTATTTTTTCTACTTGTTTTTGTTTTCATTGTCATATATTTAATAAACAAAATATTTTTTAGATAAATTGTAAACCGAGCATTTTCAAACCTTTATTTGTTTTGTCTGTAAAATATTCTCTATATTCTTCACAGGCTATTCGTGCGTTTCTTAAAGGTGGTCGCACCAATTTACGAATGCCTGGAGTAAAATTTTCTACATATGAGGTTTGAAACGGAGATTTCTTAACAATTCTAGGTGTCACTAAATATATAATTAAAAACAAAAACATAATTGTGGTTGTAGCACATAATAATATATATGACTGTTTACGCATCATATATATTTATACAATATTATTCTATTTTACCTAATAAATAATTATGATTGTTGTATCACTTCATATCCAGACATAGTGCCTTCTCCGCCAGCTGAAATCGGATCTTTATATAATCCAAATGAGCCGGATATAGGTAATGTATTTGATTCTTTCGCCCGCAATGTGGTTTCAGTGGCAATACGATCAATTCCAGTATTTCTTTTTTTGTTTGACATACCTTCAGTCACCTGAGTTTCAATGTCACTATTTATATAACTATACTCGTTTTCGTCACCTTTATAGTCGTATTCATTTTCTAAATTATCAGGTTCTTTAATAATTTTGTATTCTTGTGATTTTTTGAATATCTCCTTATTTTGTCTTTCTTTAGGAAAAAATCTGTTATACAAAAACAAATCAAGTATTATAAAAAAGACAATAAACTCTAATTTCATATTATAGTAAAAAAGCAATCCAAGGATAATAGAGCTCAACATAAATCCAAATCCTAAATGAAATGAATATAATGACGCAATTGTCAGAACTATAATAAATACAATGGTAAAAGGATAAATCATTTTTTTTATGGATATATTTTTCATTGACATTTATATTTATATTATATAATTATTTTTTTTTAATTTAAGATTGTTTTCCAAATTATTATCTTATTTTTTATTAGGAATGTCTTTAGCAATGTATGCAGCACCATTTAATACGAATGATTATATGGATAAAATAAATGATAATGATACGCCTATTGGTAGAAAAAAAAATTCAAATAATAAAACCCAAAAGAGATATTATACACCCTCTTCTCCTAAAGACAATAACACTGAAAAAATTAATAATATTTTACGAACAATCCATAACTTGCCTGAACGCAATGATGAAGAATTAGCAGATTTCAATGAATTATTGCCACCACCAATTTCTGCTGGTGTAGAGCAAACAAAAGCTAAAGAAGGTTTTGGTACAGCAAATCAACTTTCAACTTTTGTCAGTCCTGTAAATCAATCGGATACGGATGATAATATTAAATCAATATATTCAAATTTAAATGCTCAAACAAATGACATGTCTTTTGCCTCCGCAACTGATTACGGACGTTTCATACCTGATTATTCAAAAATGTATGGAACAAATGGAAAAATGCCGCAGCAACAAGCTGGTAGTTTTACAGGCACAGGCACAAAAAGTCAAAATGATATCCTTATGGAAAAATTGAATTATATGATTACCCTTTTAGAACAACAAGAAAGTGACAAGACAAATAATGTCACTGAAGAAGTTATATTATATTCCTTTTTAGGAATTTTTATTATTTTTATAGTCGATTCCTTTGCGAGGGTTGGAAAATATGTTAGGTAACATGGTGTCATATTGACTAATTCAAAATAAATATTTTATTAGGTGGAACAGTTGGATAAATATAATTATATAAAAAATACGCCGTAGGGCTCACCATCATTGGGTAAGTTTTCATTTTAATATTTTGAATGATAACTTCATTATCAGAAAGGTCTTCTATAAGCGCATAACCGAATTTGTTTTCTTCTTTCACTCGCGACAATGTGATTTTAGAAAGCGCAACTTTGAAACCGTGAATAAAAATATCCGCGTCTTTACAGCAATTCACTGAGGCGAAACAGACGAGTGCCATAGTGCCTTTTTTTATGCTTACTGTTGCGTCACGAAAATAATAACATGACAACACTTGATTGTCTTGAATAATCATATAGACATAGATATTTTTTGTTTTTATCAATTCAAGAATATTGGATGTTTCGGGACGAATACATACTTCGTATTTATTTGGGAGATTGAGTTTCAAAAAATCTTCTAAATGGTGAATATTGGTAGGACCACATTCAATCAATTCCAGGCTAGTGCCACCAGGTAAATCACTGGGGACGCACCATTTTTCCATGGAAAATCCGTAAGTGTTATATACACACAACGGAACGATTCCAGTGAGTTCATTTTCTCTCTTGAATAAAGAAACAGAAATGGATTTATTGAAATATCTTTGATTATATTCATGTGTTTGTATGATTTGGGGTGCAAGTCCTTTTTTCCGGTAATTCGTATCGACGCACAAATGGTCAACGTAATAAAGGTCAAAATTGGTTTTGTGGTGTGGTTTATTGAAATAAATATGTAGGGGACGGCTGGTCATTACTGCGACAATTTTATCATCAACCAAGGTTGTTGCCTGTTTTGCGTCGTATAAATAATTAGGTTCTTCATAATAGCTCAAAAAACAGGGGGCATTGTGTCCAATGAGATATGGTACGATATTTTCTTTGGTCGGAATATACATGTTCCCTCCGTTTTTCAAAAAATGATTCCGGATTAGATTTACAAAAGAGGTCATGGTTAGATCGTTTATTTTGGAAAACTCCTGGGTTTTTACTTGATAAAAATTACAATATTTATTCTTTTCTGGAAGTTCTCTCATTATGATTCCATATGGATAAAAAAAATAATGAAAATCATAGACATGATATACTGGTTGTAGACTCCAGAAACGGTATTTAATTTTAATATACATAGCAATAATTAGTATTACTAAAAACAAAACCAGAAATATATAAGGAAACACAAAGGTAAACATGTGAATAATTTATTATAATAATATTATTTTTTATAAAAAATCTACTTATAAAACGTGATTGAAGAGAGAAAACCCACACGTAATCCCTAATCCCTATATCTTTAATTGGGTTTCACAAAGACAAACAAATATTGGTATTCATATCCGGCACGAATTAAATCGATCTTGCTTTGTACAATGAATCCCGCTTGTTTGGCGATTTCTAAAATGTCTTGGTAAGGCTCCATATACAACTGATGTTCTTGTTTACGGAATACCTTATCATCACTCTTATTTTTAAATGTTTCCACGAATTTAGCACTATTATCCTGGTCATTTACTTGAAATTCCGACTGGTATTTGAAATCGTCAAAGGTGACCTTACTGTTGGTTATGCGTTTTTCGGCGTATCTTTGTGGCGTTAGTAATAAAAGCGGATTTGCAGCAGGAATAATGGTGTCAAACATATATTTATCAACTAAATGGACCACCAAGTATCCGCCACCCATTAACCATTTCATACAATTCCTAAAAAACTGTAATTTGTCTGGAATGTAGTAAATGGTGAAATAGAGACACAAAATGTGAGTAAAGGATTGCGGATGGAAAATCATGGCATTACTCACATCGCCTTGTAAAAAATCTAATTTTGGATACATTTCTTTTGCTTTCTTTACCATAGTTTCAGATTTGTCGACGCCCACTACTTTAAAATTCTTTTCTGCTAAAGCAGCCACATGGTGCCCAGTTGCTGACCCAATATCCAAGATTACACTTCTCTCATCGGGTTTTGTATTATTAATGATTTTATCAATTTCAAATTCATTTTTTACATCACTGTATAGTAATTGATCATATATATTTACATAAAAATCGTCATAAATATCACTTACTCCGTCTTTAAAAGTGAAATCTTGTCGAGTGACAGTAAATCCTTCTGTACGATTATTTTTATACATCATGTAAAGAATAATAATGATGGCAAAAATGACTAAAACCTTTCCCCAATTAGAAAGTTTTTCATAAGTATTTGAAACGGAACTAACGCCTTTACTTAATGTTTTCAATATTTTCATTTTCTCTTATATGTATTATTGTTATTTTTTTTTGTGTAAATACAATATTTTGTGTAATATTATAATTAAAAATTACGATTCTTTTTTGTTTTTCTTTTCTTTTTATTTGTTTTACGGGTTTTCCTAGTTTTAATGGTTTTCCTAGTTTTTCTTTTCTTTTGTGACTTTTTATGTTTACCTCCCAAGCTATCACTCGCAAGACCTCTTGTAAATTCATAATC
>Ga0114963_10000917_pt1 | contig 20229 bp, 22 predicted proteins | sample C_131016_EF_Meta_FD_87019 | JGI IMG/M metagenome (GOLD analysis project Ga0114963, IMG submission 87019) | Freshwater microbial communities from Lake Croche, Canada to study carbon cycling - C_131016_EF_MetaG | ecosystem: Environmental > Aquatic > Freshwater > Lake | place: Lake Croche, Canada...
CAAAAAGGTTTTTATGGCTAATGTTGAAAAAAGAATAAACCAAGATAAGACTATATCGTATAGAGTAAAAATAAGATTAAGAGGTTTTCCATCACAAACAGCAACGTTTGAGCGTTTAACCGATGCTAAAAAATGGGCTAGCGCTACAGAAACAGCCCTAAGAGAAGGACGATATTTTAAAACATCGGCTTCAAAAAAATACAAGCTATCTGATTTAATAGATCGCTATATTAAAGATATATTAATTAGAAAGCCGCAATCAATAGCGGCACAAAAAGCACAATTACTTTGGTGGAAAGATAAAATAGGGGAGTATCTTTTATCTGATGTAACACCTGGGCTTATTGCCGAGCAAAGAGATAAGTTAGCAAATGCAATGAGTGCAAGAAACAAAATAACATCGCCTGCTACTGTTAATAGATATATGGCGTCATTAAGCCATGCTTTTTCTATCGCTGTTAGGGAGTGGGAGTGGGTGGAAGATTCTCCAATCAGAAAAATAAGCAAACTAAAAGAACCTAGAGGTAGAGTAAGATTTCTTTCTGATGATGAAAGAAATAAACTTTTAGATATCTGCATAAATAGCTCCTATCCTCATTTGCATTTAATAGTGGTGTTGGCTTTAAGTTCCGGCGCACGTAAGATGGAGATACTCGGTCTTAGATGGCAAGATATAAGTTTTGAGCGCAATATAATTACTCTGTATCAAACAAAAAATAATGAAATACGAACAATCTCTATTACTAGTATGGTCTTAGAGCTATTAAAAGAGCACTCTAAAGTAAGGCATATTAATTCTGACTTTATTTTTCCAAGTAAAAACGGACTTAAGCCCATAGACATAACAAGGCCATGGGAAGCCGCACTTAGAAAAGCTAACATAGAAGATTTTCGCTTTCATGATCTAAGACATTCTGCTGCTTCATATCTAGCAATGAGTGGTGCGTCTTTGGCAGAAATTGCCGAAGTGCTTGGTCATAAAACTTTACAGATGGTTAAACGCTATAGCCACATGTCAGAATCACATACTGCTGGGGTTGTAGAAAGAATGAACAATAAAATATTTGGATAAAGATATGGTTACAGGTAATGTGGAATCAGAAAAAACAGAGCTTAGTGATTTAATCTTACTTATTCTAGGCATTGATCCTGGAGAAGCTAAAAAGCCATCAATTTTTTTCTCGCAAATTTATGTTAAAGCAATCAAAGCTATTTATGATGGTCATTTGGACGCAAATATTGAATATTATAAATATGATTTAAGTAAGCATGTGCAAATACGTTTAAAAGAGCCGTGTTATTATCTTAATCCAAGAGAATTTATAGCCTTCTGTTTAGATAAAAACATACGTATTGACGAAAGATTTTTTAAATATTTTGATGGTACATATTGGGCAGAAAAAGAAGCGTTAACAATAGATGAAGCGGTAACTCTACTTTATTATTTGCCTCAAAATTATATTCCATTTTCTCATGAGATAATTACCAGTGAGACAATTAGCGATTCGATAAATCAAGAAAAAGTCAGTGAAATTACACAAACTCTACATTCTGCTTTAAAAAATGAAGAACTTGGGGGTTGGCCAAGCTATACAGTCGAACCAAAAGACGAGACAACGTTGATACTGTCAGATAAAGAAACAGGCGACGAGCAAATCTTTATTGCACCAATAAAACTTTTGTATTGGGATATTTTACAACAAAAAAAATACCCTGAAATAGAAAAACTTTTAAAAAGGCTGATAGATGATTTTCATTATAAGGTTGAAGATGGTTGGTTTGAATTAATAAATGAAAGTGATTATAACAAAGCAATGTTTTTACTATATGTAATTAATGAAGTTATTTTGCAACGGAGTAATTATTTTATTATAGATAAGTCCTTATACACAAAACGATCTCTTTCATTACATGAAATTGCATGTTTGACTTTAAACATTAATCCAGACATTAAAGCACCTCCTTATCATCTAGATGCCAAATATAAATTTATTATTGAGGAAATAAGAAGAGATGTAATGACTAAAGAAGTAACGGATGGTTTGGAAATTAAAGTAAGAGAAAGAAGGAGTGATTTGCGCACAACTTATGTTAATTCACAGAGTTACAAACAATGGTTTATTCGTAATAGAAAATCATTCGAACAAAAATTTATAACCATGAATCCAGATTTTCAAAATTCTGTCATATTAGACCCAGGAAAGAAACAATTGCGCTCCAAAAAAACCTTTAAAGATGGAAAAGAAGGAAAGCAAGAATTTTATGATACTTTTATTCGTATGTACAACATAGATAACATCATTCCTACTGCAAAATACTTATTAAAAAAAGTTAAAGAAGACCTCATAAAAAATAGAAGCAATAAGCAAACTCCTTCCTTAAGTACTGTTTCTGGTTATCTAACTGAATTCAAAAAACTTCATAAATCTGAGTTAGGTCTGAGTTAGGTCTGAGTTAAAAGTATAATTCTCAGTTGTATAGTTATTCTTTGTTATCCATATAGTCATTATTTACACTACATAGTTGCTGACGAACAGCTGTAAATAAATAATTAAATTAGAGGTACATTATGAGTAAATACTTAACAATCAATCAATTAACAGAACAACATCCATGCTTTACAAAAGGAGGTATGCATCATTATGTATTTAATAGCAAATTTAATGGTCTTGATAAATCCGGAGCTATTAAACGAGTAGGAAGAAAAATATTGATAGATGTAGAAAGATTTTTTCAGTGGATTGAGGATCAAAATGAAAAAGCATCTTAAGCCTATATCTAGAAAAACAAAACAGGCTAGCCAATCTTTGACCGGAGTAGCTAGCCTTACAACTCACATATTTTTATCAAACAGGAGTAGTATGAATACTAAATTTAATAATAACAAATGTCAAACAATCTTTGAAAGAGCCAAACTTCACTGCCAGTCATCAATTAGATCAATAGTAGAAGATTTGATTCCAGGTGGAATAATTATCGGAAATGAGTATGTGGTACGAAATCCAAAAAGAGATGATAGGAATCCCGGATCATTTAAAGTAAGTATTATCACTGGAGAATGGTTTGATTTTGCTACCAATGAAGGCGGAGGCTTAATTGATCTATGCGCATACGTAAAAGGAATTAGTCCATATCTAGCCGCACAACATTTACTTTATGAGTATAACACCATGGTTTATAAAAATCAAAATTCTCATAACAACCCACCTAAAGTACCTAAAGTAGATAATCAAGCCGTACTAAAAATTTGGCAGAAATGTCTAAGTGCAAATAATTCACTTGTGGAAACCTACTTGAGAACCAGAGGATATGAAGGTGCTATACCAGAAAACATAAAGTACCACCCTAACCTATATCATGCCGAAACCAAATATCATTGGCCAGCAATGGTTTGTGCGGTGCATGTTTGGTTTGAAAAAGAGTTGATAGCCATACATAGAACTTTTCTCAATCGATTAGGAAACGGCAAAGCCGACATAACACCAAACAAAATGATGCTAGGTTCTGTCAAAGGTGGAGCTGTAATGCTCTCGCCTCCAGGAAAGAAATTAATTATAGCGGAAGGAATAGAAACAGCTATGAGCATATATTTTTCAACAGGGATACCGACATGGGCGGCTTTATCTACTTCTGGCATGATAAATATAATAGTGCCGCCATTAAGCATTACAGAAGAAATAATCGTTGCAGCTGACAATGACATAGCTGGGGAAAAAGCAGCTACAGAACTAGCGTTACGCTTACATAAATCGGGATACAAAGTAAGCATTTCAATGCCATCAGAAGAAGGTCTTGATTTTAACGATCTATTGATGAGGACAAAATGAAAGCAGTAATCAAAGATCTAATAGAAAATGCTACTCTTATTGAAACTGAAGAACCAGAGCCTTTACTAAAAGAAAGTTTACAACCTTATGAGTTTCCGATAGAAGAATGCCCTGCTCTTATTAGAAATGCAATATTAGGCTTAAACGATAAAATACAAGCTCCAATGGCTATATGTGCACAATCTGTCCTTGCCGTAGCTAATCTTGCAGTGCAAGGTCATGGCAATATAAAACTGCCCTTTGGACAAATAAGACCAATATCGTGTCTTTTTCTTACAATAGCTGATAGTGGCGATAGGAAAACTAGCTGTGACAATGAAATAATAAAGTACATTGAGCAACACGAAGACAAACTAAGAGAAAATTATAAGCAAAAATATAATAGCTGGAAAAATGATCTTGAGGCCTGGGAAAGTCAGAGAAAGAAAATATTATCGGGTAATAAATCCTCTGATCGATCATCTAAAAAACTAGCGCTAGATGCACTAGGAGCAGAGCCTACTAAACCACTCGATCCAATACTGACATGCACTGAACCAACTTTTGAGGGGCTATGTAAATTGATGATTACGGGTCAGCCAAGTATAGGGATCTTCTCCTCTGAAGGCGGTCAATTTATTGGTGGTCATAGTATGAAAGATGAAAATAAAATAAGGACTGCTACTGCCTTGTCGGATTTATGGGATGGCAAACCAATTAAAAGAATTAGAAGTGGTGATGGTGCAATTTCATTACCAGGACGACGACTATGCATACATCTTATGGTTCAACCAAAAATCGCAGCTGATTTTCTATCTGATGATCAACTAAGAGATCAAGGATTACTATCAAGGATACTCGCTGTTTCACCGTTATCAACTGTTGGCAAGAGATTCTGCCGTATAGTTTCTGAAGAAAGTACTAGAGCAATAGAAACCTTTGGAGAAAAAATATCGGATATACTCTCCCTAGCTCTAATAACAAAAGAAAATTGTGAAAATGAACTAACGCCAAGAACATTAACGTTTGATAATGAAGCTTCAGAATTGTTCAATGAATTTGCAGATTATATTGAAACACGGATTATCCAAGAAGGTCATTTAGAAAGCATCAAAGGTCTAGCAAATAAGCTACCTGAACATGCTGCTAGGATAGCTACTACGTTTGCTTTGATTGAAAATATTCAAGCTAATATAGTATCGTACAAGCTAAAAATGGGGATATGTATTGCTAAATATTATGGTGAAGAAGCTTTAAGGCTAGTCAGGGATGGTAAAACTGATCCTGATATAGCCTTAGCAGAAAAAGTACGTATCTGGTTAGAGAACCGGGATGATGAAATGATATCTCCACCGGATATATATCAAAATTTAAGTATTATTCGCGATAAAGCAACAGCTCTGAAAGTAATATCTACATCACTACAGTAAAAGGAAAAACTAGGAAGGACGTATGGAAGATTATTAGAAAGGAGGAAAAATGAGAGAATTTTTTAAGTTTAACTTTGAAAGGTATGAAGAACAAAAAACACCAACTTTAGGTACTTTAGGTGACAACATTATTGATTTCAAAAAAAGAATAAAAAAGAATGTTGATGGCACATTATTAACTAATAATTCTAAAAAACAACAAACAAATAACATCATTTATTTAAACAAATTGGACAATAGATTATGAGTAAAAAAATAAAAGTCAATGTAAATACATAACAGAATCATACAAACAATGATGTAGCAAACCTTATTGAAGGTCAAAATTAGCGGATCTAGCTCAGTTGAGTTTACGAACATATTGAAAAGTCAAGCAGCCATTACTTTTAAGGACTTTAGTGATAAAGATGAAACTTCTGCAGCAAGCTTAAACAAAATCACTAAAGATATAATGAGCGTGATTGAGTCTCAAAATGAGCTAGAAGGAATGCTTATAGTTCGGATAATTAGCAGTGTATAACGTCATAATGAGATCATTCCTTAACGCACATGTCTTCTCTAAACAATCCTCTTTCACCCGTCTTGGATTCATGCGTAAATCAAGCTGTAAAGCTAAGTCGTATATCTGCAGCATTAATTCAAACATTATATTTGCTTCGTAACAATACACAAGAAAGTAAAATAAACGTAGTATGGGTAGATGTCCATGAAGGTGTTCAAGCAATAGTCGGTTAATGTAACCAAAGAAAACAGACAGTTAGAGTTAGAGCCTCTGAAAATCATAAATAAAGCGTCTTGCCTCTTTATTGATAATTGCAAATTATTGTCGCTCTAATTTACTATCAATTGTATATAAACCATGCTTGAAATGTCCGTGTAAATTTTCTCTTGGCACGCTGGTAGATTTACCTCCGTGCATCCTACATCTAGCATTCAACATAGCGTGGGACAAGACTTACTTAGAGAGCGAGTTTTTGCACCACAACGTTTATGAGAATTAGCTGCTTCAAGTGCCTTTTGCCAGTTTGGCTGTACATTATTTTCTGGGTGCACGGGGTTAATAGCAGTTTTTATTTTTATTATAATATAATTTTCTTTGAAATCACATCTTTTCGTATTTCAGCATCAACTTACCTAAAGATAGTCCCAAAGCCTTACAAATTCTTATGACGTTTAGTATAGACGGGATACGTTTTTTGCTTTCAATAAGACTGATGGTTGATCTGTTTAAACCTGTAGATATACCAAGAGTCTCATGAGATATACCGAGCTCCTTGCGCTTAGTAACGATCTCATCAATTATCTTGTGAACTATGTTTAAATTAATATCCTGTGCCATAATTTTTGATTATGGATATAGCAAGATAAAATTAATACGTGACAATAGTCACGTTTTGTGATAGATTTGACTTGTTTTAATTAAAAATTTGTAACAAATACCTAAAGTTTAGGAGTTTATATGTTAAAAAAACAGCATACATATTATTCTTATTTTCATCATGGGTTATTTGTAATTTATGTTATGCAAGTACTAGATGTCATACCGATGGATACTTGGCAAATAATATAATTGAATGTGCGTAGTTATGTTTAAGTCTTTTCTTTCAATTTTTGAATATACTGCAGCTAAACAAAAAGTAGATGATGCATTCTACGAATATTTTTCTCATCACTGGAGTGCTAATTATATTAGTCCTCATATAAACCACATTAGCAATGAGTGTTGTAAATCTGATCCCTATTAATGATGAGATAGCAACAACTATTGTAGCCATTGATTAAAGATGGGGATGAAAATGGTTAGAAATATAAAAAACAATATTATATGACAAATGCAAATCTTGTGAAAGCAATACAACAAGGCATCAAATATTATGATAATAATGATTATAAAAGTGCATTGCCATTTATCATAAAGGGTACAGAAGTTGGTAATTGTGGATCTATACGAAGACTAGCATATATGTATTTAGAAGGAGTAGGAGGATTACCAAGGGATAAAATCAGAGCTGATGAACTTTATTTTCAAGCGGTCGAACCATGTAAATTAGCTGCATCAATAGGAGAAGCAGATGCTCAAGCAAATCTTGGAAATATGTATAGATGGGGTACAGGCGGGTTACCTAGGGATAATAATAAAGCATTAGAATTATTTAAATTGGCAGTTGAAAATGGAAGCGCTTATGGTCAATATCAACTTGCTGCATTTTATTTAAACAACGAAAATAACTATCAAAGTAAATCAGAGATATTTAGACTCACACGTTTGGCTGCTAAACAAGGTCATATTCCAGCTCAAAACGATGTTGGTTTGATGTATGTAAATGGTCGAGGAGTAAAAAAGGACATAGTAAAAGGTATAGAATTCATAAGATCAGCAGCAGATCAAGGACTTATCGAAGCGCAATTTAATTTAGGAGTAATGCTTAGAGATGGTGTGTTAGTAAAACAAAATTCGGCAGAAGCAGCATATTATTTTCACCTTGCTTCTGAACAAGGACAAAAAGAATCTCAATATAATCTTGGTGTAATGTACAGTGAAGGTACTGGCGTTAGTAAAAACCTTGCGGCTGCAGTTAGGCTGTATAAATTGGCTGCAGATCAAGGGTTTGCTCCAGCACAGAATAACCTTGGCATTTTATACGCCGAGGCCAATGGCGTTTCTAAAAATCTAACTGAAGCAGTGCGATTATATAATCTATCTGCACATCAAGAATTAGAGATTGCTCAATCAAATTTAGGATACTCATATGAAAATGGTTTGGGTGTAGAACAAAATGAGGTGATGGCAATTTATTGGTATTTAAAATCTGCTGAACAAGGAAATACTAGTTCAAAAGCTAGATTATGTAGCTTTATCAGATCTGATATTTTAAGTAAGCTTGCGAATCTAGAAAATAAAGAAATGAAAATGTTTATTTGGCAGCACATGGATGTCAATCCACCTTTTAATCAATTAGAGTTATCTAAAAGCAGAGTAATTAAAATGAGAGAATGTGGAATGTACACCGGGAACTCTGGTAGTAACGAGTTCATTATATATCAAACTTTTGATGGTCAAGAAGAAGGCTGTAAATTGGTAATACGAGATTTCAATTATAGAGGAGAAACGGATTATTTAAATTTTACCTTAGCTAAAACAATAACAAGCTTGGATGATCTTGAATTAAGAGATGGAATATTTGAAAATAGAAAGTCAGTAATTGTTATAGATAAAACAAATGGTGAAGAGCTTGTAATATTGCTTGATCAAATGGTTGGTAACATTAAATTAGATAATTTCATTATTGGAAATAGAATATGTGATGTAGATGAATTATAATTTTTGCGATATGGAAGGCTATGTTAATCCGCGAGCTTAAAACGTCATAATAATAAATTTCATTAATTAATACATGGTAGGATTATGGATCTAGGCATCGTACAAAGAATCAGATGGGCACTTGGCATTGACGAGGAGTTAGAGCAATTACGAGCACAGCTTGCAAAAGCCACAACAGAATGCAATGCCAAAATCGAAGCACTGCAATCAAGCCTAAATGATACAAAAAATGATCATGCTAAAGAAATTGCAATATTTTATGGATGAAATACGGCTGTTTGATGACGAAAATGTGCTAGCGGGTATTCCAATTGAAGTTGTGAGGTTATTAGGTTCAATTGCTAGAAATTTACCTGGGTATGAAATGAATGCAATAAGGAAATTTCCAAAAGATCTACAGAAAGAATTAGACGAACACGATGTTACATATAGAAAAATTATGCCATATTTTAGTGAAATTGGTGAAATTGAGGACAATGGTTCTAGTATTGAAGGAAATGAGTGGTACAAAAAAAGTGAACTTATAGTATCTCGCAAGAAAGTTGATTATCATCGATTCGCAAATCAATGTTTAGGCATATTAATAAAAATGAAAACAAATGAGGAAATTATGTCATCTTGGGTGTCACCTTGGGAATAATGTTTAATAAATGATACAGTTTTTTTATGTATATAACTAAAAAGTTGTTTATTTTATTAATAGCGATAATTTTTTTGCTTGTTATTTTTATAATAAATATATTTCCGCGTGTGGAAATTATTTCAAGCGGAAGCGAATTTTATATGCATGTTGATGGACAAGGAAAATATAGAACATTACATATTACAGGAATGTGGTTAAGTGACACAGATAAAAATCAATTTCCAAACAACTCTGTAGTCATTGAGTGCGAAGAAAAGGATTCTATCTGTGAAGTAAATAGCGCTATTTTATCGCAGTTTTTTGGATCCAATGGATATCTTTTTTACCCAATCAAACACAGCTATAATATTATTGAATGGGAAACTGAATTATTAATTGCTGAAAACATAAGCAACTGTAATAAAACTATACTTACAATTAATACAAAAACTAAGGATGTATCTATTATAACTATTTTACAAAATCATAATGATAACCTATGTCATGATGATAAGCTTATCTATGCAAAACCACAGAGTAGTAAGCTTGTGGGTGGATATGATTATTCAATTAGATATTGGAAGTAGAAAACCACTAATAAGCAATTAACTGGTCATTAGCAAACCAATTAAAATTAATAGAGCAAATGTATTCATATGTTAGATTTTAAGCAGCCAATCATTTTTATTGTTATGATTTTCTCTCTATTTTATATGTTTTCCGAATTATCAGATGATATTAAGCGAGTACAAGAGCAACTATCTTCAATTAAAGATGAGAGTAGGGTTTTTAATGAAGAAATGATTGAAAAAATTACTAATCTTGAATACCAGCTAGATGATATTGAAGAGCAACGCTATAGATAATAAAGTATTAATTACTTTTTTTAATCTGGCATCTCCTGTAAAAAAATTAAGCTCTAATTCCATCATCAAATGGCTTCCAAGACGAATGCTGTGAATAAACACCTATTTGCTCTTTTAGATAAAGGGTAAATAATATTGCAGAATAATTTATAACTCCAATAAAGCTTATTTGATCTGAATTAATAAGAATTGACTTAAATTGTGTTGAAGTTCCCTGTATATTAAAAGTTGCATTCTTTTCTTCTAAATTCCAAATAAGTGATATTTCGCTGTCAGTCATTCCCGTTTCGGTCTCTATAAATTGATTTTTCTTGTCTCTTACAGTGCTTGTGTTTGGAAAATAGTATAATGATCTACCTTGTGGATCTTCACATATAGCTGTCAAAACCTAGGAATAAGCAATAGAACAAAAAGTTATTAAATATATATAAAATCATATATTCATCCTTATATTATCAATTAACCTAACATTCCCAAGCTTTACTGCCCCAAATCTTCTACCCTCATATTCTTCGATATAATAAACCATAAAACCTACAGATTCTAACTCAGTTTTAACAGCCGAAGACACAAGGTTAGATGAAAGTAGTTCTGGAAATAAAGCAGCTTTTTTTAATTCAATCTCACTTAACCTATTATTCCTTGAACTTAAAGGTAAGCCATCTTCATTCCTGATTGTTGGACAAGAAATGATCTCGGTATCAAGCAAAAAAGCCTTAGCCATTTCTCTCACCAAATGCAACTGCTGATAATCTTTTTCGCCAAAATATACTCTTGTCGGGCTAGTAATTAGCAATAGTTTTAGTACGATAGTTAAAACGCCAGTAAAATGGCCCGTTCTAGAAGCGCCTTCAAGCATTAAACTATACTCAGAATTTTCAGTAACTCTAAAATTATAATTATCAGGATAAATTTCCTCATAACTTGGCAATATTAAATAATCTACTCCTAGATTTTTAGCCAAAATTTGGTCCTTTTCTAGAGTTTTAGGATAATTAGCCAAATCTTCTTTATGATTAAATTGAGTAGGATTGATATAAATTGTCAGTATAGTGAGATTATTATCGCTAACTGATCTCTCCATTAAACTTGAATGACCATGATGTAAGTTACCCATGGTTGGTACAAATCCAATAGTAATATTATTCAATGTTTTTTTTATTTGTTGCCATTCTTTAATTGAATTAATTACTTGCATTTTGCTTGACTCCATAAGAATGAGCTACATCAGGAAATATACCTGAATCAACATCAGAGCAATATTGATTAACTGCATCTTTAATCAATCCGTGAATATTTAAGTATTTCTTCAAGAATTTCGGATTAAAATCTGGATCCGCTCCTAGTAAATCTTGCAATACCAAAACTTGCCCTGAGGTACCAGAACCAGCTCCGATACCAATAGTTGGAATTGATAAGATATCTGTTATAGTTTTAGCAAGTGAACTTGAAATACATTCTAGAACAATAGCAAAGCAGCCTAAATCTTCTAGTATTTTTGCCGATTCTATTAATTCTTGTGATGCTTGCTCACCTTTTCCTTGAACAATTGAGTTACCAAACATATTGATCGACTGTGGGGTAAATCCTAGATGACCCATTACTGGTACCCCTGAGGCAATAATGTGTTTAATTAAATCTTCATTTCCAAACACTCCTTCTAACTTTATTGAATGGGCGCCAACTTTCATCAGCTTTTCTACTGATTCCATAGCCAAGGGAAGCGTTTTACGATAAGAAAGAAATGGCATATCGCCAATAATAAATTTATCGTTAATACCTTTTTTTACTGCTTTTATGTGAGTTTCAATCATGCTGGTATCAGCAGAAACTGTAGAATCAAAACCATGCATAACCATAGCGCTAGAATCACCAATCAACACACAATCCACATTAGTTTTTGCTAGAATTTTAGCACTCCAATAATCATAGCAGGTGATCATTTTAATTGGCTTTGCTTCTTGTTTCATTTTTAGAAAATCATTGATGTTCATTATTTTTTCTCCAGCTTGTTATAAAGGCTTCATAAATTGGTAAGAAATTATCATTACGCAAAGCTTCTAAGTTTTTACTTATTGTTACCACATCGCCGCGAACCAAAGGCCCAGTTAAAGCTTTAGTGTGATCTTTAAGTAAGTTATTAGTTGTTGCTTTAAGATAAGAAAAAGCAGCTTCTTTAGGAATACAAAGCGTTGATTCAAGTTCGTTAAATAATTTTGACCAAAGAATCGTGGTAAAATTTCCACTCATTACACATAAAGCATGATAATAAGCCTTTTGAGTTTTAGAAATGAGGTAAACTTGATTATTTAGCTGTGGAAAGATATTTTTAAAGTCTTCTAATTTTGAATCAATAAGGAATGGAATTTTTTGATAAATGTGATAATCATATAATTCTTTACCAAAGCTCATAAGCGGGTGTATGGCAATGGTATCATCAATATTCATACTTCCCGAGCAATGAATCAATATTTTATCCTTGATGATAGGGTTTTGTTCAATAAATCCTGGAATAGCATCATCGCTAATAGCTAAGATTATAACATCACTTATAGAAACTAAATGCTCTAAGTCACCAATTAATCGGTTCCAAATGTTAAAAGCTAAGTTGCTAAGAGTGAAATAATGAGAAAGATGACTACTGAGTCTACCAGACCCAATAATTAGATAATGTGGTATTTGTCGCATGGATCAAATCCTTTTAGTAAAATTATATTTTAATTTTGTGTCTAAGCCTTAACGGTCTCTAGCACATTTTTCTATAATTAGAACTTTTAAATAACTTGTCAAACAATTTTTCTCTGACAAATATGAAACGATCAATTTACAATTTTATAATTTAAATTATATAAAAACAAAGCTACTTAATCTTAAAGTACTTTTCTCTTACCTGCTAAGTAGCGAAAACTAATTCGGTAAATACCAGAATTTAAGGAATTTACTCCTAACTTTAGGTACTTTAGGTGGGTTGTTATGAGAATTTTGATTTTTAATAGTTCATATTACCGGAATTAGTTTTAGTATGTCATAAATCTAACTTACTAGTGTTTTCTTGTTTTTAGGATGAAGCTAGTCGGTAAGTAAGGAATATCAAATGTATGCGAGGATATGAGCTTACTTTATAGTTAACTAGTCTATAGTTCTTATTTGAAGAAATCTTACGTTCGTTGGTATTTTTTATTATAAACCTTACCGTTACCTGAGCATAACTAAACCCGTAATGCTTTATCTATAGCACTTTTTTCTAGTTAATTATTTGACTAACAGTTGATTTTTTACTAATATTCTTATATACTTAATTAATACATTATTTATATAAATAAAAATATTAAAACTAATTGTAATTAAAGAAAATGACTCACCAAAATAAGTTATCGGAGCTTGCTAAGGAAGCTAACAAATCTTACACCACGACAGAAGATTTTTCCTCTAATAAATATGATAAATATCAAAAGAAGAGAGAGGATTTTCTTAAGGTTTATTTCAGTAACCATTGTCATATACAAAAATCATGTACGGTTTTTGGAATAACCAGGGTAACGTTCCATGAATGGTATAAAAAATATTCTGATTTTAGACAGAAGTGCGATAATGTTGTAGATGAGATGAGAGCTTTAGTAGATGATGCTATGATAAAGCTTATAGTACAAGGTCACCCCGACTATTAAAGATGCACGTAAATGCTTAAAAGGTACATCTAAATTTATAGTAGGTAAGTATATTAATTATAACTTAAAGAAGCTTAAAACTTTAGATGAGATTAAGGAAATAAGGCTTAGAGCTATAGCTGATTTCGGTAATGGTGTAATTGATCAGGACACTGTCGAGATCATTAATGAACTACTTGATAGTTTAGTAGATAATATTCTGGCAAGTGACGGCATGCGATTATTAAATGAAACTAAAGCCATGATTGAAGAAAATAAAAAGATAAATGGTTAATTATTTTCATATGCTCACAAAGTTGCTATTTTTCTTACCATCCGGCTACAATAAGAATATGCACATATTTTTATAGTAGCTAAAATCATATTGTAATAATTATGGCTAATGCTCCTGAGTTAGAAACTATTCATAAATTTGTGGATGAAATTGTGCTTGCCTGCAAAGCTAAAGGTTTAGCGCACTAAGTGATATAGCTAGATTAAATAGGACAGCTATTAGCATGCATCAAGAGCAAAGAAAACATAGGTCTTATTATGCAACTATTTGGATTGTACAGGAACATATATAGACTAGCAAATTACAGTTTGCAGCAGAAAAAAAGATTAAGTATCGATGTCTTTATGAAGAGCACGTAGCCAGATGGAATAAACTCAAGCAAGAAAGTAGTGTCTGATAAAGTTGCTCAGGAGTTTTGCGGGTTCAGTCGAGCTAGTTATTTTCGTTACATAAAGAGTTTTAGTTAATTTAAGAAGGAATGCGTATCCGCTTAGTAAGGCTCCTAAGCGTAAACGGCAAAGTGTGTTTAGCGAATCATTATATCAGTTGATTTTATCTATCAGAAGGGCTAATGTTAATTATCTCTCTTTCGGCACCAATGCAGAAGCGCAAGCGAAGATTTAAAGGACATGCTCAGTCTTGGTTTTACCAGCTTAAGCCATCAAAACCTGGAGAGATGGTGCAAGTTGATCATATGACTGTAAACACTAGCCAATGTTCAGTAAAACACTTTCAGAGGTGGGATCCGCTCTCTAAATATATATTTGCTGATGTCTGTTCTAATGCAACTAGTAGATCTGCTAAGGCCTTCCTGAAAAACCTGATCAAATCTGTACCATTTAAAATTACCTCGATTCAGGTAGATGGAAGTAGTGAGTTTATGAAGGAGTTTGAACAAGCCTGTTATGATAAAACAAAATCAAACTTTAATGTATTGCCTCCAAAACGTCCGCAATATAACGGTAGGGTTGAGTGTGGCAACCGCATCTTCCGTGAAGAGTTTTATGCCAGAAAGGACATGTTCGCTGATAGTGTAGGAGCAATTAAATCCTCTCTTAAAGACGCTCTACAAAAATATAATAACTACAGGCGCCATTTTAACTTGGATGGACTCACCCCTTTACAGTATATTAACAACATCCATGAGGTCATTTGATCAGTCTCAAATTACGCGAACCTATACAATATTTCAATTTATGCTTGTAGAATTAAAATAATTATTATACTAATCATTATTAGTAACTAAATTAATTTTTAAATTTTGTCTAGTAACTTGATTTTTTGGTAAAAATTTTTATGTTAGTCAAATTTAAGTGGTGAAATCTAAAAATAGATGCGATAGTATTTTAATAATTATTATAACTGATAAGTGTATGAAATTTTTTTATAATTTGACTAGCGCAGCTATATATCATTAATAAAAAACTTAAGATAGTTTGCATAACTAAATATAAAGGTGAATTTTGATTAGTGATATAGTAAACTTTATGTTTGGATGTAGTTTATTTTTTAATGCTCTTGTTTTTATTCCTCAAGCTATTAAAATTTTTAAAGCAAAAAGTTCTGGTGAGTTATCTTTTTGCACCTTTTTTGGATTCAATATTATGCAGCTGCTTGCTGTGTGGCATGGTTATTTAGAGCAAGACTATACTTTAATGATAGGTTTTTTATTGAGTTTTATTACCTGTAGTATGGTAACTATTTTTATAATACTTTACAGGAAATAAAATTTTGCTGTAAAAGAAGAGGAGCTGATATATGTCATCTAAGACAGAATACGTAGTATATAAAGTTTCTTTTACTAATGCTAGTATAGCTCAGAAGAAGAAATTTAAAGACTCTTGCTGTTTAATTACGATCAGTGTTGGTAATGGTCAACATGAGGCATTAAAATTTAAATCAACTCTAGAGCTAGTAAATAAAACCTTTAAAAGTTGTATAATAGCAGTATGCGATACCCTACAAAGATATACTTATGCTATAACCAGGCCTCTTAAAACACCAGAAGATTTATATGATTATTCTAAAAAGGAAGGAGATAGATGGCTGGAAAGAAATAAAAACGCTATAGAAAGTCTTACAATTCCTTATACTATTTCGAGATGGGATGAATGGCTAAATCATAAAGAATTTAAAGAGCATTATAAAAAAGTTTGTGAGCTATATAAAAACGATCGTGAATATGCGAATATAATAAATGATTATGTAGAAATTTATTTAGATAGATTAAGTAAGCAGCATAATAACAGTTTACATGAAATTGATTTTTTAAGAGGAAAAGAATTATCTATACGCTATCTTAAGGAAGAATGTGCAGCAATGTGCTCGTGGTTTTATCTGGACTGTGATTTTGATCTTTATCCACCAGTGAGAAATGAATCATTGAATGCGACATATGCAAGGCTAGTAGATATTCAATATCAGCATCTTCTAGCTCCGATCGGATTAAGATTTAAAAAATCTAATATACATACAATACAAAATAACTTAAACGATGGCAACTCACCTTTTGCATTAGAAAATATCATAAATAATATGCCTGGTCTTTTACATTGGAAAGATAGAGAAGGAAAGCTTTTAGGTTGCAATAAAAAGCAAATTGATGCTCTCGGAGCAAAAAGTTTACAAGAAGTGTTATATAAAACATCTTATGATGTCTTTGGACCTGAACTGGGTAACGAAATACATAATTCAGATTTGAATATTATGAGTACAGCTAAGACTAAGGTTGTAGAAGAACTAAATCTTGTTAAGGGTAAAAAAGTGATGATGATTAGCCACAAGTCTCCACTTCTAGATTCTACAGGAAAAGTCGTAGGTATAGTTGGCATGTCTATAGATATGTCAGATCAGCATTCCAGAGAACGTCAGATACTGAAAGAAAACGATATGCATAAAATTACGCTTGAAAACATTATAGCTAATATGCCAGGCCATATATATTGGAAAAACATAAAAGGTGTTTATCTTGGCTGTAATGATAAGCAGGCAAGAAGTTTGGGTTTAAAGTACGGGTCAGAAGTTATAGGAAAAACTGATTTTGATTTACCTTGGGATAAAAAAGCAAGAGATAATATTGTTCATAATGATAAGTTAATTATAAGTACCAAAAGAACTGAGACTCTGCAAGAGTCTGTAGTAATCAATGACCAAAAATATACTTTTCTTAGCCAGAAATCTCCACTTATAAATACTCAGCAAGAAACTGTTGGTATACTTGGCGTTTCTATTGATATTACTCAACAAAAGATATTAGAAGAAAAGTATATGAACAAAACTTATGAATTAAGTAATGCCTTGGAAGTAAAAAAGAGTTTTCTTAATAATTTAAGCCATGAGATTAGAACTCCTTTACACAATATTGCTACTATTGCTAAAGGGTTATATGATCAATGGGATGGTATAGATGACTCTGAAAAAAGAACCTATTTAAAAGCCATAGTAGATAATCAAGACAGGCTAATGTCATTGGTAAGTAATTTACTTGATGTTTCCAAAATAAGGAGCGGAAAGCTAACTTTTGACTACTTAAATAACGATATAACTATAATATTAAAGGAAGTTATAGCTGAATTTAAATATCTTACAGAGCCAATTACTTTACAAATAGATGATTTGGTAAATGTAAGTGCACTTCTTGATGCTGAGCGTATAAAACAAGTAATAAGAAATTTATTATCTAATGCTATTAAATATGGCGGCAAAGACAAGCCAATTACTATTAGAGTTTTTAATATGGATAGTAAGTATATTGGTGTTTCTGTAGCTGATAATGGTGTAGGGGTCCCTGTAGATGAAAAAGATAGAATTTTTGAATTATTTGAGGAAAGTTCACGAACTAAATCAAAAGCTGGTGGCATAGGCCTTGGTTTAGCTATTTGTAAGGATATCATTTTGGCACATCGTGGTAAGATATGGGTTGAAGAAAATCAACCAGCAGGATCTATTTTTACGTTTACAATTCCATTTGCACGACTAACCAATAAAAGACATATCATGGTTATAGATGATGATCTTTCAACACAGCTATCAATAAGTCTTATGTTAAAAAGCTATGATTACGATGTTACGATATTAGGATCAGCTAATGAGGCGCTTAGTTATTTAAAAATAAATAACAATTTAGTTGATGTAATTTTATTAGATTTAATGTTGCCAGATATGTATGGTGTAGAATTACTACAGCGTTTAAAGAAAATTAAGAAAATCAAAAATATTCCAATAATAATTCAAACTGGAATTGTAGACTCTGAGGAATTAGAAAACGTTATAAAGTTAGGTGCTTGTGCATATATTAACAAACCATTTTCTGAAGAAGTTTTAAAATTTAATATTGAAAAATGCTCACAAATTATAGATTGAAGAGGAGTAATTTTTTATTTCTAGACGTTGTGAGTTATATAAATAAGGAAATTACAAGCATAGATAGATATAGCTAAATCTTTAAAGCACCACATTGAGACGGTCAGTATAAGGATAATATGACACTAACGATGGTAGTATTTTCATAGCTATTTCTTTAGACTGTGTAGATATTTTTTAATATATTCTTCTGCTGAATTTCAGCCTTGCAAACCTAATGATGTACTAGCTTAAATGCAATTTTTAATACTGTGTCTATAGATCTGAAACCCCATACTAATTTAAATACATCGCTATTCGATATACCTTGATTTTGTCGCTGTATTTTTCTATCATCACCATCTATCTGATTTCTTCTAAATTCCTTACAACGATAACACTGAGCCCCTTGAATTTACTGCTCTTGATCAACTAATTAGACAGCGCGCTGAAGAACCAGTTTCAAACTCCTTTGAGTACATCTTTGGATGATTGGTTTTGATAAGATTGATAAAATTGTCAATAATCAAATATTTCTTCATCCTCACTCACAGGGGTTATTTTGGTTACGGTGGTTTGAGTGGCTTGCTGTTCCCTTGGTTTGAATCGTAACATCGTCTTTGTTAGGTAATCTAAGCCTCTTTCTTTCTCCTTTTCAAGAGCATCGTAACATGCGTAACATGTAATCTTTCCTAAAGTTTAAGTTAGGAATAAATTCCTTAAATTCTTGAAATTCCGGTAATATGAACTATTAAAAATCAAAATTCTTATAACAACCCACCTAAAGTACCTAAAGTAACTAAAGTAACTAAAGTTAAAAATATTCGGTATACTTAACGTCTCAAGGCAGAAAATGTTAAAAGCGGTCGATCTTTTAGAACTAATGGATCAAACATTGTACACATACTTGCAGGGAGATAGGAAAGGAGCTTTCAAAACCAAACCTTAATAGCAGTTACAACCAAACTTACCGACTAAAACGTCAAGCGAAGAAATGAATTATGTGCATTCGGTAGCGTAAGAAATATAAGGAATGTTGTTTGGAGCTAGAAAAAATAACAATCCCTCTTGAGAGGAAAAAAGCATGAAATAAATTTTTTAGTATTGCTTTATAATTTGAACGCAGATAAGGTTGAAATTATCTCATTATGACTAATTTTGTAGGTAATCTAGTAATATGCCTCATGTAGAGTTTATAAATCCTGCTCAAGCGGAAGATAATATTGCTACCCTCAAAATTGACGATCAGATATATTCATTAGAACAAGTAATGGCAAATACTAGCCTTACTAGTAGTGCAGTAGGAGACTTCTATCCGGCCACGCCATTTAACAGTACCGGTCTACAAGTTAATCTTACCAAGACTCCCTCTTTATTAGCGAAGGAGATTTTTGCTGATGATCAGTTAAAAGAGATCATCTATACCGACAATAATAAATTCATTGTTTTAAATGGATCATTTGTAACAGATACTATACTTAACATTACTTTTATTAGTCCGTTTGGAGTTATTTTATCTAATGCCACATTTACTAATTTTGAAATCGTAAATATTCTTTCGCCAACCGGAGTAATTTATATCTATAATTGTATGGCTGCTAATCTTACAATGGATAGCAGCTCTATTTTATTATTAGGAGAGGTTGCAACCTTCAAGGCAACAGCTAATACAAAGCATTTTATAGAGAAAGGAAGGATATCGGCAAATAGCTTACACATTGAGATATCAACAGAAATCGATATAGATACTTTCTTAACAACCTCAATCGGTAGCGTGAATATTTTTGGTAAGATCTTAACTCAAGATGATATCAGTATTTTGCTTTATGAATCAACAATCCATATTGACTCACAAGCCTCTATAGAATCAACGCAAGGATTTATAAAGATTTATAATGCG
>Ga0114963_10000918_pt1 | contig 20223 bp, 14 predicted proteins | sample C_131016_EF_Meta_FD_87019 | JGI IMG/M metagenome (GOLD analysis project Ga0114963, IMG submission 87019) | Freshwater microbial communities from Lake Croche, Canada to study carbon cycling - C_131016_EF_MetaG | ecosystem: Environmental > Aquatic > Freshwater > Lake | place: Lake Croche, Canada...
ATCCGGCGGTGCGTGCCGGGATTCGCGGCGGCCGCGCTGTTCGCGGTGGCGACGGCCGAGGCCGCGCCGATCAACGGCGGCGTCGAGGCGCCCGTGCCCGACCTCTTCTACAACTTTTACGCGCCGGCGGTGCCGGCGGGCAGCTATCCCGGCTCGGGCGCGCAGCTCTACGTCGCGCCCCGCCCGGTCCCGCCGCGGGTGGGCCACACCTGGTACACCTACCCGCCGTTCATGCCCCACGAGTTTCTCTACAAGCACCGCCGGCACTACATCCGTCCCGCCGGCGCGACGGGCATGCGCACCGACGTGCATGCCTACTGGTGGTGAGGTCGCAGGGACGGTCCACGGAGAAGGTGCTCATGAACCGGTTCGCGTCGCGAGTGATGGTGGCGGCGGTCGCCCTGGCCTGTCTGGCGTGCGCCACCCGCGCCGTCCTGGCCGGCGGCGAGGGCGCGATCGAGAAGCGCTACTTCCTCCGCAGCCAGGGGAAGAGCTGGCACAGCGCCTGGTACGACCCGTGGGTCGGCCGGCCGATGGCGCTCGTCGTGCCCCCCACGGCCGAGTTCACCACCGAATACGGCTGGGGTGTGCCGAGTTCACGGGTGATGCCGATCTACCACCAGTTCCGTCGGCCCTATCCGGGGCCCGGGGCCGTGCCGGGGTCGAGGTCGTTCATGCCCACGCCGAATCAGCCGAGCGACACGGTGCAATTCGGCGTGCACCCGATCCGCGGCCCCTGGGGATCCTACTGATACCGATACCGCCGGCCCGCCGGCGGCACTTCGGGACGCCGCGGCGCACCGCGGGCCGCCGTCACGTGCCGGCCGGCTCGTGGGCTTCGAGCCGCTCCCGCGCCGCCGTGGCCCACGGGCTCTCCGGTGCCAGCCGCAGGAATGTCCGCAGGTGCAGCCGCGCTTCGGCCCCACGGCCGACCGCCGCGAGCACTCCCGCGAGATGCCAGTGGGCGTCGGCGTAGTCGGGCTCCTGCCGCAGCACGCCCTCGAGTGCCGCGAGCGCCAGTTCGTGATCGCCGAGCTCGGCCAGCACGCACCCGAGGCTCGCCCGCGCCTCGAGATGGTCGGCATCGAGCTCCACCGCGGCGTAGTAGCGCTCGCGGGCCGCGGTGAGGTCGCCCGCGCGGTAGAGCAGCTCGGCCAGCATGAACACGATCTGCGCCGACGGGCCCTGCGCCTGCAGCACCGCCCGGAGCGCCTCGGCGGCCTCCGTCAGCGCCCCGGTGGATTCGAGGTCGGCGGCGAGGTCGAGCAGCTCGGCGGCGGTGGAAAATCCTCCCGCCACGTCGGGCTCGTCGGGGGCGACTCCGGCCGATTCGTCCGCGAACGGTTCCATCAGCCGCGGCTCCGACGGTGCCGGCGGAATGCTCCGGCGTCCGCCGCGCGGCACGCACGCGCCGCGGTCGGCCGCGGGCGACCCGGGCTGCGGGCACGCGGCATGACGCGGGCGGGCGGCGGCCGCCGCCGACGCGAATGACGCCGTGTCGGGCGGCGGAGCATCCAGGGACACGGTCGCCGGTGCCGGTGTCCCGGGACGGTCGTCCGCGGCGGCGAGCAGGTCTTCGGCGTAGAAGGCCAGCTGCATCTGCCCCCCGGCGCCGAGCAGCCGGTCGTCGCGGCGGATGCTCAGGCGGCGTCCGTCGGCCACGATCCGCTCCGCGTCGCGGGCGGCGTCGGGCACCCCGTCGGGAGCCAGTCCCCGCAGCCCCGCGTCGATCTCGCGGAGCGACAGTCCCGCCCGCAGCAGCCGCGTGAGCTCCCGGCCGGCCACCAGCTGGGGGAAGTCGCACCAGGCGATCGAGCCCGACCGCCGCACCGGCACGAGCAGTCCCGAGCGGATCCAGTGCCGCACCGCCGTCTCGGGCGCGCGGAGCACGTCGGCCATCATGGCCACCGTGTAGAGTCGGCTCACGCCCGGATGGTCGTCGGTGAAGAGCGCGGACGTCGAGCCGGCCGGCGGCCGGCGGCCGGTCGTGCGATCGGCCGGAGCGGCCGGGCCATCCTTGACCTCTGTGGACATGGAAGCTCACTGACCGCGGGGGTGATTCCGGCGACGCGCAGGCGACCAGCGACGTCCTCGCGACGGCGAAATCTACTCAACCCGCGCCGGCAACTTCAATCCGCCCACGGCTTTCACGGGAGCTTCGCGCCAGGACGCGGCCCCGCGGCGGCGCCGGAGGCGTGCCGGACGAGGAAGGCCACGACCGGCGCGGGATCGTCGAGCCCGTGGGGATGATGGCCGCAGCCCGGCTTGTGGATCACCTCGATCGTCCCGCCGAGCCGCGCGTAGCGTTCCGCCATCAGGAGCGCGTTCTCCGCCGGCGGCACCACGTCGTCGTCGTCGCCCACCACGTGCACCAGCGCGATGCCGGCCCGGGCGAGCGGCTCGAGCGCGTCGAGCGGATTGCCCCGCCAGGCGAGCGCCTCGGCCTCGTCGGCGAAGCCGTAGGCGGCGATGCAGGCCTGCCAGTCGCGCGGGCTGCCCTTCCCCTTGCCCTTGCCGCCGGGCCAGCTCTTGAAGTCGCAGACGGCGGCGTCGTCGTAGATCGCGGCCACCTTGCCGGGATGCTCGGCCGCCAGGCGGTGGGCGTAGAGTCCGCCGCGGCTGATGCCCACGAGCGCGGCCCGCGGGGCCAGGCCGCGGCGCACGAGCTCGTCATGGAAGGCGGCGAGCGCCCGCACCGCGGCGGGCGAACCGAACGAATTGCCCACGTCGAGGAAGGCGTGATGGAAGCCGGCCGCGAGCAGGGCGGGCACCGCGCACCGCTCGGTGAACGCGTCGGGGAACATCATGCACCACGTCCACGGCCGGCCGGGCAGCGGCCGCTCGGGCACCACGACCCAGGCGTCGCGATCCTGGAAGCGGAACCGGTGCCGCACGAACCCGTGCCAACGGTCGGTCGTGCCGTCCGGCCAGGCGATCGGGGCCTCCGACGCCGCCGGCGGGGCGGCCGCGGGGGCTGCGGCGGGCTGGGCCGCGAGGGCCTGCGGCCACGGCGACGTCGCGGCGACGAGTCCGAGGACCGCGACCACGGCCGACCGGAGCAGGGACGGCACGACGGCCGACGACGGATGCATCATGGAAACCTCCCGCGGCGGGGCGTGGAAGAAGCCGGCGCCCTTGTCGCAAGCATCGTAGCAAGCCGCGGGAAAAATCCCGGCGGCGTCGCGCCGCGCCCCGCGGCACGTCGGCTACCCTGCGGCGCCGGCCGGCGGTGGCACCGAGGCGATCCAGCCCTCGAGCGGGTCGAGCGGCTCCGGCAGGCCGTACCGCGGCAGGCGGGCGGCATGCGCGGCCTGCAGTCCGCAGATCACCGCGTCGAGCAGGTCGCCACCGCCGTCGGCCACCAGTCGTCGCGACCAGCGCGGCTCGATCGCGAGCCGCACGTCGAGGCCGGCCTTCCCCGCGACGAGCGCCGCGAGGATCGCGCGGCGGTTGCGGACGCGATCCGGCGTGCGGCCCGCGGCGAGGTCGCTCTTGTAGGAGGTGCGCACCACCTTGCGGGCGGTGAAGCCGGGGTAGGCCTCGAGCGCCACGCGGGCGGTCGCCGGCCGCCGCCGCGGATCCACACACGCCGGCCCGGGATGGTGATGCGCCGGAAACAGGAGCCCGGCGTCGAGCATCAGCCCCACGCCCGCGTGCATCATCCAGGCCACCGGCGGATTCGCCCAGCGCATCGCCGGGCTCGAGCCCGCCGGCTTGTCCGCCCGGCGCCATGCGAACTTGTCCCCCGCGGGACGCCCGTCGCACCAGCGGCGGAAGGTGTCGCGCAGCGCCCCCCGCGGCTGGCGGCAGTAGAACCGCACGAACTCCGGCCACGTCTCCGGCCAGCCCTCGTGTTCGATGAGCGGCCGCGGCTGCCCGAAGGGCAGGTCGAAGCCCCCGAGCCACGGCCCGGCGCCCCACGGCCCCACGCCGCACAGCGCGGCGCGGAAGGCGTCGAGCGACACAAGCCCGCGCACCTCGTCGAGCCGGTAGACGCCCCGCACGACGCGGCCGACCGCCACGGTGATCGGCTTGCGGGCCGACGGCGCCGACGTGAAGTCGACGCCGATCACCGGCACACCCGCGAGCGCCGCGCCGGCGGGCCGCCGCCGTGCCGTGGTCACCGCGGAAAGGGCCGGCTGCTCGGCGCGTCGGCCTTGGGGAAGTCGGCGGGCACCGGCAGGTCCACCGCGCCGGTGGCGGCCCACTGCGTGCCACGCTGCAGCGTCGTGATGAACCCCACGCACTCCTGGGACTCGTTGGCGTGCCCCAGCGGCGTGTGGAACACCCGCCCCTTGCCGAAGTCGATCGTCATCATCATCGGCTCGTGCCGCTTCGTCTTCGGCGAGAAGGCCGTCGCCAACACCTGCATGCTCTCGGCCGGCCCGCGCAGACTGTCGTAGAGCTCGTCGGTGGCGTGCATCCAGGTGGCGGGCATGCCCTTGGTGACCGGATGGTCGCCGTCGCGGACCACCACCGCGAAGGCCGCCTGCGGGCCGTGGCTGCCGCCCGGGCCGGGAGCCTCGTCGCGGACGAGCCGGCCGTCGTCGGTGTAGTAGACGAACGGCCCGCTCTTCTCGGTCCGCCCACCCCAGCCGCCCAGGCCGATCATCCGGTTGTAGGCGGGCCACTCGGGGAACGAGTTGTCGGCGGCATGCACGACGACGAGCCCGCCGCCCCCCTGCACGTACTGCTCGAACGCGGCTTTCGTCTCGTCGGGCCAGGCGGCGGCGCCGTGGCCGAAGTTGCTGACGACGACGGCGTAATTCTGGAAGGCGGGCTTGAAGGACGGGTCGGCGCCCTTCGGCGCGTGGGTGACGACATCCACCGTGAAGCGGCCGGTGTCCTCGAGGTAACGCTTCATCATCTTCGTCGTCTGCGGCCAGTTGCCGTGGTTGTTCTGGCCGTCCACGATCAGGGCCTTGAGCGGCTCCGCCGCGGACGCCGCCGCACCGACCGCAGCCGCAGACAGCATCGCGGCACCCGCCACGAGGGCGGGCCAAAACGCCCGCGACGCGGCGGGCAGGGAGCGCGGATTCATGCCATACTCCTTCATTCCGCTCCGGTCCTCGCGGTCGGCGGGCGACCGTGACGCGGGGCGGCGGGTGAGGTGCGAAAGGGGAAACGCATGGGAGGGCATCATACCGCCCGCCTGGGGCCGCTGCTGCTGGCGGCCTTGAGCGTGGCGTGCGCCGGCCTGCCGACCGCCGCGGCGGACGCCGTCCGCAAGACCGGCGTCCTGTTCATCATCGCCGACGACGCCTCCTGCCACCTGCGCGAGGCCTACGGCTGCCGCTGGGTGCGCACGCCCCACATCGACCGGCTGGCCCGCGAGGGGCTCGTCTTCGACAACGCCTACGTGCCCACGTCGAAGTGCGCCCCCTGCCGCGCGGCGATCCTCACCGGCCGCAATCCCTGGCAGCTCGAGGCCGCCGCCAACCACATCCCGACGTTCCCGCCCCGCTTCCGCGCGTTCACCGAGGCCCTCGCCGACCGGGGCGTGCCGCTGGCCGCCGTCGGGAAGGTGTGGGGACCGGGCGTGGCGCTCACCGCGGCGGGCGCGAACCGCTCGTGGGGATTCCCGCCGTCCCCCGCCGGGCCGCGGCCCGCCGACCCCGCCACGCGGCTGCGCGAGTTTCTCGCCGGACCGGCCGCCGACGCGCCGTTCTTCTTCTGGTTCGGCAGCGCCGATCCCCACCGCCCCTACGCCCCCGACTGCGGCCTGGCCGCCGGCAAGACGCCGGCCGACATCGACCGTGTGCCGGCCTGCTGGCCCGACACCGACGTCGTGCGGCGCGACATGCTCGACTACGCCGTCGAGATCGAGGCCTTCGACGCCCAGGTGGGCGCACTCGTCGCCGCGCTCGAGGCCGCCGGCCGTGCCGACGACACGCTCGTGGTCGTGACGAGCGACCACGGCATGCCCTTTCCGCGGCTGAAGGGGCACACCTTCGACGCCGCCCACCGCGTGCCGCTCGTGATCCGCTGGCCGGCCGGCGTCGTGCGGCCCGGCCGGCGGGTGGAGCCGTTCGTGAGCGCGACCGACCTGGCGGCCACGTTTCTCGAGGTCATGGGCGTCGATCCCGCCACGACGGGCATGGAGCCGCTCACGGGGACGAGCTTCGCCGACCTGCTCCGCGACGCCCCCGTGCGCGAGCGGCCGTTCGTCATCGTCGGCCGCGAGCGCAACGACGTTCGCTGCCGGCCGGGCACCGAGTCGGGCCTCGGCTATCCCGCCCGGGCCATCCGGCGGGGCGACGCGTTCTACGTGCACAACTTCGCCCCCGACCGCTGGCCCTGCGGCGACCCGGATCTCGACCTCGCCGACACCGACGACGGGCCCACGAAGCGGCTCATCGTCGCCGCCGGGCCGGACGATCCCTGCTGGAAGCTCTGCTTCGGCAAGCGGCCCGCCGACGAACTCTACGATCTCGCCACCGATCCCGACTGCGTGACGAACCTCGCCGCCGGGCGGCCCGAGGAGGTGCGGAGGCTACGGGAGGAACTCTTCGCCGAACTGACCAGGCAGGCCGATCCGCGGGTGCTCGGGCGCGGCGATGTCTTCGACAACTACCCTTCGCCGCGGCCGGCGCAGCGCCCCGGCAAGTGACGCGCGCTTCGGGGCGAGAAGGCACGTTCGGCACGCGACGCGGGCTTCGGGGTCACCCGTGCCGCGTCGCCCGGACGTTCGCTGCGTGCCGACGCACGTGACGCAGGCTTCGGGGTCGCCCATGCCCGCTCGCCCGGACGTTCGCTGCGGCCTTCCAGGCCTCCGCTCACTCGAAGCCGGCTGCGCTTCGGCATCCCTGCCTGCGCTTACCGCCTACGCCGGCTCGCGGGCACGGGCGACCCCTCGCAGAGTCTGGCGGCGGGGCGGGTGCCGGGTGCCGGGAAACGGGTGCCGGGAAACGGCGGCAGCAAACGTTTGCCGTCGCGATTCTCGGGCACACCGTCGACTTGTCGCAGCGCTGAAAAAGTCGCGGGCGCTTTTTCAGTGACCGGCGACGGCGCTCACGTCGAGTGGCCGCTGGCCTGCGGCACGATCCGCATCAGCCGACCGGCGGTCTCGGCAGCCGGAACGTCACGCGAAGCACCCGCCGGCGGCGCGGGCTCCACCGACGGACCCAGCGGGGCGATCGTCGGCGTCTGGCCGGCAGGCGCCGGCGACGGCACCGCCGGCAACCGGATCGCCGGCTGCTCGATCACCGCCGGAGTGGCGATCGCCGGGGCTGTGGCCGCCGGGCCGGGAGTCGGCACCGCCGGCGCCGCGGTCGGCGTCGGGATCGTTTCGATCGACTTCAGGCCGGTGGTGCCGTTCTCGGCAGGCTTCTCGACCCGCTGCACACCCTGCGGCGAGGTCACGCCCTGCGGCGACACCGCGCCGCCGGGCTGCGCCGGCGTCGTGGGGGCCACCGTCTTGTGGTCGAGGTTCGACGAGGTCCAGCCTTCGGCGGCCTGCGGCGCGGCGTCGGCGGGGCGGTCGCTGAACGTCTTGGTCGGGCTCGTCGCGGGGGCCGGGGCGAGCGACGGCGCCGCGGTCGCGGCGGGACTCGCGGCCGGCCGCGCGCTGGCGGAGGGCGCGATCGCCGTCGTCGGCTGGATCGCCGCCGCCGGCATCGACGTCGCCGCCGGCAGCGGATTGCCGCACGGGTCGAGCGGCACCCGCATCACGACCGTGCGGGGCGACCGCACCGTGTAGGTGTAGGGCACCTTCTTCTCCACCACCCGCGGCACCTGGGCGGTCCGCTGCTCGGTGACGTACTTCATCACCTGCACGCTCACCGGCTCGACCCGCTCCTCGGCGACCATCCGGCAGACCTGCACGGGCACCTGGCGGACCTGCTCTTCGGGCACCATCCGCACCGTCTGCACCGGCACCTTGTTGTCGACCCGTTCCACGACCTTGCGGACGGTCTGCACGGGCACCTGCCGCACCTGCTCCTCGGGCACCATCCGCATCGTCTGCACCGGCACCTGCTGCACGACCTGCTCGTCGATGTAGCGGACGGTCTGCACGGGCACCTTGCGGGTGACGACCCGGTTCACCATCGTCGTCTCCGGCACCTGCACCGGCGTGTAGGTGGGCTGGTAGACGCGGTTGACCTGGTGGGCGACGGTGGCGGGGCTCTGCATCCAGGCGTAGCCGCCGCGCTGATAGTAGAGCTGGCCCGTGACGGGATGCACGGCCCAGGCGTCGGGCTGCCATGCCAGTCCCGTCGCCCCCGGCGTGACGACCGGCTGCACCGTGTCGACGGCCTGCGTGCCGACGGAATACGTCGTGCGCATCTGCGTGACCGGTTCGGCGACCGTGTAGGCCTCCTCCCGCTCGCTCGTCTCGTAGACGGGCCTGCGGACCACGCTCACCTGCTGCTGCATGGCGGTCTCGTAGACCGGCTTCATGACGGTGAACCGCTCCTCGCGGGACGCCGTCTCGACGATGTCGCGGGCGACGTCGTAGCTGCGGTCGACGATCTGCGTCTCGTACACCGGCTTCATCACCGTGTACCGCTCCTCGCGGGTCTGCGTCTCCCAGACCGGTCGCTGCACCGTGTAGCGGCGCTCGCGGGTCTGCGTTTCCCAGACGGGCCGCTGCACCGTGTAATTCTGCGTGTCGTAGACCGTCTCGTAGCTGACGCGGTAGGCCGTCATCTGCTGCTCGTCGTAGACGGTCTGGAAGTCGAGCCGGTAGGTCTGCGTCGCCACCGGAGCGGGGGCCGACGCCGCGCCGCCACAGCACTGCGCCCGCGCGATCCGCGGGGCGAGCGGCGCCTGCGGCACGAGCAGGGCGGAGCAGGCGGCCGCGGCCGCGCCGCGAAACGTCGTCGAGCGACACCAACGGCTGATGAAGAGACTCATGGAATCCTCTCCTCGAAAAAGATGCTTCGAGACTAATCCGTCGTACGCGGGCTTCAAGCGGTTTGTTGAGAAAAAATTCCGGTTTTTGGCCGGAAAAAGCGGGTCTCATTCGCCACGACCCCTGCAATCGATCCATCTTACGGGCCGTGGCAAACGGCCCGCGGCGACGGCGCCGCGACGGCGCAGGATGGGGGAGAGGGGAGGCACCGCGGTCCCGCGGCCGTCCCGGCGCGGATCCTCGCCGCGCGTCAATCCATCCGGTCGAGCAGCCGGCGGCTCCGGGCGTCGAGCCGGGCCACGTTCACGATCCGGTAGCGGACGCCGACCGAATCGGTGATGAAGGCGCTGCCGTCGGCCGCATGGGCGATGTCGTCGACGTGGGTCACGGTGAACCGGCGGGGGCCGCGGTCGGTGACCACGCTCCACTCCGTCGGCTCCCCGTCCGACACCGCCTCGATCCGCTGGATCACCGGGAGGAACTCGCGCTGGGAGAGTTCCCGCTCGAGCAGCCCGCGCATCTCGTCGTCGAGGTCGACCAACGCGTCGATCCACGCCAGTTCGTCGCCGTCGCGGGAGACGATCGACACCGGCCCCGTGGCCGCCGACACCGGGAAGGCGCGGACCACGTCCACGTCGAGGTGCCGCGTCCCGCCGGCATCGATGAAGTCGAGGCGGCCGATCGTGGCCCGCTCCAGCCGCCAGCCCCGGGGCGGGCACGACGGTGCGCCGGCATCGCCCGCGGGGCGATCGGCGGAGGGATCCGTGGTGGGGGATGGCATGGCGGCGTGCTCGCGGTCGGTTGGGGAAGGTCGCGCGTCAGCCGGCGCCGGCGGCGGCCGCCTCGGCGGCCTTCTGCTGCGCGTGGTAAAGACGGGCGTAGGCGCCGTCGGCGGCGAGCAGGGCGTCGTGCGTGCCGATCTCGACGATCCGGCCGTGGTCGAGCACGACGAGCCGGTTGGCCCGCCGCAGCGTGGAGAGCCGGTGGGCGATGGCGATCGTGGTGCGGCCGGCCACCAGCCGGTCGATGGCCGCCTGGATGACCGCCTCCGTCTCGGCGTCGACGGCCGACGTCGCCTCATCGAGGATCAGGATGCGGGGGTCGACGAGCAGCGCGCGGGCGATCGAGAGCCGCTGCCGCTCGCCGCCGGAGAGTCCGCCTCCCCGCTCGCCCACCCGGGAGTCGTAGGCCAGCGGCTGGGCGAGGATGAACTCGTGCGCGCCAGCGGCCCGCGCCGCCTCCACGATGCGGCGACGCAGGTCGGCGTCGTCGCCGGCCGCCTGCGGGGCGCCGTAGGCCACGTTGTCGGCGATCGTGCCGAAGAAGAGGAAGGGCTCCTGGAGCACGCAGCCGAGGTTGCGGCGGTAGCCGGTGATCGACAGGTCACGGAGGTCGTGGCCGTCGACGCGGATGCTGCCGCTCGAGGGGTCGTAGAACCGGCAGACGAGGTTCGCCAGCGTCGATTTGCCCGAGCCGCTCGTGCCGACGAGGCCGATCATCTCGCCGGGCTCGATGGTCAGGTCGATGCCGTGGAGGATCTCCCGCGAACCGTAGCGGAAATGCACGCCCGCGATCTCGATCCGGCCCCGCACCCGCCCCGGGTCGATCGCCCGCGGCGACTCCGCCACCGAGGGCTTGCAGTCGAGGATGTCGAAGATGCGCTGGGCGCTCGTCGCCGCCCGCTGCGTGGCGGGCACCATGTGGATCATCGACTCGATGCGGCCGTAGAAGCGGGCGATGTAGGTGAGGAATGCCGTCAGCATGCCGACGGTCACCGAGCCGGTGAAGACCATGCTCGCGCCCGCCGCCCAGACGACGAGCAGGCCGAGCTCGCTGAACAGGCTCACCAGCGGGCCGAAGAACGCCCAGACGACGTTCACGCGGTCGTTGGCCTCGAGCACCCGGTCGTTGGCCGCGAGGAAGCGGTCCACCTCGCGCGACTCCTGCGCGAAGGCCTTCACCACGCGGATGCCGGGGATGGTGTCTGCCAGCACGCTCGTCATGTCGGCCCAGGCGACGCTCGCGCGGGAGAAGCCCCGCCGCAGCCGGAACCGCACGGCGTAGACGAGCCACACCACCAGCGGGAAGGGCGCCAGCGTCACGAGCGCCAGCCAGGGGTTGATCCACACGAGCACCACCGCCGTGAGCAGCACGAGCATCACGTTCGCGGAGAACTCGATGAGGTTGACCGAGAGGAACATGTTGATCCGCTCGGTGTCGTCGCCCACCCGTGACATCAGGTCGCCGGTCCGCCGGCTGGAGAAGAAGTCGAGCGAGAGCGTCTGCATGTGGGCGTAGGTCTGCACGCGCAGGTCGGCGGCGATCCGCTCGCTCACCCAGGCCAGCGTCCACGAGCGGCACCAGGACAGGAGCCAGGCGGCGACCGCCGCGACGGCGAGGCCGCCGAGATACCACCAGACCAGCGCGAACGGCACGGGCTTTCCCGCCTGCCGGGGCACGAGCACGTCGTCGACGAGGGGCATCGTCAGGTAGGGGGGCACGAGCGCGGCGATCGTGCTGGCCAGCGTGAGGAACACGCCGACGACGGCCATGCCCGCGTGGGGACGGGCGAACGAGAGCACCCGCGCCAGGGACCGCCAGGTCGCGGCCATGCCGCCGGCCGGCATCGGCTCGTCGTCGTCGAGCGCCTTGCCCGCGGGCAGCGGGTGGGCCGGCGCCGCCTCGGCCGGCTGGTCGGCCTCGGCGGCCGGCGCGGCCAGCCCGTGTCGCCGCGCGTCGAACACGTCCTCGAGCGCGAGCACCGCCTTGGCCCGGGCCGGCGTGAAGAGCCAGCGGGCCACGACGCGGCCCTGCTGGGAGAGGTCGATGCGGCCCACGGCCGACCGCAGGTGCACGTCGATGCTCGTCGTCGGATCGAGCTGCCAGCACCAGCCGCCGCGCCGGTCCGCCGTTCCGCCGTCGGCGGAGGCGGGGGCGTCGGCCAGCACGCGCCGGTCGGTGAGCAGGATCCTGCCGTCGGCGAATCGGAGGTCGGCGTCGAGATCGAAGCGGCACGATGCCACCACGCTCTCGCCAGGCTCGAGGTCGAAGCCGTCCGCCGGCGGCGCGGCCGTCCCCGTCGCGGACGGAGGCACGCCGTCGGGAACGCGTCCGTCGGGGGGCGGCGGGGAAACGGACGGCGGCATGCGGGGTGGGCGGACGGGGCGGAACTGGCGACGCTCGTGACGCCGGCCGGAGGGCCGGCCGGCACCACCGGGTTGTACCGTAGAAAACGGCTTTCACCAGCAGGCGCACCCGACCGGCGTGCGGGGGCCGCCGGCAGGCGTCACGCCGACGGGGGTGACGGCCAAACGGGGTGAAAAGGCCTCAAAACACAGACCAACAGAATCTTGCGCCGCCTGCCGAATATTCCTGGATTGCCAGGTTCGCGTTCCATTAGAATCGCCGAATTGCCGGGAGTTTTTCCCGGTCACCGGATGCCGACGGATTCGGCTTCCGGGCCGTCCGCCCCGCCGACACCTCTGCAAAAACTACCCGCCTGCCAGTCTTCGACGCGCCGTTTTGCACGTCGGGTTGTCAGTTCTTCCATGCACGATTTCCGAGGCCCGCGACACCACTCGGGCCGTACTCGCACGATTGCTCGCTCGAGGGCCGGTGACGCGGGTTTTTCCGCGATTCGGCACGTGACGTGCTTCTCTGCAGTCTTTTTGGAAAAAGATTCGCACTGGTGTCGCGAATGCGTACACTGGTCGGATCGGTGGGTGGAAACGGCAATCTCCGGGCGAAACAGACCGTCCGTTTCCAACCGCCGGGCTGCCGATCGTCGTGACAGCGGTCGGCATGCCGGTCGGATTCAAGGTGCCGCGAGGAACGGGAACCGCAAGCGAACGCGCGTCCGTGTGGCGTGCGGCGGTGGCATCCGACCCCGCGGTTTGGGACATCAGCCAATCCATGGCCACTTCGGCCTGTCGGTTGTCGATCGGGAAACCTTCCCTCTCGTTGTCCTCCAGCCCGCCCTCGACCTCATCCCGCGAGGGATTTCAGGGCAGAGGCGTTTCTCCCGCGGCACCGGATTGCCGGCCGCCTTGATTCGGGGCACCCCCCGACGTGCGCGGCATTCCGCACACCTGCAGTCGGACTGCCCGGGCGACGCGCCCGTGCGGCTCCTTCTCGACCCGTGCCGCCTTTGTCCCCCTGCGCCATCCGGAACGTCCGGTGGCCGGAAGAGGCGCACACCCCCCGGCCCGCGCACGCGTCTGCGCTCGGGCTAGAGAGCATGCCATCCTTCCATGGAGATCACGTCGCTCAAGGTTCTTCGCGGCCCGAACCAGTGGGCTTATTTCCCCGTCCTCGAGGTCATCGTCGACCTGGGGCGTCTCGAGGACTTTCCCTCCAACACGCTGCCCGGCTTCAACGAGCGGCTGATGGCCTGGCTGCCGTCGATGATCGAGCATCGCTGCTCGATCGGTGAGCGCGGCGGCTTCTTCCAGCGGCTGCGCACGGGCACCTGGATGGGCCACGTGCTCGAGCACGTCACGCTCGAGCTGCAGGCCCTCTGCGGCACGCCGGTCGGCTACGGCCGCGCCCGCGAGATGACCGCCCGCGGCGTGTACCGCGTGGTGATCGAGTACAAGGAGGAGAAGTTCGGCGTCGAGTGCGTGCACACGGCGCATCGGCTGCTGAAGGCGGCGATCGACGGCACGCCCTGGGACATGGAGGCGGAGCTCAAGCGGCTGCGCGACCTGCTGCTCGACGTGCAGCTGGGCCCGAGCACGCGGTCGATCGTCGAGGCGGCCGCGGCCCGGGGCATCCCTTCGCGGCGGCTCAACTCCGGCTCGCTCGTGCGGCTGGGGCAGGGGGCGAAGCAGCGGCGGATCATCGCCGCCGAGACCGACCAGACCGGGGCCGTCGCCGAGTCGATCGCGCAGGACAAGGAGCTCACCCGCACGCTGCTCGCCGAGGCGGGCATCCCCGTGCCCGAGGGGCGGCCGGTGAGCGACGCCGCCGACGCCTGGGCGGCCGCCGAGGAGATCGGCGCGCCGGTGGTGGTGAAGCCGCGGTATGGCAACCAGGGCCGCGGCGTGTCCGTCGACCTGTCGACCCGCGAGGAGGTCGAGCGGGCCTGGCACGTGGCCCGTGAGGAGGAGTCGACCGTGATGGTCGAGCGGTTCGTCACCGGCGGTGACTACCGCGTGCTCGTGGTGGGGGGCAGGGTCGTCGCGGCGTCGCGGCGGCATCCGCCCACGGTCGTCGGCGACGGCACGGCGACGATCCGCCAGCTCGTCGACCGGGTCAACGAGGATCCGCGGCGGTGCAGCGACCACGCCGGAGCGCTCAGCCCGGTGCGGATCGACGACGTGGCGCTGGCGGTGCTGGCGGAGCAGGGGCTCGACGCCGAGAGCGTGCCGGTCGCGGGCCGCACGGTGCTCCTGCGGCAAAACGCCAATCTCAGCACGGGCGGCACCGCGGAGGACGTCACCGACGTCGTGCACCCCGAGGTGGCGGCACGGGCCGTCGAGGCCGCGCGGATCGTGGGGCTCGACGTGGCGGGCATCGACATCGTCACCGCCGACATCACCCGGTCGCTCGAGTCGCAGCGCGGCGTGGTGATCGAGGTCAACGCCGGCCCCGGGCTGCGGATGCACCTCGAGCCCACGGTGGGCACGCCGCGGAACGTGGGCGCGGCGATCGTCGACACGCTCTTCGCGCCGGGCGACGACGGGCGGATCCCGGTGGCCGCGGTCACGGGCACCAACGGCAAGACCACGGTCGTGCGGCTGATCTCGCACATCGCCGCGGCCGGCGGCGCCACCGTCGGCACCTCCTGCACGGAGGGAGTCTGGGTGGGCGGCCGGCAGATCGACGCCGGCGATTGCAGCGGCCCGGCGAGCGCCCGCCGCGTGCTGGCCAACCCGTCGGTGACGACGGCCGTGCTCGAGACGGCGCGGGGCGGCATCCTCCGCGAGGGCTGCGGCTTCGACTGGTGCGACGTGGGCGTGGTGACCAACATCGCCTCGGGCGATCACCTCGGCCTGGGCGAGATCGACACGCCGGAGCGGCTGGCCTGGGTGAAGGGGGCGGTCGTCGCCGCGGTGCGGAAGACGGGCGCCGCCGTGCTCAACGCGGCCGACCCGCTGGTGGTCGACATGAAGAAGTGGTGCGACGGTCAGTTGGTCTACTTCGCCCGCGACCCGTCCACGCCCGTGCTCGTCGAGCACCTCGCGGCGGGCGGGCTGGCCGCCACCGTGCGTGACGGCTGGATCGTGCTCTGCGACGGTCCGCGGGAGACGCGGCTGGCCAGCCTCGACCGCGTGCCTCTGGTGCATCGCGGGCTCGTGGGATTCCAGGTGGAAAACGTCCTCGCGGCCGCGGCCGCCGCCTGGCGGCTCGGCGTGCCGCTCGAGCTCGTCCGGCTCGGCCTCGAGAGCTTCTCCGCGGGCACCGCCGGCTCGCCGGGCCGGTTCAACCTGCTCGATCTCGAGGGCGCGGCCGTCGTGGTGGACTACGGCCACAACGTGCCGTCGCTCGAGCGGATCTGCGAGACGGTGGCCGCGCTGCCCCATTCGCGGCGCACGGCCGTCTACTCGGCCGCCGGCGACCGGCGCGACGAGGATCTCATCCGGCAGGGCAACCTGCTCGCGGCGACCTTCGACCGGGTGGTGATTTATGAAGACGCCTACATCCGCGGCCGCCAGCCCGGGGAGATCACGGCCTTGATCTCGCGCGGCATCCAGGAGGCGCAGCGTGCCGACCGGCCCACGGTGATCGAGTTCGGCGGCAACTGGTGCGAGGCCGCCGCCCGCGTGCTCGACGCCACCCGGCCCGGCGACCTGGTCCTGCTCCAGCCCGACACGATCGAGCAGACGATGCCATGGCTGGCCGAGCGGTACGGCACCCGCGTGCGGGAGCTGCAGTATGAACAGGTGGCCGGCATGGTGGCCCACGACCTCGCCGACCGTGTGCCCGCCCCGGGCGAGCCGGTCGAGGTCCGTGACGGCCGGCATGGCCGATCGGTGTTCGCCGTGCGGGACATCGCCGTCGGCGAGACGGTGCTCAAGACCTGGGGGCTGCAGGTGCCCAAGCGGTCACGGCACACGATGCAGGTCGACGTCGACACGCACGTCCTGCCCGACGGCGTGACGGTGCTCGTCAACCACTCCTGCGAGCCGAGCTGCGGCGTGCTGGTGAGGCCGGCGGCGCGGGAGATCGAGGTGCGTGCGCTGCGGCCGATCGCGGCCGGCGAGGAGATCACCTTCGACTACGCGACGTTCGAGTATGAGGTGGAGAACGTGGCGGCGCCGTGCCTCTGCGGCGCGGCGAAGTGCCGGGGCCGGGTGCCGGGATTCCGGCATCTGCCGGCCGATGTGAAGGCCCGCTACGGGGAGTACATCGCCGAGTATCTGCGGGTGCTCGAGACCGAGGTGACCGTGCCGGTGGGGGCGTGATGCGGCCGGTGACGCGGGGCCGGCAGGACCGGCCGTTCGTCGGCGGCGGCAGGTGAGGCGGGCGCGGGGTGGTCCGCACGGGCCCGTCTCACTTGAGCCCCGGCCGGCGGTCCATCGCGCCCCGCACGCCGAGCTGCTCCGGATGGCGGGCGATCTTGTCGGTGAACACCCGCACGTCGTCCACGATCGGCCGCAGCTCCCGCGTGAGCTTGTTCACCGTCGCGGCGGCCTGCGCGAGATCCTCGTAGACCTTCGGGTCCTTGACGAGCTTGCCGAGGGTGCCCTCCGACTGGTTGAGCGCGCGGGTGAAGAGCGCGGCCTGCTGCAGGGTCTCGTCGAGGCGGCCGATCGTGCGGTCGATCTGGGCCACCATCGCGCCTCCCCGCTCGCCGAGCGGCCGGGTGAGGCCCTCGAGATTCCGCAGGTTGCGGTCGGCGGCGTCCACCGTGGTGCCGACGCCCTGCACCGTCTTGCGGAGTTCGGCGACCACCTCCGGCAGCGCGGCGAGCGTGTCCTTGATGTCCTCGCGGGTGCTGGTGTCGCCGATCACGTCGTCGATGTTCTTCATCGCGAGGCTGAAGGCGTCGAGCGCCGCTTCGGTCTTGCGCATCATCTTCTCGAACCGGTCGTCGTTGCCGCTGAACATGCGGTCGATGTTGGCCGAGAGCTTCTGCACGGATTCGCTCGCCTGCGCCAACGATTCGAGGGCGGAGCCGACCTTGGGCTCGAGCGTCGTGAAGATCTCGAGCGGATCCCGCGACACGGCACCGGTGAGCACCTCGTTCTTCTCCACCCGCTGCCGTGGCGGCACGATGTGTCCGGGCACGAGCTGGATCTCGGTGTCGCCGAGGATGGTGCTCGAGATCCGCGGTTGCTCGTCCCTGTAGACGGGCACGTAGGAGTCGATGTCGGCCGTCACGCTCACGCCCCCGAGCTCGTCGAGCACCACCGCCGTGACGCGGCCGACGAGGATGCCGTTCTTGCGCACGGGCGTGCCTCCCGCGACGCCGCGGGCGTCGGAGAACCGCATCTTCAACGGGTAGGTGGCCTGCACGAGCGAGGGCAGGTCGCCGAAGAGCACGATCAGGATGCCGGCGATGATGGCCGTCGCCAGCACCATCACGCCGACACGGAACTGCATGACGCGGTCGTTCACGGACGCTCCTCCAGGGCCTGCTCTTCGTGCATTTCCGCCAGCCTGTCGTCGGCCCGGCCCTCGACGAACTGCCGCACGCGGGGATCGCGGCAGCGGTCGAGCTCCTCCGGCGTGCCGGTGAACACGATCTGCGGCTCGTCGGCGCCGAGGCGGAAGAGGGGATAGAGCATGATGATCCGATCGGCCACCGTGCGGGCCGTGTTCATGTCGTGGGTCACCACGACGCTCGTCACGCCCTCGCGCCGGCCGACCTTCACCATGAGGCGGTTGATGATGTCGCTCATGATCGGGTCGAGGCCCGTCGTGGGCTCGTCGTAGAGCACGAGCACCGGGTCGAGCGCGAGGGCGCGGGCCACCCCGGCCCGCTTCCGCATGCCCCCCGAGATCTCCACCGGCTTCTTCACGAGCACCGTCCGCGGCAGTCCCACCTCGTCGATGAGGCTGCCCACGATCTCGTCCGTCTCGGCGGGCTTCAGCCGCGTGTGTTCGCGGAGCGGGAAGGCGATGTTGTCGGCGATCGAGAGGCTGTCGAAGAGCGCCGCCCCCTGGAAGACGAAGCCGTAGCGGGTGCGGAGATGGGCGAGGTCGCGGTCGCGCAGGCCCGAGAGCGCTTTGCCCTCGAACCGCACCTCGCCCCGCGTCGGTCGCACCAGGCCGATCATCGTCTTGAGGAGCACCGTCTTGCCGCAGCCGCTCTCGCCGAGCACGGCGAGCGTCTGGCCCGGGGGGAGGTCGAGCGAGATGTTTCGCAGCACCTGCTGCCGCCCGAACTGGACGGAGAGGTTGTCCACCTGCAGCAGGGGGGGCGTGGCGGGGTCGACGGGCTTCTTCGGCCGGGGGGCGGTGGCGGGCATGGCGCGGGTGTCCTCGGGTCAGAGCAGCCGGCGCGGGCCTTCGGGGCGGAAGAAGTCGTGGACGTTGTTGAGCCAGATGCCCAGGAACAGGTCGAGCAGCAGGATGAGCACGAACGAGTGGACGAACGCGTTCGTCGCGGCGCGGCCCACGCCCTCGGCGCCGTGCCCGCAGTGGAAGCCGTGATGGCAGCTCACCAGCGCGATCGCGGCCCCGAAGAACAGGCTCTTGAAGATGCCCATGAGGAAGTCGAAGGCATCGACGTACTCCCGGGAGTTTTCCCAGTAGTGGTGGTAGTCGATCCCCAGGAGCAGGTGCGAATAGAGGTAGCCGCCGAGCACCCCCATGAAGTCGGCCATGATGGTCAGGGCCGGAATCAGCACCAGGCAGGCGAGGAACCGCGGCACCACGAGGTGGTAGATCGGATTGGCGCCCATGCATTCCAGCGCGTCGATCTGCTCGGTCACCCGCATGGTGCCGAGCTCCGCCGCCATCGAACTGCCGACGCGTCCGGCGAGCATCGTCGCCGCGAGTACCGGTCCCAGTTCGCGCACGAGCGAGAGGTTGATCACCGAGCCGAGCCGGGTCTGGAGGCCGATCGCCTTGAACTGGGCGTAGCTCTGCACCGCCAGCACCATGCCGATGAACAGGCCGGTGAGCGCCACCACCGGCAGCGACATGACGCCGATCTGGTAGAGGCTCGGCATCAGCACGTCGCGCCGCTGCCAGCGGGAGAAGGTCCACGCGAGCGTGCGCAGGGCGAAGAGTGAAACGTCACCGATGGCCAGCACGCGGCCCATGGCGAACTCGCCGACGTTGGCCACCTGGTGGGCGAACCAGCCGGTGACGGCGTCGGTGCGGGGGGCGGGCGTGGGGGACGGGTCGGCCATGGGGAGTTCCAGCGCGGGCCGGCCGACCGCAGAAGCGCGGCCGGGCCTACGGGTTCCTTCGGCGTTGCGGGTCGGGCAACTTGAGCCGGTCGTGCCGAATGATCGGGCTCGGTGCGACCCGGGGGGCCGGGGGGGCGGGGCAAGGCCGGACGGCCCGTGTCTGGGGCGTGCCGCGAAGCGTGGAGCCGCCCGTCAGGCCGGGTGACGCTGCCGCTGGGCTGCGACGATCTGGCGGATCGTCTCCTCGAGCGACACGGTGATGTCCCACGCCGGATAGTGGGCCCGCATCTTCGCGAGGTCGCTGTAGTAGCAGATGTGGTCGCCGATCCGGTTCTCGTCGGTGTAGGTCGAGATCATCGGCCGGCCGCTGAACCGCTCGACGAGGGCGAAGGCCTCGAGGATCGAGCAGCTGTTCGCCTTGCCGCCTCCGATGTTGTAGGGCTCGCCGACCCGTGGGCTCTCGATGAACGCGTGGATGAACCGGGCCACGTCGAGGGAATGGATGTTGTCGCGGACCTGCTTGCCCTTGTAGCCGAACACGCGGTACTCCCGCCCCTCCAGGTTGCACTTCACCAGAAAACTGAGGAAGCCGTGCAGCTCCACGCCCGCATGATTGGGACCGGTGAGGCACCCGCCCCGCAGGCAGCACGTGGGCATGCCGAAGTACCGGCCGTACTCCTGCACCATCACGTCGGCGGCGACCTTCGAGGCTCCGAACAGGGAATGCTTCGACTGGTCGATGCTGAACGATTCCGGGATGCCGGCGGCGAAGGCGGGGTCGTCGTAGTCCCAGCGGGTGTCGGTTTCCTTGAGCCGGATCGTGTTCGGCCGGTCGCCGTACACCTTGTTCGTCGACATGTGCACGAACGGCGCGGCCGGGCAGGCGCGACGCGCGGCCTCGAGGAGGTTGAGCGTGCCGACCGCGTTGGTGTCGAAGTCGTCGAAGGGGATCGCCGCGGCCCGGTCGTGGCTCGGCTGCGCGGCCGTGTGGACGATCGCGTCGGGCTTCACCGCCGCGACGAGCGCCAGCACCCGCTCGCGGTCCCGGATGTCCGCCTCATGGTG
>Ga0114963_10000920_pt1 | contig 20197 bp, 23 predicted proteins | sample C_131016_EF_Meta_FD_87019 | JGI IMG/M metagenome (GOLD analysis project Ga0114963, IMG submission 87019) | Freshwater microbial communities from Lake Croche, Canada to study carbon cycling - C_131016_EF_MetaG | ecosystem: Environmental > Aquatic > Freshwater > Lake | place: Lake Croche, Canada...
AAGAAGGAGGAGGTGAAGACCGAGTCCGAGACCAAGGTCACGCCCAAGAAGGGTGCGAAGACCGAGGAGGCGCCGAAGGCGCCCAAGAAGAGCAAGAAGGAGGAGGAGAAGGTCGAGGAGACCCAGTCCAAGCCCGAGAAGAAGGAGGAGATCAAGGTCGTGAAGACCGAGACCGAGTCCAACACCAAGACCAAGAAGGAGGAGAACGTGCGCATCAAGCGCCTCTCGGCGGCGCAGAACAAGCAGCTGACCGAGATCCTCACCAAGGTCAAGCTGGAGATGACGGACGACCACAAGCGCGGGTTCGTCAAGTTCGTTGAGGAGATGTCGGAGGACGACTTCAAGTCAATGAGCCAGCTCCAGCAGATGCAGTCCTACGCTGATTTAATCAGCAAGACGCCGCCCCTCGAGGGTGAGGCGGTTGAGATGACCCTGGGCGAGCTCCAGACCATCAAGATGACCGCAACTCTTGACGACATTGTCGGCACCTATTGGGATGCCGACAATGGGCGCTACGTCAAGGGGCCCGACGCAGACTCTGATGAGGACTGCGACGTGGTGGCCTTTGAAGGCAAGGACTACGGAGTCGGTGAGAAGACCGGCCGCGTATACCTGGAGGTGAACGACAAGGACGTGTTCCAGGGGTTCATCGGTGTGGGCAAGTTCAAGGCAATGAGCCGCACCTAAACAAAAAACATATAAAGCGCAAAGACGCTAAAAACAAAACAAAATAAAACATTTTTGAATTAAGAGCTGGGTACATACGACTTAGAGCCCGTGAAAAAGCTGTATAAAAATGCGATGGGCGGAATGCCCCAGAATGCAAAAAATGGCATGAAGAAAGCCAGAGCAGCCCACACGTAAGGATTCACAAAGTTTTTGCCGTATTCCATAGCTGCAAAGATAGACCACACATACAAAAACACTCCTAGGAAACGAGCAACATTACTAAACAGGATTCCAACAGCCGAGGAAACGTTCCCGGCTGGCGTCACGCTATCAGGACCTTCTACAGCCGGGGCGCTTATAAAGAACCGCTCGCCGTCCTTGAAAGTTTTTGAATTGGGGGCTCCGTTTAAAGTATAGTCCACCTGCAATTCTTTTTGCTTGTTGGGATTCGGGTCGGGGAGACCCACGGCTGAGAAACTGACGCGCAAATCTATCTTGCCGTTGTTGACCATCATCTGAACGGCATTGGTGACATCAGTAAAATTTCCGGGGTAGCCGTAGTCGGCGCGCGTAATTTGAAGACCGGTCGCCACACGCTCAGGAGGAGCGTTGACATACAGATTATCGCCATCGCGAACGGAAGTGCTGAGTCCAACACCTCCATTTATGGAGTAAGATACATTCAAAGTCTTGGCTTGGTTGGGCGCCGGGTCAGTGACGTCCAAAGTTGCGGCGCTTACGTTGTTGATACTGAGCACTCCATTCCTTACTGCGTTGGATACGGCTGTAGTGACATCTACGGACGACGAAGTTGTTCCGTAAGTGGCATTGGAAACTGAAATTCCACTCATCTTACCTTCTTATTATGAAGAAAACACGACATTTGCTACGCCTCCCAGGAATCTTAGGAAGTTGTAGGATTCTACGAACACACGGACATTGTATGTGTAAGCATATGTTTGGGCTGTTCCTTTATTCACAATAGTTACCAAATCGTTAGGGGAGTAAATAAGTTGCCCGTTAGCATTTCTTGCGTTGGGGTTCACTACGGTGGGGTTCGGATAGAAAGCAGTGGATTTCAGGATACAAATTGTCGTGGGCGGAGATGCGTTATTGGAAATGATTGGGGGTTGGACGTACGAGCTGCGCAGGACCGTGTGGTTGAACATGGAGCCGTTGAGCTGTCCGGAAGGCTGAACCTTGTCGTGATTGAGTGCGAACGAGTAGCAATAGATTCCGGGAATATCGGTAGTTCTTCCTGCGTTGAAGCGATAGTTTTCAATGTGGTTAAAGAACTCCGTTTGCTTGTAGTTGAAGCGCTCTGTGCCGTCCAAAATAATAGAAGAGTCCAGGAGAATGTCGCGCTGGGACGTTCCGCTTGGTAAAGCGTTGCCCGAAGAATACCACGGGGTCATGAAAAAGAGTCCAGATTGGTTGAGCGGCGGCTGGTTCGGATTGACCCAGTTCGTGTAGTTGTCCGCGTCGTTTTCAAGCGCCCGATCGCTTCTTTGTGCGACCCAAACAAGACGAGTGCACAGGTTCCGCATCGTCAACTCCAGGTCATTAGAAGGACCATATTCTCCAAACGTGGAAATGATGTTCAATTGCTTGATTATGAAGGTCTGGTCGGACTTCGCGATGTGGATCAGCTCGGCATCCGTCACAAAAATGTAGTTACACTCCAGAAATGCGTTAGTGTTCCACTGATACAGGTTGGGGTTAGTGGGAGCTGAAGGAGTGGGGTAGATTACATAAGTAGGAGGCGATAGGAAGTTGTTGATTGCGTAAAGGCTGTTGGAAGGATCGGGGGCAATGCGCTGTCCGAAGGTGGGGCTGGTAGGGTCAACATCCCTTACCGTAAATAGCGAATAGATATTGTTGAGTTCCACAACTATGTCTACTTCGGACTGCTGAATAGCAATCAGGGGTAAGGCGGAGCCCACGTCCTCACAGAACCAAAAGTGTAGGGGGATGGTGAGAACGGTTCCCTGAATCGACGGCTCAGCGAGAGCAGTTGGTCCAGAAATGGCGTGCGGATACTGGTTGGTTCGACCATACGCGTTTCCGGGGTCTCTATACTGGGGGAGATTGCCCACCATCGTGTCCACAATAACCTTTTTGTTAGCCGGAAAGGTGAGGGCGGCATACAGCTTCATCCACTCGCCCGTATGTCTCACGATTTCCTGGCTGTTGATTTGGATTGACGTGTAGTTGATCATGTTGTAACCTATGTTGGGGATCCACTGGAATTCATATCCTATTGCGTTGGAAGAGCTGTTGATTGGAGCTCCAGCCGGGATCGCGCCCTGAGGAATGGGTACTACTGGCGAGTAAATTGGGGGGAGCGTAATGCTGAGGTAGCAGTCGTTCAAGAGCTGGGCGTTGCGGTCAATGCGGGCGCTCAGGGTAATGCTGCCCGAGCCGGGAATGGCAAGATTAGTGTTCTTAAAGAAAATTCTGAACTGCTCCATCGCAAAATCGGTGTGGCGCTTGTACATGCTGCGGAAGTGGGTAAAGGAGGGGTTTCCGTTCACAAGCTGGTCTTGTGCCCCTTTAGCCACTAATTGAATCAATCCGCCCGGCATCTCTTGTTATTTATTACGACTATAATGAAAACCTTATTACGGCAGAGAAGTACCACTACACTTGGTGCAAATGCCCTGCTTTAAGGGGCTGTACGGCACAGAGCAAGAGCAGAGCTTTTGGACAGACAGGTTCTTACCGGTGTTCGCGTCCTGCTGGCTCTGGAGCACGTAGTCAGTCGTGTTATATGCCTTGAAGTTCGTCCAGTCCGAAGCCATGTTGCGATACTTGGAAGTGCCAGTGGTTCTCGGAATCAATAAAGACACGTTGCGGGTGCTTTGAGCGATAGGAAGTTCGGCGGAAGTTCTCGCAGAGTTGTTCCAGAGACCCTGTCCCACAGCCTTTAGTTTCTTTAGGCGCGTCCAGTCGCTCGAAGAAGTGAGGCGCGTTCCTGCTTGCCCGTTTGACATGGTTGCTCCGCTAAAAGCGTTTGAGACGGTCGCCATCTTTATGAAACTACAGAGGTAAAAAACCGGATTTCGCCCAGAGACGTTCTGAGTCCGATTTTCAGCAGTCTCTGCGTGTCCTCGAAGGCAAGAAAGTCAAACACCTCGTTTGTATCAGGATCCAAAACCATCATTATGCCCTTTACCCTTATTTTCTGGAGCTTGCGCGCCTTTCTGATAATGTTGCGCATGTAAAGCGTGTCCTTTTCCTCGGACATGTAGTTCGGGCGGAAAGCCAGGTCTTCGGGCTTGGAAGTGGTGTCGAAGCGCATGCACTGGATCACTGGCTTCTCGCGCGAATGGAGCTTGCGGTGGATCTCGCAGTCTATCGCCGCCTGCTTCAAAATTAAAGCAATGTTCTTGATGATGCGCGACTTGCGATAGCTCACTTCATAAAGGTACTCATCAGAAGTCATGAAAGCCTGACGAGGTTCGCCACCTTCGTATCGCTTCAGGGACGTGTCGTTGCGCCGGATGGACACGATGTTGGGTCCTTCGCTGGTCGTGGTCTGGGTCTCGGAAAAGACTGATAAGTAAAGCTTGACGCGAACGGTGCGCTCTTCCAAGGGCAGTTTGCGGTGCGAGCAGATGCGGATGGCGCGCCCTATAACTTGGTCAATGCGCGCGGGGTTCCAGTAAGACTCCATAATATAAACGTCGCGCACGTCGGCGAGCGTAATACCTTCCGCGGCAGCCGATGAGCCCATGAACACGCAGAGGCGGTGCTCTTTTATTGCGTCTTTCAGTGTTTGAGGGAAGGTGTCGGCGTAGTCCTGGTTAAAGATTTGGCGGTACAGCTCGCGCTCCTCCTCGTTTCCGCCGACGAACATAGCATAAGCCGGCTTATCCTTGTCCATCGCCGAATCCTCTTCCCAGACCCCTTGCTTTTTCACTAACTTGTATGCTTGGAACCCGTTGGCTTCCAATATAGCGGCAAATAGCCCTAGTCCTTCCAACGACTTGTACTGGGAATAGATGAACTGGTTTTTGTATCCCTTGACGTTTTCGGTGATGTCCGCGAGCATCTGGGCCATCTTGGGAGAGTAAATTTTCAAAGCTTCGGGCGAAAGGTATTTTGCAGGATCTTTCTTTAGAGCTTCCAAGACTTCGGGTTTGTCAACCAAAGTTTCTTCAGTAGTGTTCTCGTCAATTTTCACACGAAGTTCAGGGGGAATAGCGTAATTACACGCAAGGCGGGAAGTCATACGATAAGATCCGAAGTCCGAATCAAGCTCAGACTTCATGCGAGCCTGCCTCTTTTCGCGCTGGATCTCTTCCCATCGGGCTTCCAGATAGCGCAAAAACTGCTCGTCGGACATAACAATTTTAGTCAAAGTGGAATCCTCGTCCAAGCGCTTGGGCAGTAAGCGATCATCGGCACCCTTGTAGTAAGATACTAAGCCCTGGATACGCCGGGCGAGAAGCAAGGGGTTTTTTATGGAAAGTCCGTCTACGAAAGTGTTCACGAACTTTTCAAACTCAGTCGGTAAACATTCAAGCTTTTCCACGATCATGCGGTCCGCATCAGCTAGTTCGGTTCCGGCAAACTGGATCTCGAACTTCGCCTTCCAAGTTTTGACCCAATTCTTTATATCGGGGTCCTGATCCATATCTTTGTTGTATTTTACGGCTATGCGCTCGCCCTTCTCATTGTACTCACTCTGAAAATAAGGCGGGTTGCGCGTCAGCATCACAATGCGCTTCACGGAATTGTATTCAATGGTATCAACGTCTTTGACGGAACGAAAGAAGGCGGTCATCAGGGCTTCGTCCCACGAGATAGCGGACTTGGTGGGAATGCTGATTTGCTCGATCGGACCTCTCAAAAGGTTCATTAAGAAAGCGATTTCGTTGGGGCGGTTGATGACAGGAGTTCCAGATAAACACACTACCTTTGCGTTGCGGGCATTGTAAATCATGTCATACAAACGCCGCTTGATTTCGCGGTCGTTCACGACGCTTCCAATCAAGTTATGGGCTTCATCAATGATGATGACGGAGTCGTCGAACAAATGAGGTTGGTCGGGGGGCAGAACCTTGTCCACGTTCGCAGATGACAAGCCGTTGTAGTTGATGAACGAAAAGCGGGAATCCAAGATATCGTCAATTTGTGCCTTGATAGTGGTTTGGGCTTTGGCGGGCAAAGTTCTAAAATTGGGCTGGCGGTCGGGCACGGTGACGTAGTACTCGCCGTTCTCAGCCAGAAATTTTTTGGAAATACCCATACCTTTTGCTTGTTCGGATTCCTGAGCCGAACGCTGCTCCCAGTGCTGCTCAAAGGCGTATATGGGATCCCCGCACTTGCGGATTTCCGAGCGGTAGTTGGCTTGAAGAGAGGCTGGGAGCATGATAAACACCTTTTTAGTCGTCATCAATGACTCGGCGACGGCAATGGACGAACAAGTTTTGCCAGAGCCGAGTCCGTGATAAAGTAGGAGACCGCGATAAGGAGTTTCAATTAGCAAGTAGTCTCTGACAAGCTTTTGGTAGCTGAACAGCTCACGACTGTTCGTGGGTCCGCCTTGCTTTCGACACAGGTCCTCATCCACATCCAAAGGGTCTATATCAGTGTTTCGGTAGTTGTGTTTTAGGAAGATGCGGGTTATTGAATCGGAAAATGCTTTGCGATTCGGTAATACATACATCCCTTAATATTGGATAGAATTTTATGTATAAGTTGATAATGGAAGATATGTTTAGAAAGTCTCCGAAACTATGGATGCTCGCCATCTATCTTTTTCTGGTGGCAGGCTTCCTGTATATTCGCCCAACCGTTGCCTTTGGTTCTCAAGGTAGGGTGCGACCTTTCGGAGTAGGAAACAAGGACTCCACGGTCTTTCCTATTTGGTGGTGGATGTTCGTCTTTGCCGTTATTTCGTATCTGTCGGTGGTGTATATTCTTGATTTTTCACTCTAGCGTCCTCCTTCTCTTGAAGCTTGGCTAAAAGGTTCTGCTTGAACTCCGTCATCTCTCGAACGTTGGTGACGCACACGGCTTTTTCTGAACGACTATTCAAAGTCACAGAAGATATCCATGCCATAATCATGGTCAGGTAGCCCACCGCCAACATCTGAGTTAGGGTAGGCGGCACTCCAAACGACTCCAGCGTTTTCGCAAACGGGTTGCGAATCAGAATGAAAGAAGTCGCTGTAATGTATACTATTGCAGGTGCAACAGCAAAAATAGAACCCTGCTTGAGCGACTCCAAAAAGTTTGTCTTGGAGCACTGGAGTTGGGTAGAAAACATAGAAATTAGCGTTCCGGCACAAAGCATTGTCCCGTAGACAATTGCTAGGGAAACTGCGAGGGACAGCATTTGTTTATACGGCGGTTTGCGTTTTCACCTTTTTTTCTAGTTCCGCAATCATCTTCTTTCTCTCTGTGTAGTGCGGTCTGGTAATGTTTCGGCACTCTTTCAAAGTCTTCCACTCCACTGCAGAGACCTCGCGTCTTTGAATTGCTGTCAGCTTGGAGTCAAGATTGAACTGGCGCGAATCTTTGAGGAGAGCGACAAAGTAGATATGGCGATAAGAGACCCCGTTTGTTCCTACAAAGGTTTCGCTAAACGTGATTTCGGGAAAGACTTTGTAAGCCGCAGAATCAATATTTGTCTCCTCAGCAAACTCCCGAATCGCACAATCTACATCTGACTCTCCACGAATTCGCCGCCCTTTCGGAAATCCCCACTCCGGATCCCTGAACTTTGCCGGAGTTTCTTCCAGCAGCCTTGCGATAGGAAGCATGGCAAATTTTGTTTGCGCAGACTTGTATTCCTCTGAATCTAGTTCCCTGCCATTCCCCCACAGCTTTCGCCACAGCTTCTCAAAGCTCTTCTCCGAAATCAGTTGGTGCTCTAATATAGTCATGTTGGAAAGAAGCATCTTTACGTATTCCCGGTCGGCGAACTCGTATTTGCCACGCACAAATTCCATGAACGCCATGCTGTCTTTTCGCTTCACCATGAGGACAGAAGTCTCTTTCGGGTCTACTGGCAAACAAAGCGGCTCGTAAATTCCCCGAAGCAAGAGAATGCCGCACGAAATAATAGGGTCTCTACACGATCTAAACATATGCCCGCTCCCCCCGCAGTTATTACAATACATTTGCCTGACAGACATTTCTCTGTTAAGTCGTCCGTTTTTTACTACGGGAATTATAACAAATGGGTCTCTTTGGTTCTAAACCGATAGGAACTCCTGCTCCAATCGTAGCCCCGAAGATAGATGTGGGACTATCCCAATACAGAGCCAGCGACATAAGTGCCTTCGAGCAACAGGCGGCTGAAGTTGCGGACACTGCGAACAAAGCTCTGACCGAGCAAGCCACCAAGCTTGCCAGCGCCACCCGTAGCATGAGCATGTTTCAAATTTTAGGTATCGTTCTAGCCATTGTCCTCATTATCGTCGGCGCCATCATTGCTTATGATAACTACGCGGTCACGAAGGGGTGGGGTACTGTATTGTTCAATGCTCCGTCGCCTCTTGTTGCCGGGGAAAATTTAGGAACGTGCGGTCCTTCTAATCCCCAAAATACTCTGTCATCTCCTTCTATTGCTTCCCAAACCCTCAACTACGTGTCCGGTTCAGATGGCAGCCCGGACTTGCTAGGATTCTCCCACAATGCCGAATCATCCGCAGTGATTCGTGGAACCAATGCGCCTTTGTCCGCTCAAAATGAAGGTTCCTATGGAGTCCAGTGGTGGATGTTTATCAAGGACTGGAACTACGGCTTTGGAAAGGAAAAGAGCATTCTGTCGCGCCCCGATCCCACCAACACAGCCATTAAAAATCCTTCCATCAGCTTGCATCCTACCGAAAACACTCTGAAAGTTTCTGTGTCCATCTTCCCCTCCGGACAAGAAGGCTCCGTTTCCGAGCCTGCTCCTGCCGGAGATTCTGGAACTACAGATGACGTCTTTGTCTGCGAGGTTTCCGATGTTCCTCTTCAAAAATGGTTTTCTGTAAGCGTGACCGTGTTCGCTCGCAATCTGGACATCTACATTGACGGCAAGCTTGTGAAGTCCTGCTTCCTGCCCGGAGTTCCAAAGCCAGCTTCCGGCGATATTTCCGTGACTCCAGACGGAGGATTCTCGGGGAAGATGTGTAATATGTTCCACTATCCCCGCATGCTGACCCCAGATGACGCGATAAGATTTTTCAGTGCGGGAACAAATTGTAAGACGGAGCCGGATACTACACCTACTGGTTCGGCTGCAGCGGCAGCAACGGGATACGCAGTGAAGTTCGGGGTCTACGACACTCTTGGCAAGACGGTGAAAGAATTCGCTTTTTGAGTAGTATATAATAATGGATTCGATTACCATCGCGATTCTGGTGGCTATTTTGGTCGTCATGGCAGCACTATACTTTTTCTCAACGAATCCTCAGTCCAGAACAACTTCCACTACAATTCATGGTCCTTCTTTAGATGGTCGACAGACCTTTGATAGCGGAGCTGTTCTTCCTAAATCCGTAAACGAAAACGAGGGATTAACGTTCACCTATACTTGCTGGCTCAAGGTTAACGACTTTGCCTACAGATATGGTGCTCAAAAGGTAGTTTTCATAAAGGGACCCGAAAACCTGTCTTCTATGTGTCCCGCTCTCTTTTTAGACGCCAACACCAATTCTCTAATTGTAAAAATAGACACCTTTGGAGCTACAGAAGCCATACCCATTTCTAACATTCCGGCTAAAAAGTGGCTCCACTTTGCTTTAGTTGTAGAACAGAACTCGGTTGATGTTTACATTAACGGGACGCTTCACACCCACCACACTTTGAACCAGCTGCCCCGCCAGAACGACGATACGGTTCACATTGGAGTTGCTGGAGGATTTGACGGAGCCATTTCATCACTCGCTTACTACAATAACTTCATGACTCCAGCCCAAGTTCGTGAAAACATGAAGACGGGACCCCAACCCGGAGAGATTGATGTCTTGCCCCCTTACTTTGATATTTCCTGGTGGACTCGGGCTAGTTGATGCCCTGTAAGGCAATAGTAGCTGCTTCCGCTTGGTTGCTCTGAACGCTGGCGGCGTGCTGCATTTCGTGAAATTCTTTGGAGAGCTTGTCTACCTTTTCTTCCAGTTCTTCTAACGATGTGGCTTGTTCCTCAACAAAGTGTTCGCGGTTCAGCACAACATACAGAACGTAGACAATTAATACGACAGCCAGCATCTGAAGGAACATCTTTACTTTCATAGATATAAATGAGTTCACAGGGACACTCCACAAACTATGCTGGGGCGGCGGGAACCTTTGTAAATCCCGGCTATCGATTTTCCACTCCGGCTTTTCGCGACGCTGCTGATTGGACGGCTTTCAAGCGCCGCCGTCTTATTGCGTTTGAGCAACCCGCTACCTCCCCAAACGATTATCCTATTGATGCGTGGCAGGTTCTCAGTGGCGACCGGCGTCTAGAATACATGTTTGGAAAATACCAAATCGGAGCTAGTGGATTTGGATGTACTAGTTGCCCCGGAGGAGCTTTCAACGGCAATGGAAATCCCTATACTTTCCAATACCGTCAATAATCGGGAAACAGCTTATGCTTCTGAAGATACTCCTTGGAATAGTGCGACAGCAGTTCAAGTAGTCTCTTTTTTATTGATTCTAGCATTTCAAGAATCTTTTTCTTATTGGAAGCCACTTTTTTGATAGAAACTAGTGCGTCAATATCTTTGAAAATGCGGTCTTCTTGGTTTATGTATCTTTGCAGACTTATATTGGAAAGTCGTCCTTTGAACTGGTCGAACTCAAACTCCATCTTGGAATACGGCAGAAATCGCTCGGTCTCAAACATACTTTGGATTGTCCCGATGTCTCCATACACAATGTAAAGGCGCCCCAAGTCCCCGTTGAATAGCGGACTCAGGACTTTCAAGGCTTCAATGTTCTTGTTGTATTTGGCTAATGCAAAGATGCGCTTAGCCATCTTGTAGTATTGTTTTTGAGAGTGAAGCACATAGATATTCTCCAGTACGGATTCTTCGAAGTCTCTTAAGCTCGGATTCAATATGACTCCGTTATTAGTGAACTCGTATATCATGGAAAAGTCTGTAAAGCGGTTGTTTTGAACCCACGAGACAACATCCAGTTTTGTTATGGTGGGAGTGGAAAAGGCTTCTTCTAAAGTGAATCTGCGCCCATCTGCGAGTCTTTTGTGTCCAATCAGGATTTCAGAAACAGACCAGCGCACAATGTTGGGGCGAAAGTCCTGCTCAAGCAACAGAACCTCAACATTGGTGGGATTCTTCTTGATGCGTTTTTTTCCGTCCAGATAGGTCGCGCGGTCAATTATCTTTGCCTCGTATAACTTCTCCAGCTGATTGCGGGACTCGCTGAAATTGTAGGGGCGACCGATAATGCGCCACTCTTCTATAGACCCAGACTTTATATCGCTCACGTATGTCAGAGGAAGCTTCTTGATAGCCTTAATGATGCTCTTGAACTTGTTTGTCAGCATTTTCAGAGCTTGGGCTCGGGATTCGTTGACCACGATTCGCTCATTTGCGTCGTAGTCCCCTGCGTAAACTTGGGAGCGCAGAGACATACTCCCCACAATGTTTACCTTCCGTCCATCCGTGAATGACATGGTTTTCAAAACTTCAACAACATCCTTTGGGTATCCGTCTGGGTAAACCCTTCTCAAAACAAGGGAATTCATTGTAATCTTCCAAGAAAATGAATAGTTTGTCCAATATTTAATTTTACTAACAAGCAAGGATGACTAAACGACTCTCGCGGGAATCCGCAAAAGATAGGAAGGGGTCCGAAGATATGACTTCTGATGATGGGAAGCCGCCCATCAAAAAGAAGGGGCGCTACAACCTTCGTCCTAAACGTGGCGATCAAACCACGTGGGTAGATGATGACACCCTGGAAGACCCTCTCCAAAAACAACCTGAGCCTCTTCCCAAGATTCTTCCCGTGGAAATTGATGACGACTCGGATTACGAAGAGGAGGAAGACGAGGAAGAGGAAGACGAAGATGAGTTTCTTGAATACCTGGCTCACAAGTTTCTCACAACAGAAACTAACTCAAGCCCCTTTCAGAAACCTCGCGAGCGCCCTTCCCGCAAAAATACCGAAGTCATTCCCATCAAGCTAAGTCGACAGGAAGAAACTTATTTCAAAAAGCAGCCCAAGTCCGTTCGCAACGAGCTCTTGGACTTGATGACGCGCGTATCCTCTCTGGTGCTTGATGAGGGTGAGGTGCCTTATAAGTTCCAGGTCCTGAAAATGCCCGTGCCCGACCACACCAAGTCCAACGTGATCAAAAAGATTTCCGCTCTAGCCGAGATGTGTGATAGCGGCGAGTCCTACAAGCTCAAAAACTGGGTGGACGCTTTTATGCGCATCCCCTTCGGAAAGACAGTGCCGCTCCCCGTTCAAATCCTGGACGGGCAGAAGAAGTGTACTGATTTCATGGTCAATGCGCGTGCCGAAATGGACAAGGCGATTTACGGCATGGTTCCCGCCAAGACCCAAATCATGCAAATCATCGCCCAGCTCATCGTCAACCCTGATTCTGTTGGAAACGTCATCGTCCTGAACGGACCTCCTGGAATCGGCAAGACTTCCTTCGCCAAGCACGCCATCGCCAACGTCCTGAAGCGCCCCTTCGAGTTCTTCTCTCTGGGCGGAGCCTCCGACATCTCCAACTTTGTGGGACACTCTTATACCTATGAAGGTTCCATGTGGGGACGCATCGCCGACTGCTTGATGCACTCCAAGGTCATGAACCCCGTCATGTACTTTGACGAGCTAGACAAGGTTTCCACCACGCCTCACGGCGAGGAAATCATCAGCATGCTGATTCACCTGACCGACCGCTCCCAGAACACCCAGTTCCACGACCGCTACTTTTCCGGCGTGGACTTCGACCTTTCTCAGTGTCTGTTCGTCTTCTCCCTCAACGACATCAACCTGGTTCACCCCATTCTGCGCGACCGCATGACTGTGATTCAGTGCGGTAGCTACAACGAAGTAGACAAGAAGACTATTCTGAAAGAGTATGTTTGGAACTCTTTGCTGGACCGCCTCCGGTTTCATCGCGACGACGTTGTGCTTCGGGACGACGCAATCAAGTATATGATCACCGAATACTCCAAAGACGAAAAAGGCGTGCGCACCCTCATTCGCACAGCTGAAAGCATGATGACGCGCCTCAACATGCTCCGGGTAGCGAACCACGAGAGCATGAAGGACTACAAGTTCTACATGGAAGTCAAGTTGCCCTTAGTAATCACCGAGGACGTGGTAAAGACGCTGATGTGCGACATTGACAAAAAAGAGCCGGAGACCTGGCGTTCTCTATACAACTAGTTAGGCAAGCGCCTCCAGCCACGACTCGCGCTCCGTGTCCGGCACCGCATACTCGTCCATTATCTTTTTTGCCTTGTCAAGACGCTCCTCGTCGTCCTCAATTTCTGTGAGAGGAGGAAGCAGGCGCCCCAAGATTTCGGACAATGACTCCTGCGGACCCACGCCATCCATGTAGCCAGCCACAATGTTGGTGAGGCGCGACAAGTTGCCCTGCGCGCACATGCCGATATTGTCCTCCATCTCCGACTTCAAAATTCTGTAAAGATCTGTCTTGTGCTCGGAGCCCTTGATGTACTGCCAGACGCAGTCCAGCACGCGCCCGTAAATGCCCTCGCCCATCTCGTAGACGTTGTCCGCCTGGCAGTACTTGGCGGTCATCTGCCACGCGGCACTCGGAGACATCTTACAGGCAATGATAATCTCGCCGGGCGTCTTGGAGCACTCGCTCATGTTCCAGCGGTACTCGGGCGGCACCGGAATCTTGATGATGCGCTCCACGATCTCCTTGGTCTGTTTCACCGCTGCAGAAGTGTGGACGTTCTGCTTGTCCTGCGCGAAGGCCCGAAGCGCTCCTACTCGGGGAGCCACAGCAGGAGCCGGGCCCACACCGATGCGAACTGCCACACCCAGCTCGCGAGCCTCCGCCTGAATGCCCCAAGCCGCCCGAAACCGCCTGGCCCGCTCCTCTGCCCGAAGTCGCCGGTTCTCCTCTCGGCGCGCGTTTGCCTCTGCGTCCGGATCCACGCCGCCGTTCCGCTGAATAGCGTTAGCCTGCTCGACCAAAATCGCGTTTATGGTCCGCAGCCTATCAAACCGCAATATGCGCTTGGCGTTCACGAAGATTTCGCAAAGCAGGTCCAATTGCCTGCCCATCTCCTCCTGATTTCCGCGAAACTCTTCTCTTACGCGCGCAACGTCTTGCCTGTATCGTTCGGTGAGTTCATTTAGGTCCTTCTTAAAGATGGCTTTGGTCTCGGCGACCTCCGTAGCGTTGGGACCATTGCGGATTCGTGCGTTCATGTGCATGGCACAGCGAAACGCCCCCTCTCTTGCGGCCTTGTTACACGGGTGCCCGTCAGCCTTGATCGCAACACAAACCATCTTTACTGCTTTGTAGCATCCAAAAAATTAGTGCCCCAAAATCCGTTTTTGTATTTTAGTTGTTGAGTATCTGCTGAAACTCCGCGATCTCCTCGATGAACTTTGTGCGCATGTCTGCGATGTTCTTCTTGAGCTGGTAGTTCTCTACCTTCAGAGCCGCGATCTCGATCTCTTGGCGCCGGCGCATGTAGTTGTTCTTCTCGATGAAGACGATGTGCGTGCGCTTCTTGTACTGGGGCATCTTGTATGCCGTTCAAAAACATGGTGCTCTTTAATCCGTTTTTATCAGTTGAACTTCCAAGCAAGGAAGCGCGCTTCTAGCGAACTTAGAATCATTTCAATATTCTTTTTGGGGTTTTCAAAGTGTGTCGCAATAAAATAGGCCGTTCCTCCATGATCCCGATGGACCCTAAAGGAATAGTCGTAGCAGTGAAAGCGGTGCTTTATCATGCCTCCTGCCTTGGGGAGCGAGATGTCCACCCACGTATAATCCTTGAACTCAACCTTGGGAAGCATTTTGTGCTATAAAGTATTTAATTCAAAAAGTTTTCGTTTTGTATTTTAGAACAGCCCCAGGGAAATCCACTCGGACTCCTCGTCCTCCGTGAACACTGCCTCCAGGTCCATATAAGTCTCGTTCCCGTATCTAGGGTCGGACTTGTACACTCGCTTCTTTGCGAGAACCCCCTCCGTGTGCTTCCAAAAGATTGGTGCACCGATGCGGAACAGCTTTGTGTCCCGCAACTTTTTGAGCTTTTTGTCAAGGAAGGAGGAGGTCACCACCACCTTGATCTTGCTGCCCGAAGGCGTCTCGGCAGTTATGTAGAACTGCCCTTTGTCGCCCAGTCCGTCGATGGACGTGATGCGTGTTGGAGCGGTCTTGCGCCGCTCATCGTCGAGGGTCATACGCCACTCTTTTTCGCTTTGAATCTTGTTGTCCATATTTCATAGCTAAGTGCTATCTATCTTTTTTGCTTTTAGAAAATCCATTTTTATTCGGAGTCGGTATACGCCAACAGACCTAGAGAAAACAAGCTCATCAAGACGCCTAGCCAGCGCAGACCCTTGATAGACTCTCCGAACACAAAGATGCCTTGGAGCGTCACAATGATGTTGCTCATCAAGTTCCACACCAGATTAGTAACTACCATACCTTCGTAGTTCAGTGCTTTTAGAAAAATCAAAGGCTCAAGAGCATACAGACCTACCGACAGAGGAATTCCTACACCCCTGCTCAAAGAACCTGTGCTGGTCATCTTTAAAACTCCCATCATCGCAATGTCCAGCGAAGCCATGAGCGTTCCGAAAAAGATTGGAAGCATACTGAAGTTTCCAATCTTCCAATTTATGCTCTGAATTATTTTGTCTAAGAAGTCCACGTTCTTCTTAAGCATTTAGTTTTAATGTTGGAATTCTTTCCTACATAAACGCAAATGGGTCTCATTCAGTCTATCCCTCTCATACAAAAACCCCGTCCCACCCCCAATCCTTTAATTGTAAAAGGAGCCCAGTATCCTCCCCTCATTCGTTATCCCGAGGAGGTCACACTTGAAGACATCAAGAAGCAGGCGAGCTCTTAAAGTTTTCAAACATCTTAAGGGGGGCTATAAGTTATCCGCTAAGTATTTTTTAAGATCTGTTTAGTAAAGATGTTCACACGTAAGTTTGGTTTGTTTGGCTTTTCCAAAAAACCTAACGTAGTTAATGTGCCTCCACCCAAAGAAGAGCCTCGCAAAGAAGAACCTCCCAAACCCGATCCTACTCTTGAGGACTTCAAGAGACAGATGAGCTCATAGCCAGCTTCTTCTTGTGTTTGTTGGTCTGGAGGTGGGTGAGCATCTGCTTTTGACCATAATACCTAATATCACATATTTCGCGGTGTAAACTTACCTTGCTTTGAAAGTTGATGTGGGATTTGGATTGACTTTGAGAATCGTTTTCAAGTTTTTTCAAGATATCCTCCAATGGAAGAAGAGACGTCATAAACTCTCCAAGACTGAGTTTTTGTGCTTGAAATTGCTTACTTCCCATCTTCTTCCGGCGAGAAGCAAATTCGTCAATGTCTTTGGAATTCCACACCTTCAAGTATTCAATCAACTTTTCGCGAATTTCTTTTGGCTGTGAGTTTATGTAGAATACGATCTCCTCTTCCATTGTATCTGTCGCAAGTATTTGCTTTAAATCGCGAACCGAGCTCTTAAAAATGGATTTTACATGTGTAGGATTTTTGACTGCATACTAATGGGTTCAATCCCATCGCTACCAGCACCACCGCCTCAAACCACGAATGGTTTTACTATAATTTCGCAGGGGTCTGTGCCGGAGCAAACGATTCTTCTGAGGGCGGGTAAATACTACACCTTCAAAAGAATCAATCCGAGCGATCCTTACACCAACTACTACATTGTCGGTTTGAATACGCACGAAAATGAATTTTATGGTTCTACGGAACCGGAATACGCACACTATGGCTCGGCTCAAGGACAACAACCTGGAGTTTTTCTGGCCCGCGATGCGCGCCAGGAACTTCGTGAAGCACCTAAAGCTTCACAGCGGGCGCCCTTTAACAAGGGAGAAAAACCTGGCTTTACTGGCCATTTACGCCCGGATGTCCCTCGAGGACATCAAAACCATGGACGCCATCACGTTCTCATACAAGATCGCTCTTCACCCCCGCACAGTCATAGAACTCATCGGGCGGCGAAACGTCTATGAGACCGAGCACGATTGGCTCCATATATTTCATGCGGCAAGCAAGAACTAAACATAATAAAAACGGAATTAATTTTTCCACGTAGGTAAATCTTACACAAGATGTCCGTCACTACATTTGATACCGACAGCACTTCAGCGCCCGAGCACATGGCTTGGGACGAGCAGCTCATGGACCTGCGCGCACAACTGTGCGAGGTCCGCGAGCAGATTACCAACCACTTCAACACGTTAACGCACGAGCACATTTGCCGTCTAGACGAGGAGGAGGAGGATTTGGTTTTACAGATTGATAAGCGCGAAGAGGAAATTATGACAAAGATGCGCCAGAAGAAGGCGAAGACGGACTAGGGAGTACAGATTTTTCCCTAATTTTCTTCAATCGAGGAACTCGTGCACAGGGAGCCTGCTTCGATGGACAATATACGCGCTTAATCTATCAAACTTTATACGTTATAATTACCACATTTTTTTAGACTTGTACAATAAATGGAAAGCTATTCACAGATCGGACAAGACCTGTTTGTTTTAGACTACTTTAATAACGTAAAAGGCGGATACTTTGTTGAAGTTGGGGCGTTGAATGGTATTGTACTCTCAAATACATATCTGCTGGAAAAGAACTTTGACTGGAAAGGAGTCTGTATTGAACCCTCCCCAGATAACTATGATAAACTAGTAGCAAATCGCAAGTGTGTGTGTAGCGATAAAGCCGCATATAGTGAAAGCGGACTAACTCTTGAATTTGTAAAAAAATACGATGGTCTGCTTTCGGGACTGAAAGACCATTATGACTTTGGGTTTTTTTCAGAAAAACCAGTAGAAAAGATTATCGCCGTGAAAACATCAACCCTAACGGATATACTTGACGAGAACGATGCGCCGAAGTATATTCATTATCTGTCGTTAGATACAGAAGGTTCTGAGGTGGAAATCTTGAAGGGAATTGATTTTGGAAAGTATACTTTTGGTATCATAAGCATTGAACATGGTCATAGGATACAATCTAGAATTGACCAGCGAGCTATCCTCGAAAAGAACGGCTACGTGTTTCTAAAGCAAAATGACTTTGACGATTATTATGTGTATCCTAAACCTAATAATTAGTGAATAGATCCATCAAAAGTACATTCGTTTCTAGTATTTGGTATGCTGGGTCCAGAACATATTATGACATTATTAGCTATATAAAGTTAATAATATCACGGTACTATCGTTGTTGAAACTTTTATGTTTATATCGTGACATATTTCATCGTCTTTTCTATCCGAAAAGTGTTCTAGAATCACCTTGTTCCATTTCTCAGTGTCCTCGGCAGTCTTCCATTCAAACACTCCGTCTGCGTTTGTAGTTATCGACTTCGAAATATCACCTTCAATATCTTTGAAAAGAAAGTTTCTATCCCAGTATTTTCTTTTCTGAAGAGATCCGTGGTAAAGATGATTCAGCGTAAGCTCGCAATGCCCGACCGATTTAGGCTTTGGTTTATCGGTGTATTCCGAATAGCTTTCCTCATGGAGACGGATAATCACCTTTTTTGACAATTCAAACGTCTTTCTTGTGAAGTGCATGGCAGACAGCAAATCCCCATTTCCAATTATACAATAATCGTAAAATCCACATCTATTGTAATAGTCCCGGGTCATTGCCCAGCACATCCCGACTTGATGTGTCGGATCGTTTTCGGGGCTCTCGCTTAGAATAATAGGTTTGCAGTTAAGATATTTGCGACTATACGTGAGATCTAGGTAGTTGACGAGTTTAAAAGGCTGAACGCATTCGTGGACGTTCAAAGACTCTGATATGACTTCATACCAATTCGCCTCATCATAGAACAGGTCACAATCCATAAACATTAGCTTGGTGAACTTTGTTGGTACTGACTTTTCGAGGATGCGGTACAGGCGCTCTTTGTGAAACATGTATGCAGTTGTCCTCACGTGCTTTACGTTGTTAAATGAGATTGAGGGTGTCTGTCCTGGGAACAAGCATTCGATGGCGAACACTGGAACCCCGCTTGCTTGTAAGCTATTGAAGATGTATAAGAAGTTCATAAGAATTCGCTTGGAATTGCAAGGATTAAAAAAGTTAAGTAAAATAGCCATGTCCTTCGGGTCTGGTTCGGGCACAGGCTCCGGTACAGGCTCCGGCACAGGCTCCGGCACAGGCTCCGGCACAGGCTCCGGCACAGGCTCCGGTACAGGCTGTGAAACTTGTATCGAGACTTTTCCCCGTTGCCTACAGCAGAGCATTTAGTTTGAAACGAATATCATTTTTAACGTCTTTTAGCGAATCTATCAGTTGACAAAATCCAGAAGTATTATCTACCTGTGCCTCGCGATAAAAATCCTCGATTTTGTTTTTGGAGAAGACCATAATAAACATATCCACCAATGCGACCTCGAGTATTTCTTTATTTGTCATATAGTGTAAGTTATGGTTAACACGATTAGTAATAGACTGCGACGAAAACGTGTGTTCGAATTCACTGAGTATTTTTGTTTTGAGAGCTAGGCTATCAGTTCCAATAAAAAGCGGATCCGACCCAAGACTATGTATGTTTTTTATCAGGGCATCTGCGTCGACTTTCATATCGGTATAACGTATATGTAGTGCATTATATTCTAAAGGGAATCCTGCGGTCTTTTCTTTAAAGAACATTTTGAACTTTTCCGCGAAACCAATGTTCTTGAAAAACTTTACCGAATCACATCCACCTCCGCACGAATCGTGTAGCAAAAGTGTTGAGTCGGGATACGTCCGAGTTTTATCAAATACATTTCCATTATCTTTTATTAGACTCGCAATTGGTCCAAAATTATTATTTTTATCAAACAATAGTTTTACATATTCCTCGAGACCGGTTGGTTCCACAGCATCGTAAGTAATTGTTTTTATATGAGTAATTGGATATACCTTAACGGGATAATTAGTAAAGTCGAAGACGTCAAATAAATCAGAGCCGAAGTAAGACCAGTGCGTCAAAATTATTTGTTTATTGTGTTTGATTGCGTAATCCGTGCATACCCAGATTTGGCAAGCAATATCATTTATGCCACCTTGAGCTTGGCATAGAATATACCCCATTTACATTATAAAATACTAAATTTGCTGACAAATAAATACATGATCTTTTACATTTTAAACTTTCAGTGTTCCATATTTGACTAAGTGGTTTTTGCTTATCGATTCCACCAGTATCCCGTTAGCGTAAATTCCGTAGTTCTTATCATCGTCTTCGCATTCCAGACACACGTGGTATATATTGTGCGTACCCGGCTTGTCGTAAATTTCAGTGCGTCTATCCACTCTGGAAGGAAGCAGGTAGTACCCGTCGGTCATTGGGAGACCGCTC
>Ga0114963_10000926_pt1 | contig 20123 bp, 18 predicted proteins | sample C_131016_EF_Meta_FD_87019 | JGI IMG/M metagenome (GOLD analysis project Ga0114963, IMG submission 87019) | Freshwater microbial communities from Lake Croche, Canada to study carbon cycling - C_131016_EF_MetaG | ecosystem: Environmental > Aquatic > Freshwater > Lake | place: Lake Croche, Canada...
GGCGGTAAGCGGTTCCGACCGTTGTTCACCGTTCTGTCGGCGCAGATCGGGCCGGATCCGGATGCCTGGCAGGTCACCGTCGCCGGTGCGGTCCTCGAACTGGTGCACCTGGCCACGCTGTATCACGATGACGTGATGGACGAGGCCCAGATGCGGCGCGGCGCTCCGTCGGCAAACGCCCGCTGGGGCAACAACATTGCGATCCTGGCCGGCGATTATCTGTTCGCGACGGCGTCCCGGTTGGTATCCCAGCTTGGCCCCGATGCGGTGCGCATCATCGCCGAGACGTTCGCCCTTCTGGTCACCGGTCAGATGCGCGAGACCAAGGGTGCCGGCGACGCCGACGATGCCGTCGCGCACTACCTGAAGGTGGTCGCGGAGAAGACCGCCTGCCTGATCGCTGTCTCCGGTCAGTTCGGTGGGACGTTCTCTGGTGCCAACGCCGATCAGGTCGAGCGATTGTCCCGGATCGGCGCGATCGTCGGAACGGTGTTTCAGATTTCCGACGACATCATCGATATCAACAGCGATCCCGACGAGTCCGGCAAGCTGCCCGGCACCGACCTGCGCGAGGGTGTGCACACCCTGCCGGTGCTCTACGCCTTGAGGGAGACCGGGCCCGCCGCCGACCGCCTGCGGGAGATCCTCAGGGGTCCGGTCACCGACGACGAGACGCTGGCCGAGGCGCTGGAGTTGCTGCGGGCGTCCGGCGGTATCGCTGCGGCGAAAGCGACCGTGGCGCAGTACGCCGCCCAGGCCCGGGCGGAACTGTCCGGGCTTCCCGATGTGCCGGGGCGACGGGCTCTGGCTTCGCTGGTGGACTACACAGTTAACCGGCACGGTTAACCGATCTAGAACTTGCGCACCGGCACGGTTAACCGATCTAGAACTTGCGCACCGGCACGGTTAACCGATCCGGAACCTGCGCGCCGCTTCGAGGCGCTACTCTCCGAGGGACCCGTCGTAGGAGGACTCACATGACCTGGCATCCCACCGCCAACCGGATGAAGACGTTCGTGCTGCTCGTCGGAATGTCGGCATTGATCGTGTTCATTGGCTCGCTGTTCGGCCGGAACGTCATGTTCATGTCGGTGATCATGGCGATCGGCATGAACGCCTACGTCTACTTCAACAGCGCCAAGTTGGCACTGAAGGCCATGAACGCCCAACCGGTCACCGAAGTGCAGGCACCGCAGATCCACGCCATCGTCCGCGAGTTGTCCACCGCCGCGCACCAGCCCATGCCGCAGCTCTACATCAGCGATACCGCTAGCCCCAACGCCTTTGCCACCGGACGCAATCCGCGTAACGCCGCGGTGTGTTGCACGACCGGCATCCTGCAGATCCTCGACGAACGCGAGCTTCGCGCCGTGCTCGGTCACGAGCTGTCCCACGTCTACAACCGCGACATCCTGATCTCGTGCGTGGCCGGCGCATTGGCATCGGTGGTCACCGGCATGGCTCAGATGGCGATGTTCTCCGGTATGCGCGGCGGAAATGGCCGCGGCGGAAACCCGCTGGCGATGCTGCTGGTTGCGATGCTCGCGCCGATGGCGGCCACCGTAATCCGGATGGCGGTCTCGCGATCGCGGGAGTATCAGGCTGATCAGTCCGGAGCCGAGTTATCCGGCGATCCGCTGGCATTGGCGTCGGCTCTGCGCAAGATCAGCGGTGGTGTGGAGCAGGCGCCGCTGCCGCCGAGCCCGAAGTTGGCTGACCAGGCGCACCTGATGATCGCCAACCCGTTCCGCGCCGGGGATCGTATGGGCAAGATGTTCGCGACGCATCCGCCGATGGCTGACCGGATCGCCCGGTTGGAGAAGATGGCAGGGCGTTAACTACTGAGCGCCGCCGCTCGCGGAATTCGGGCTTGTGACGCCGCTCGTGCCGGGCGTGGTCTCCGGGCCTGACGGCGCAGGCGCCTGGGCGGGTTTCTTGATCTGAGAGCCGTGGTGGCCGGTCAGGGCGCCCACGACGGAATCGATCACGTCCCTGACCACGTCGGCCGGCCCGGTGGGTTTGACTGCGGGAAGTGTGAGGTTGCCGGGCACCGACCGCGAGCCGCTGTTTCCGTTGGCCGGATTTTGCGTCGCACGGGTACTCCCGCCGCGTGGCCGGACCGTGCTCGCACTGATGTCCGGGGCCGGACCCGGGCCAGCGGTGGGTGCGGCGATCTGCGTCGCCGGCGCTTCGACCACCGAGGGTGTCGCCACGGGTCGGGGAGCTGCGGTGGACGCCGCGCCGGGGAACTGCACGCCCGGCAGAATTGCTTCGACGCCGTCCTGGAGCGTTTCGGCGAGCGTCTTGTATGCGACGACCGTCATGTCGTTGATCTGCTGGACCAGTGCAACCGCTCCATCGGGGTAGGTCACCGTCGTCACATGGGTATTCGGGTCGGTCTTGCAGCTCACTGCGCCGGTACAGTCCACCCGGCCCATCGCGTCAACGACAGGCTTGGGCGGCAGTCCAAGCGACTGCTTGACCGTCGGCGCGCCGACCGCGGGGTCAGCGGCCGGGATGGCGCCGATAGCGAGTGGTCCAGCGCCTGCCTCGTAGGCCTCACGGTAGGGCGACGCCGGACTGGCCTGGGGCAGGGGACCGTTCAAGATGGCGGACAGTTCACTGGTATCGGCAGTACCGTCGCCGATGGCCACGTCAGGCAGGGCCGCCTTGTCACTGAAGATGTTGAGCGGTCCGCCGAAGCTGGCCTGGATGAATCCGTCCGGCGACTGCGCGGTGGAGGCGAGAGCCATCAGAGTGGCGGCGACACCCACGGCCGATACGCCAGCGCGCACCGTGTGATTGGTGAGCCGACTCATCGCTCGACAGCCTTTCTGATTCTCAGGTTCCCCGAAGGTACCTCTTATGTTAGGGCATGTGTGGCCGTTTGAAACACCGAGGTGTTGCTGATCGGAGTTCGGTACGGTGTTGTGATGTTCCGCAGGATCGCTTTTGGCGCTTGTGGGGCCGCGGTGGCTGCAGTGGCCGGTGTGGTGCCGGCAATGGCTGATCCCGATCCAGCGCCCGCGCCGCCGCCGCTACCAAACGTCAACGCCTACGCCCCGATCAGTCCGGTTGATTATTCGGTGATGGATGGAAATTGGTACGCGTTCGCCGGTCCCGTCGGCGTCACCTGTGTGATTAATAAGATCAGTGTCGGGTACGGATGCAGTGGCGCATTGCCCGGCGCGCCGGATGGGGCGAATCTGGTCAGTGGCGGACCGTTCGGGCCGCCATCGTTCGCCACCGTCGGCCCCACCATCTTCGCCGCGGCCGGTCCGGTCAAGCAGCTGCCGCCGAACACCCGGTTGAGCTTCCGTGAGATCAGTTGCGGGGTCGACGGCGCGGGCGCGGTGGCCTGTGTCAACGGCCACGATCAGGTGGGATTCGTGGTGAGCCCGGCTGGCACGTTCATCGATGATGTCAACGGGATGCTGGACCGGCCGGAAGGCGCGAACCCCTATCTGCCAGGCCTGCCGCCCGGTTAGAAACGCGTCCCATCCACTTCGTGACCGGGTTTCTCGGCCATCAGTCCCTGGTAGGCGTCCTCGACGGTGGAGCCATGGTTGATGACCGCGTCGACCTCTCGGGCGATCGGCATGTTGATGCCGTACTTCTCGGCGAACTCCATGATCACGCTGACGGCCTTGACGCCCTCGGCCACCTGATTCATGCCGGCGAGGATCTCGGCGATGGGTTTGCCGGAACCCAGTGCCTCGCCGACGCTGCGGTTGCGGCTGCGTTGTGAGGTGCAGGTGACGATTAGGTCGCCCATGCCGGCCAGACCGGAGAAGGTGTCGCGTTGGCCGCCGATGGCCTCGCCGAGTTTGCTCATCTCGCGCACGGCGCGGGTCATCACCATGGCTCGGGTGTTCTCCCCGATGCCCAGCGAGTACCCCATGCCGACGGCGATCGCGTAGACGTTCTTGAGCGCACCGGCGATTTCGACGCCGACGACGTCGTCGGTGGTGTAGGTCCGAAATCGCTTGGTGCGGAACATACTTGCCAGATTGGCCGCCAGATTGCGGTCCGGCATGGCCAGCACGGCCGCGGCTGCGTAGCCTTCTGCGACCTCCTTGGCGATATTGGGTCCGGCCAGAATGCCGGCCGGGTGGCCGGGCAGCACCTCTTCGACGATCTGACTCATCCGCATGTTGGTGCCCTGCTCGAGGCCCTTGACGAGACTGACGACCGGCACCCACGGACGCAGTTCCTTGCTGAGTTCGCCAAGCACGCCCCGGAACCCGTGTGAGGGGACGCCCATCACGATCACGTCGGCGCAGTGGGCTGCCTCGGCGAAATCGTTTGTGGCGCGGAGGGTTTCCGGAAGTTCGACCTCCTCACCGAGATACTGGGAGTTCCGGTGGTTCTTATTGATGTCCTCGGCGGTCTCCGCCGATCGCACCCACTGCACCGTCGGGCCGCGCCTGGCGCAGATGGAGGCGACGGTGGTGCCCCACGACCCTCCGCCCAGGACGACTACCTGTGGTTCGCGGCGCTCAGCTGTCATGGATTTAACGTAATGCCGGACGGTTGGGTTCGCCGGGACTTCACCGAAACCCCGTCGGATCAGCGGGACATCAGATCAACGGCACGTCGGACCACCGCGTCGGGGGCCGGACTACCCGACCAGGGCCCGCGTCGACACCCGCCCGAACACCATGTCCTCGTCGATCTTGTCCAGGAAACGATGGTCGATGGAGTCGACCAGGAAGTCCTGACGCACCACCCATGGCCGCTTGGTGCTCGACTTCGGCAGTGCATGCGGGTTGCGCAGCACATAGCCGGCCTGAAGGTTCCACAGTGGCGCCTCGGCGATCGGCCCGCCACTGAGATGCGGATAGGCATGGGTGTAGCCATTGGCGTTCATATGCGCCAGCAATCGGGCGGCAGAACGGGCGGTCATGTCCGCGCGCAACGTCCATGAGGCATTGGTGTAGCCGATGCACCAGATCAGGTTGGGCACATCCTCGAGCATGTGCGCCTTGTAGGAGAACCGGTCCTGCGGCTTGATCTCGGCGCCGTCCATGGTGATTCGGACGCCGCCGAGGGCCTGCAGTTGCAGGCCGGTCGCGGTGACGATGATGTCGGCGTCAAGGTGCCTGCCGGATTTGAGCACTATCCCGGTCGCGTCGACGTGGTCGACGTGGTCGGTAACCACCTCGAGTCTGCCCCTGCTGATCTCTTCGAACACATCGCCGTCGGCCACCAGGCACATGCGCTCGTCCCACGGGTTGTAGCGCGGCTTGAAGTCCACGTCCACCGGGTAGTTCGCCGGCAGCAGGCTGGCATTCTGCGCGCGGATGATCTTCTTGGCCAGGCCCGGCGCGCCGCGTGCGACCACCCACATCAGCTTCTCGAACGTCAGCGCGACCGAACGGATGATCGAGTAGGAAGCCTTGCGCGGCAGGAACTTTCGAACCGGTGACAAAACCGGATTCACCCGCGGCATGGACAGCATGTACCCGGGGGAGCGCTGCAACATGGTCACATGCTGTGCCTTGCGCGCCAGTGCGGGCACCAGCGAGACCGCGGTGGCGCCACTGCCGACGACCACCATCTTCTTGCCGGTGTAGTCGAGGTCATCGGGCCAGAACTGCGGGTGCACCACTGTGCCGCTGAAGTCGGCCATCCCGGGGAACTCCGGGGTGTAGGGCTCGGCGTAGTTGTAGTAGCCGGAGCCGAAGAACACCAGGCGGCTGCGGTAGGTCTTGCGCTCACCGTTCTCGCTCACGTGCACCGTCCAGGTGTCGGTGGCCGAGTCCCAGTCCGCGGAGGTCACCTTGGTGTGGAAGCGGATGTGCGGGGAGATGCCGTGCTTGCGTGCGGCGCTTTCCATGTAATCGCGGATTTGATCGCCGTCGGCCACGTACTCGTCGCCACTCCACGGCTCCCACGACCAGCACAGCGTGAAGATCGAGGAGTCTGAGCGAACGCCGGGATAGCGGAACAGGTCCCAGGTGCCGCCGATGCGGTCGCGCTGCTCGAGGATCACATAGCGGGTGGCCGGGTTGGACTCGGCCAGGCGGTAGGCCGCCCCGATCCCGGAGATTCCGGCGCCGATGATGACGACGTCGTAGGTGCCCGCGTCGGACTCGGCGGGACGGGTGTCTTCGTGGGGCGTGACGGTCATCGCGGTCCTCGCTGTAGTGCCGGGGTGATCCTCACCACTGTAGGCACTGACCGGTTGGTCGGGCCAGGGGCCTTAGGTCAACCGGGTGCGGTCAGCGGTAGTTGACGAATTGCAGCGCGACCTCGAGGTCGGCGCCCTTGAGCAGCGCGATGACTTCCTGGAGGTCGTCGCGCTTCTTGGAGCTGACCCGGATCTCCTCGCCCTGGATCTGGGCTTTGACACCCTTGGGGCCTTCATCGCGGATCAGCTTGGTGACCTTCTTGGCGTTCTCACTGCTGATGCCTTGCTTGAGGGTGCCGCTGACTCGATAGGTCTTCCCCGACGGCTGAGGGTCGCCGGCGTCGAAGGCCTTCATGGAGATGTCTCGGCGGACCAGCTTTTCCTTGAACACATCGACGGCTGCCTTGGCCCGCTCCTCGGTGGAGCTGACGATCTCGATGGCCTCCTCGCCCTTCCACTCGATAGTGGTGTCGGTGCCGCGGAAGTCGAACCGGGTACTGAGTTCCTTGGCCGCCTGGTTCAGTGCGTTGTCGACCTCCTGGCGGTCGACCTTGCTGACGATGTCGAACGAAGAATCCGCCACTTTCGGTGCCCTCCTGGGGTTATCGGCTGGTTTATGCCGTGGGTACATCCTCGTTGTACCCTGCTAGACGCATCATGCCGGGTCCGTTCGGCGAGGTGCACCCAGGCAGGTTGCCCGAGCGGCCAATGGGAGCGGACTGTAAATCCGTCGGCTAACGCCTACACAGGTTCGAATCCTGTACCTGCCACGCGTGTCGTACGTCGAAACCCGGCACTTCGGATTTTCGCCGAGGGATGAATCCCGTCTGCTGCCTGACGGAATCATCCGAGTTCGGAGCCAATTTCGGTGGCTGCGCCACCTCACATGGGATTGACGCCGCGGCTCTTGCTGTAAACTGAGAGCATCCTGAGAAGTTTGCTGTCGAGGTTTGGAGTGCGTCATGGGACAGGGTCAGACGGGTCGTCGTCGCGGAGATATCAGCGGTCGCCATCGATTGGCTGCCGGGTCACAGCGATTGGTTGAGGACGCATCGGGCCAGTGGTCGCTGACGCCGGTCGCTCGCCCGACCTCGTACGTCGGCCGTGTTGGCGCCCTGGCGGTACTCCTCGGCGTTGGCGCCGCGATCACCGGTCTGCCGGCCGTCGCTGCGGCCGACACCGGGGCGGGTCCGGACACGACTGTCGCGAAGGACGCAACGGACTCGTCCCCGGCACCGGCACCGCGACGGCCAGCCCGCGGTGCCCGCACAGACGCTGCCGATTCCACGTCGACGTCATCGACGGACCCCTCGGACAGCGGGCGGCCCCAACGGGGTTCGACTAACCCCGGTTCGACTAACCCCGGTTCGACCAATCCCGGTTCGACCAATCCCACAAGTGCCGCCGGTACCGCGCCCACACGGCACGGCAATTCGCGTAAGACCGCGACGCCGGCCGCTGCCATCAGTGATTCGGACGCCTCTGCACCGCGCGCGTCCACCGATTCGGTTGTGGTGAGCCAGGTTCCGGCTGCGGCAGACACCACGCCGACCGCACCGGCCACTATCGAGGCCGACCAGCAGATCGCACCCGCAGCGGCAGCGTCGGCGCCGGCGACACCGGTGATGACGACGGCCGTCGCCCGCGGCGCATTGTCGGGTCCGGGCCTCAATCCCTTCACGTGGCTGGGTGGAGGCAGCGATCCGCTGGCCCCTCTCGCCGCGCCGTTCGCCTGGGCAACGCTGGCCGTGAGCCGGCGTGACCTGTCAGGCGCCCGCACCACGGCCGCCCCGGCCGCCGCGGTGAGCACCGGAGAGCCTGCCGCTGCTGCCGCGGTGGCGGATTCGCCACTGACCGACCTACTCAGCCAGTCCGACGTCAACGCGGCTATTTTCGCGGCGGCCAAGCAATTCGTCCTGACTGTGGTTGCCGGCGGGAATGAGGCCGCGGCTCTGCAGACCGGGCTTCAGGCTCTGGATGCCAACCCGCTGATCCAAAACTTCTCGTGGAACACCGTGCTGGCCGATCCCAGTCTCGCGCAGGCCCTGGGCGGCACCGTGACGTCGGTGATCAAGGGTTTAGCTGCCGATGCGCAGGTTCAGGCGGCAATCGGTGAGCGGCTCGCCGAATACCTCACCTCGGCCATGGGCAATAACCCGGCCGCGGCCGGGATCGCCGCGACGGTCAGTGACGCGGTGGTTGCCTTGCTGGCCGACCCCGCGGCCGGTGCCGGATTGGGAGTCGTGGGTGGCACAGCCGTCACCGTTCTGCTGAGCCAGCCCGGAGTGATCGCAGCAGTGGGTGACGTCGCCGACCAGATCGCCGCCGTGGTGTCGGGAAGCAATCCCTCCGCAGCGGCGGACGCCGCATGGCAGTCGTTGCAAGCCGATCCTGCATTCCAGGACGCAGTGGGTGTGGCCGTCACGGCGGCGTTGAGTGCGGGGTTGACCAACACGGGTCTGGTGCAGGCGCTGGGCACGGCCGTTACCGACGTGGTCGCCGGTGTGGCAGGCGACCCGGCGCTGCAGGCGTTTGTCGCCCAGCAGGTTCCCGTCTACCTCGACGCCGCGCTGGCGGGTACTCCTGCGGCGGGGTTCGCCCCGGCCCTCAGTGATGTCATCGTCGGGGTGATCTCCAACCCGGCTGTCACCGGGGCACTCGCCGACGTCGCCGGTTCGATGGTGGTGGACTTCCTGGGTCAGCCCGGCATCTCCGCAGGCGTCGCAAATATCGCCGGCCAGGCCGCCACTGCTCTGGTTGCGGGCGCCGATCCCGAGGCGGTGTTGGCGGCCGCTTGGCAAGGGCTGCAAGCTGATTCGGCGTTCAGCCCGGCGGCGATCGCCACCGTCACGAATGCGGTCACTGCATCACTGACCGACCCCGACTTGGTCTCGGCGCTGGGGGCCACCACGGCAGTGCTGGTCACCGCGGCGACGGCCGATCCGGCGGTCTGGTCGTTCATCACCGATCTGGTCGGTTCCACCTACGGCGACACGATCGTCGCTACTCTAACCGACCTCGCGGCGTCGGGCGGGTTGGCTGACCTGGCGAGCTCGGCCGTGACCGGGTTCCTCGGCGCGCCCGGTGTCGCTGCGGCACTGTCGGAGACCGCGGGCCAAGTCGCCGCCGCGGTTCTGGCCGGTGCGCCGTTGGACGACGCACTGCAGAGCGCGTTGGCGTCGCTGCAAGCCGACACGGCCATTGCGGCCGCCGTGGATACAGTCACCTCCGGCGCGTTGCAGGCGATCCTGGGTGAGTCGGCCGTGCAGGACGCCGTCAGTGCCGTGGCGCGGGATGCTGTCACCAGCCTCATCAGCGGAACGGCCGAAACCCTCGGCTTGGACGCGGTGGCGGGTGACGTGACGCAGGCCGCCGTGGATTCGTTACTGGGCAATTCCGCCGTGCAGGACCTGATCAGCCAACTCGCGCTTGACATCGCCGGCGGTACGCCGATCGACGCTATCGCCAATACCGTGATTCAGGCCGTCATCGCCCAACCGGCACTGCAGGCCGCCGTCGGCGCCGCAGTGGGCCAGGCGGTGGGTGCGATATTCGGAGCCAATCCGATCGGCTTTGTCGTGGGCCAGGTGGTTGGTGCGACGGCGACGCTCGTGATCGGCGTCGCCGTGAGCATCGTGAACCTGTTCAACCTGTTCGGCGGGGTCACTCCGGCCGCATCGGTGAGCGGCAGCAGCTATCTGATCGAGCAGGGACGGGTGCTGGCACTGCTGGGGTGATGATCCCGGCGGGCCGGCCCCGGCCCTGAGCGCTCAGTCGACGCGGTCACGAATGCGTGAACCGAGTTCGCCCGTATCGACAGCCTCAACCAGCATCAGCCACACCAGCGTGGAGAGACCGACCGCCAGGGCCTGGGTGCTGACCGCGAAGGCGATGTATTCGTGCCACGTCGCGGCCAGGCCGCAGTGCGTCCCGAGATCGGCTTTCACCAGCATGGTGAATGACAATCCCAAACCGATGCATAACAGGATCACGGTGAGCACCGGCGCGACTCGCTGACCCACGTCACGCGCGGCGGCACTGCGGCGGACGAAATTCATCTCGACTCCGAGGGTCAGCAGCACGACGGCGAGGATGTTCGCCATTTCGGAGTAGTAACTCGGGGAAACGTCACCGCCGCAACCTCTTTCGATATCGATCACCGGATACCACAGCGCCGTCGCGATCTGAACGACAGCAGTCCCGATGACCAGCGGAACGATCCAACCGCGCGAGGCCGTCCCCTCGCCCAGAGCCGACAGCAGCAGCAGCGTCATAGCCACCACGAACACCATCGAGGCGAGCAGATTGATCCATGCCGACGCGGCGTCACCGAGACCGGCACGCCAGTCGCCGGTGACGATCAGAACCGGGTGCGCTACAACGGCCAGTGCCGCGCCCGCAGCCCACCAGCCGGTGAACAGCCGCCGCAGGAATGTCCGGCGATCGGTGGTGCCGCCGTTGATCCGCCACTTCAATGCTGCGGTACCCAGCACCAGCAGCATGTCGAATGCAAAGATCAGCCACGGCGCGTTGGCGGCGTGGCCGTTGCCGGTGATGTCGCAGAGGAACTCGACGACGTCGTCGCTGAAGGTGAAACCGACCACCAGCAGTGCCACCGCCACCAGAGCGGTCACATCCAGGGAATTCCCGCGTGCAACAGTTTCCGGTTCCTGGGTCACACCAGCAGATTAGCGGTGGGCAGCCACTAGCAGCCCGTCCGTGGTGGAGGCGTCCTCGGGTGTCGCCGCCGTCATCATGGTGTCGTGCGCCTGCTCGGCGTCGGTGCCGGCGGGCACGACCAGCAGGACAACGCTGGTTCCGCCCAGGCCGAGAACCTCGACGGTATTGCCGGGCTGGCGACGGTAGCCGGCCAGTCGGACCACACGTCCGCCGATCACAGTCTTGACCGGTGCCTTCGACCACTCGCCGAGTTGGTAGGTCACATGGCTGATCGGGCCCAGTCGCACCGAGAGCACGGCGAGCAGATCCGGCAGTTCGGTGAGCAGGTCGTTACTCGCCGGCCACCAGGCACCGTCGACGAAACCGGTGGGGGATGCCTTGGGCTTGAGACGCAGTCGCGGTGTGTGCTCGGGCGTGGGCTGGGTCCAGTCGCCGGTTGTCCGGGTCTGTGGTGGCGTCGTGTGTAGTGGCGTCGTGTGTGTTGGCGTCATCAGACGCTCCCATCTGCGGCCGGGAACCGGCCGGAATCATTCGGGGTAACGCCGGCGGATAGGCCGTGCGTGGAATCCCCCGATGTCACCAACCTACCCGCAATACCTCGGGCCGCGAAAACCCAATAATCGCAACCAATTTCACAACCCGGTAAATGAAAAGTGGGCCGGCAGGTTTCCCTGCCGACCCACTAGTTGCTGGCTTTTGCTACTCGGGGCGAACCGCGAGAGCCTGGGGGCCCTTGGCACCCTGGCCGATGTCGAAGGTAACCCGCTGGTTCTCCTCCAGCGACCGGTAGCCGCTTCCGGAGATTTCGGAGAAGTGGACGAAGACGTCCTCAGCCCCACCATCGGGTGCGATGAAGCCGAAGCCCTTTTCGCTGTTGAACCACTTCACAGTTCCCTGTGCCATTCTGTTGCTTCTCTCATTCAATCGAAAGAACGCCTAAATCGGGCGCCCCACCCCAGCGTAGCACGGGAAATCGGGCCCTGATCACGCGTGATTGACGAACGTTGGAGCGCAACGCCGGCGAGAACCGACTACTTGTCTTTGTCGGAGAACACCGGGTTCTGCACCGGCTCCGACGAGTGCTCGACGGTGTGCTCCTTTTTCTGCGCTGCGTTCTCGGCTTCCACAGGGTGGGAGAAGAGGCTGTTTTCCATGGGTTTCCCTTGTCTTCAGGCCCGGCCGCGAACTCGTGCGGCGGCTGGGGTGGGGAATCGCTCGAGCAGGATCGGGGCCCGGTGTCGCGCTGAGGGCGAAGCGACTCGTAGAACTCACTCTACAGGCTCGGGGCGGCCTTACGATTCACCGATGGCCATCACGGTGCCCGATGACCCCCGCCTGGCCAATGACACTGAGCGGCGGGTCTGGACGGCTCTGACCGAGCAACTCGGTGAGGGTGACCTGGTGATCGCCGGCCAACGGGTTACCGACCATCTCAAGGACCACGAGATCGACTTCGTCGTCGCCATCGAGGGTGCGGGCATCGTGTGCGTCGAAGTCAAGGGCGGTGAAGTCACCCACAATGGTCAAGCCTGGCTGCAACGTCTGAACAGCGGTCAGATCAAAACCATCGAACCCGTCCGCCAGGTCCGCCAGGCGCGCTACGCGCTGCGCGAATTCATCGAGAAGGATCCTCGCTGGACACAGGGCCGGGTGCGTTGGAACCACGTCGTCGTCCTGCCGAATAGTCAATTCTCCCAAGACTTTGCGCTCGCCGACTGCCCGCGGTGGATGGTCATCGATCGTGACGACTTCCCGACCATGATGGCGCGCATCCGCGCTATCGCGCTCAAACACGAAGAGGACCTACCGCTGCTGGGGGCAACGGGAATCAAGCAACTTCAGACCGCATTGGGCGGACGCGGGCTCCCGCAGCGCGACGTCGTCGCCCGGGCTTTGGAGAACGAGGATGCCGCCAACGTCCTCACCGACCGTCAGGCCGTGATCCTCGACGCCATCCGACTGGTCACCCGCGTCGAAGTTCGCGGCGGCGCCGGCAGCGGTAAGACCTTCATGGCCCTCGAACAGGCTCGTCGGCTGGCCAACGCCGGACAGCGCGTCGCGCTGCTGTGCTACTCCCACGGCCTGGCTTCCTACCTCAAACGCATCACCTCCCGATGGAGCCGACGTCAGCAGCCTGGTTACGTCGGAGAGTTCCACGACCTCGGTATCGCGTGGGGCGCCGACGAAGGACCCGACGAGTCCGAGCGCAGTGCCGAGACCGAACAGTTCTTCGAGCACGATCTGCCCGCCCAGATGTTGGAGTTGGCCAATAACCTGGCCGACGGCCACCGGTTCGACGCGATCATCATCGACGAGGCCCAAGACTTCGCCGACAGTTGGTGGGAGCCACTGCTGGCCGCGCTTCGCGATCCGGAAACCGGCGGTATCTATGTCTTCAGTGACGAAGGCCAGCGCGTCTTCGATCGCAAGGGCACTCCGCCGGTGCCACTGGTGCCGCTGATCCTTGAGCAGAACATCCGAAACACCCGCCAGATCGCCAGGGCTTTCGAGCCGTTGGTCGACCATCCGATGCGGCTTCTCGGCGCCGACGGTCCCGAGGTCCGCTTCGTGCCCTGCACCCGTGACGATGCCTTCGATGCGGGCGACGACCATGTTGAGGCCCTGCTCGAGGAGGGCTGGCGTCCCGAGGACGTCGCCCTGCTGACAACCGGCAGCCGCCATGAAGAACAAAAGGCCCGCCAGGCCGAGGGCACCCAGTCCTACTGGGAAAGTTTCTGGGATGCCGAGCAGGTGTTCTACGGGCACGTACTCGGCTTCAAGGGCCTGGAGCGACGGGCCGTGGTTCTGGTGGTCAACGACAGTAAAGACATGGAACGCGCCTCTGAGCGGTTGTACGTCGGGTTGTCGCGCGCCCGCGATGAACTTGTGGTGTGCGGGGACCCGGCACTGATCGTCGAGATCGGCGGCGCGGACCTGGCGCGCCGCCTCGGCATCAGCGACTAACGCAGCTTCACCAACCGCGTTGTCGAGGTCTCGTCAAGTTCCACCACATCGGTGCGCGAGCGCAGGAAATCGCTGAATGACCGGAATCCCAAAGACTTTTCGGAGAACGACGGATCCATCCGCTTCATCTGCGCCTTGACCGTCGAGTTGTGTAACCACTCGTCGTCGTCCTTGTCCTGGCCGATCTGCAACGCACGGGTGAGCAGAGCGGTGGCTGCAGCCTGCGGGTCGGGCGTCTCGGCCTCGCCGGGTTCGATCGGCTCGGGTTCGGTCGGCTGGGACCCGGTGGCGACCCGGGCCGGGGCACGCTTCTTGGGTGCCGTGTCGTCCGCGGGCGCTGCCGCGATGGCCGGAACACCGGGCAGGGCGTCGTAGATGACGAAGTCGTCGCACGCCGCGGCCAGTGACTTACTTGACGATCCCGCCACCCCGATACCCACCACGTAGCGGCCCAGCCGTTTGCAGCGCTGTGCCAGCGGGATGTAGTCGGAGTCGCCGGCCACGATCACCACATGCGTCAGATCCGGCAGCCGGAACATGTCTTCCACGGCGTCCACGGCCAGCCGGATGTCGGCGGCGTTCTTGCCATAGGCCGCCGCGGGGAAAAGTTGGACCAGATCCACCGCCCGCCCCACCAACTGGCCGCGGTAACCGGCATTGATAACGGCCGACCAGTCCGCATAGGCGCGGGTGAGCACCAGGGTGCCGAAGGACGACGCGAAGTCCAGTACCGCTCCGACGTCCACGATCGCCCGGGTCAGCTTGGCGGCGTCGAGGCCCTTGGGTTTGTCGCGCTGGAACGAATTGCGTCCGTGCACCTGGTCATAGCGGGACAGCACGATGTTGTCGAAGTCGAGATACACCGCGACGCGGGCCGCACCGGGTTCGGTCATGGGCCATCAGTCTGGCACCTGCCGGGTGTGGGGGAGGCCGGTTCTATGTCTATGATTTGGACGTCAACGGTGACGTCTGACCCTTCGACAAACCTTGGAGTGTTTCGGTGAGCTTTCCCCGCCGCGCCCGCGCCGCGAGCCTCGTCTTCGTGACGTTGCTGGCTGCTGTGCTGGTCAGCGACGTCGCGGGGCTCCCGGGCTGCCAGGGCGGCTGCAAGACGGTCAGCGCCACCGCCCAGGCACAGTTGCCGGCGCCGGTTCCGCAGCCTCCACTGCTGGGCCTGGCGCCATTCGACGGGGCCGAGGACATCAACCCCCTGACCAAGCCCACGGTCGACGTCATCGACGGCAAAATCACCGCCGTCTCGCTGACTGACGACTGGGGCAACACCGTGGCGGGTCAGATTTCCCCCGACCGCGCGTCGTGGCAGCCCACGGAGCGTCTGAACTTCGCGCGGACCTACTCGATGACCGTCGACAGCGTGGGCAACAGCGGGGTGCCGCTGTCGCGAACCACCACCTTCGACACGCTGTCACCGAATAACTACGCCCACCCCTACCTGGAGGTGCAGGGCGGTTTCGCCATCCACGAGGAACAGAAGTACGGCATCGGCACCGTGATCGCCGCCCACTTCGACGAGCCGATCACCGACAAGGTGCTGGCCGAGAAGAACATGATCGTCACCACCAGCCCATCGGTGCCGGGTTCCTGGTTCTGGGTGGACGACTATGTGGCGCACTGGCGCCCCGAGCGTTACTACGCACCGGGCACCACGGTGTCGGTGGCGCTCAACATGTTCGGGCTCAAACTCGGTGAGGGCCTCTACGGCCAGGCCGACGCGACGAACACCTTCACCATCGGCGACTCACACATCGCCGTCGCCAACGACATCACCAAGCAGGTCAGCGTTTTCGACAACGGCAAGCTGGTTCGCACCATGCCCACCTCGATGGGCCGCGGCGGAACCGCAGTGGTCGCGGGTAAGACGTTCTCCTGGTGGACGCCGCCGGGCGTCTACACCGTGATCGACAAGGGTGAGGTCGTCACCATGGACTCGGCCACCTACGGCCTGCCCAACAACTCGGCGTTCGGGTATAAGCGCAAGATCGGCTTCGCCACCCGCATCAGCCTGGACGGCATTTATTTGCACCAGCTTGACGACACCGTCTGGGCACAGGGAAACACCAACCTCTCGCACGGCTGCCTCAACCTCAGTGGCGAGAACGCCAAGTGGTTCTTCGACTTCGTTCAGCCCGGCGACGTCGTCGAGATCCGATTCACCGGTGGCCCGCCGCTGGCACTGAATCAGAACGGCGACTGGACCATCCCGTGGGGCGACTGGATCAAGGGCAGCGCGTTGACGCCCAAGGAGGCGACGCCGCCCCCGCCGCCGGCCACCACCGCCGAGACGATTCCCGCACCCGGGCCCTAGTTCACGCTCCCGCGCGATTACCCTGCGCACCCGCCGATGAAGTGCGAGGATTCGCACGTCGTTTTCGGAGGTGCATATGGGCTACATACAGGCCAATCTGATCGGGCCGGTCAGCAACGTGCTCTACACCTACATCCTGGTGTATCTGCTCGTGGCAGCGGGCATCTACTTCACGGTCCGGACCCGGATCGTGCAGGTCCGCTACTTCAAGCGGATGCTCGGCCAGTTGGTGCACTCCCGCTCCGGTGACGGCGGCATCTCCTCGTTCCAAGCCTTCTGCGTCGGCCTGGCATCCCGGGTCGGCACCGGCAATATCGCCGGCGTTGCGATCGCGCTGACAGTCGGCGGTCCGGGTGCGATCTTCTGGATGTGGATGGTGGCACTGCTGGGCATGGCGACTGCGTTCGTCGAGGCGACGCTGGGCCAGATCTTCAAGGTCCGCGCCGATGACGGCACCTTCCGCGGTGGGCCGGCGTTCTACATTCAGCGCGGGCTGGGCTCGCGTCCCGGTGGCGTGGTGTTCGCGGTGCTGCTGGTCTTCACCTTCGGCTTCGCCTTCAACATGGTGCAGGCCAACGCAATTGCCGATGTGCTCAACACCTCACACAACATTGAAGTCAACTACACGACAATCGGTTTGGTGCTGCTGGCCGCGCCGGTGCTGTTCGGCGGTGTTCGGCGGGTGGCCAAGGTGGCAGAGGTCGTCTTGCCGTTGATGGCACTGGCTTACGTCGTGCTGGCAGTGATCATCATCGTGCTCAACATCGGCAATCTGCCGCACGCTTTCGCCCAGATCATCGGTGGCGCATTTGGTCTGGAGCAGATGGCGGGCGGGTTCACCGGCGGGATCGCCGCAGCGATGCTCAACGGCGTCAAGCGCGGCCTGTTCTCCAACGAGGCCGGCATGGGCAGCGCGCCTAACGTCGCCGCTACCGCGACGGTGTCGCATCCGGTCAAGCAGGGGTTGATCCAGTCCCTCGGAGTCTTCGTCGACACCATCATCATCTGTACGGCGACGGCGTTGATCATCCTGGTCTCCGGCCCGGGTATCTACGACCCGCACACGCCGAACAAGATGGCCGGTGCCTCGCTGACCGCCTCGGCGGTCTCGGCCGGCCTCGGGTCCTGGACCACTTGGCTGATGACGGTCCTGGTGTTCGTGTTCGCCTTCTCCTCGGTGCTTGGCAACTACGTCTACGCCGAGATCAACCTGTTCTTCCTGGGCGCACGCCAACGGGGCATCAACATCTTCCGGATCGCGGTGCTGGCCGCCATCGCATTCGGCGCGACCGCCAAGCTGTCCACGGTGTGGGATCTGGCTGACATATCGATGGGATTGATGGCGATCGTCAATCTGATTGCCATCGTGGCACTGGGCCGCTGGGCGTTTGCCGCGCTGCACGATTACCAGCGTCAGGTGGCCGCCGGAAAAGACCCGGTGTTCCTGGCAGAGGAGGCCGGATTGCCGGGCCGCCTCGAGGGCGATATCTGGAATCAGCAGCGGGTCGCGGTCGCTGAGTGACCTTGGGCCCTGTTCGCGCCACGGCGGCGCGGCCAGGATCGAGGCCATGATCGATTACCACCTCGACACCGCGACATCCATCCTCACGCTCCGGCCGGAATCCGCGCTGCAGAAAAACGATTTCATCGAGGTTGCCCAAGCACTGGACCCGCAGATCACCGCGCACGGTGACCTGGCTGGCCTCATCATCGCCGCACCGCACTTCCCGGGCTGGGACAGCTTCGGGGCGTTGGTCAACCACCTACGATTCGTCCGCGACCATCACCAGCACGTCAAGAAGATCGCGATGGTCACCGACTCCCCGCTCGGGGATGTCGCGCAGCACATCACGTCGCACTTCATCTCCGCGGACGTCAAACACTTCCCGGCGGGCGAGGGCGAGGCGGCCCGGGCCTGGATCCTCGCGGGCTCCTGAGCGTGAGAGTTCCGCTACGGCCGCGGCCAGGTCTCCGGCAGGCTGTGACCGCCATCGGCCACCAGCACGGCACCGGTGACGAAGGACGCCGAATCATGAGCCAAAAACGTTACGCACGAAGCGATTTCGGCCGGGGTACCACTGCGGCCGATCGGCCCAGAAGCCGCAGCCGCCGACTCGAACTCCAACTGCGACCCGGTGGCGATATAGCCCGGCGCGACCACGTTGACGGTGACGCCGCTGCCGATCACCTCCAGTGCCAGCGCGCGACTCAGGCCCACCAGGCCGGCCTTGGCAGCGGTGTAGGTCGACTGCCCCGGCATCGCGTTGACCGTCCCGGTGGTCGATCCGACCGAGACGATCCGGCCGTAGCCGGCCGCGGTCATCACCGGAACCGCGGCCCGGCACATCAGGAACGCGGTGGTCATATTCCGGGCGATCGCGGAGTCCCAGTCCGCCAACGACAGCGACGCGACGTCGGCGTCGGAATCCCAGCCCGACGCCACCGACGTCATTCCGGCGTTGTTGACCAGAATGTCCAACCGTCCCCAGCGTTCGACGGCCGCAGAAACCAACGCCTCGGCGCAACCCTCGACGGTCAGATCGCCCACCACGCCAACAGCAGCCTCGCCGAGTTCGGCGGCCCGGTCATGGATCCGGTCCGAGGTCGCGCCCAACACCACGCGCGCGCCTTCGTCGACGAGGTGACGTGCCACCGCGGCGCCGATCCCTTTCGGTGCACCGGCGCCGGTGACAATCGCCACCCGACCGGCAAAACGCGGCGTCGGCGCCGGTCCGGAGATCAGAGTGCGAACTCGTCGCGCATGTTGTCGATACCGGCCTGGATGGCGTCCAACGACTCCTTGCGGGCCCGCAGTTTGCAGGCGTGATGGGCACCGGCGTTGAGGGTGGTCGCGAACTCGTTGGCAGCCTGCTCGGCTCGCTCCAGAACCACCTCCGGCATCACGATCTCGTCGACCCAGCCGGCCGCCAGCGCGGTCTCCCCGAAATATGTGCGGGCCAGACCAACGGCCTGCTGGTAGGCCGAGCGGGTCAGCCGCAGCTTCATCACCTCGAGTGCCGCATACGGCAGCACCATCCCGATCGCGACCTCATTGGCCTGAAAGTTGTAGCCCGGAGCGGCAATTCGATGATCGGTGCTGCAGGCCAGGAACGATCCCATCGCAATCGCGTGCCCGGTGATGGCGGACACGACCGGCTTGGGGAACGACAGCAACCGGTGGGACAGCTCGAAGCCGCTCTTGAGCATGCCGATGGAAGCGTCGAGGTCCCCGGATTGGAAAATCTTGAGTTGGAATCCGGCGCTGAACACCCGGTTGTTACCGGCGATCACCACCGCGCCGGCACCATCGGTCTCGGCCTGGTCGAGTGCCTTATTGAGCTCGGCCAGCATGTCCGGTCCGAGTGCGTTGACCTTGCCGTCGTCCATCGTGATCACTGCGATCGACTCGTCGCGGCGATAGCTGACGCTCATGAACTCTCCCTACCTCTCGTGGTGCGCAATGACGTTACCGAGGCAGATTCCCCTCGGCCTGACCGCCCGGCGCAACAGCCGATTCAATTCCGGTCGGGTGCTCCAGCGCTCTCGCGAGATAGAGTTTGCTGGACATGAGTGCATCAGCCTACGTAGGCCGCATCGGGGGACTGGCGGTCGCACTCGGCGTCGGGGCGGGGATCGCCACCGGCGGCATTGCTGCGGCCTGGGCCGCACCGGCCGGGGATTCGTCGGTGGGTGCGGTTTCGGCCCCCGGCCCGGGGTCGGGCAGAGGTGCGGTCAGGGGTCCGGCCAGGGCTGCAACCCCGCGCTCAACGGAGCGTCGTTCGGCGGCCGCGACAGCATCCAGGATCGCGACTCCGGCACACAATGCGGTTGCAGCCATACCGCCACTGCCGGCCGGGAATCTCACACCCGGGTCGCCGGCGCAGTCCGAGCCGAGTGGGGTGACAGCGGCCGCGGTACGCCGACCCGGCCGACGTCCGGCACCGGCGGTGGCAACGACGGGCGCGTCCACGGGTCAGGTGCCCGACCCCACCTCCGACGTGCCCCGGGCCGCAGTCGCCA
>Ga0114963_10000927_pt1 | contig 20118 bp, 19 predicted proteins | sample C_131016_EF_Meta_FD_87019 | JGI IMG/M metagenome (GOLD analysis project Ga0114963, IMG submission 87019) | Freshwater microbial communities from Lake Croche, Canada to study carbon cycling - C_131016_EF_MetaG | ecosystem: Environmental > Aquatic > Freshwater > Lake | place: Lake Croche, Canada...
CCACCGGTTGGTGCCGCCACCAGGGTGAGCAGGGTGGCTTCGGGCCGGCAGCAGAAGCGGAAGGGCGCGAAGGGGGAAGTGCCGATCCCGGCCGAGACGTGCAGCGCGGTGTCGGCCCCCCACTGCGACGCACCCTTGGCTCGGGAGCGGTCGATATCGCAGTTGGTCACCACCGCGCCGGAAAACGGCAGACACAGCTGGCCGCCGTGAGTGTGCCCGGCCAGGATCAGCTGATAGCCGTCGGCGGCGAACCGGTCGAGTACCCGGGTGTAGGGCGCGTGGGTGACGCCAAGGCGCAGATTAGCCGCGCTGTTCGCCGGCCCCGCTACCGTGTCGTAACGGTCCCGGTCCAGGTGTGGATCATCGACGCCGGCGGCCGCGATGGTCAACCCAGCCACCTCGAACTCGCGCCGACTATGGGTCAGGTCAAGCCAGCCCCGCTCATGAAACGCCGCCCGCAGATCCTGCCACGGCAGGGGATTGCCATGCACCCGGTGATCACTGTCGGTGAGGTACTTCGCCGGGTTCTTCAGCTTCGGGGCGAAGTAGTCATTGCTGCCGAACACGAAAACGCCTGGCACGGAAAGCAAGTCACCGAGCGCCTGTACCACTGCCGGCACGGCTTTCGGATGGGACAGGTTATCGCCGGTATTGACCACCAGATCGGGCTCCCACTGCGCCAACTCTCGAAGCCATGCCTGCTTGTGCCGCTGCGATGGCCGCATGTGGATATCGCTGAGGTGAAGGACCCGAAGCGGTGTGGATCCCGGCGTGAGCACCGGCATGGTCACCTCGCGCATGACGAAGGCGTTGCGTTCGATCACGGTCGCGTAGCCGACGGCGAGCGCCGCGGTACCGGCCGCGGCGAGAGCGGACGTTCTCAAGGCAGGAGCAGCCATGTAGGCAGACTATGCCACCGGTTATGGCGGGGGCGATCCCTCCGGCGGTGGCGGTGCGGGCGGGACCAGCACCGGAACGGTGATGGGTGGCAGACCCGGGATTTCGACGACGGTCGAACCGAGTTCCGGCATCCCCGGAATGGGCGGCGGCGGTGGCGGACCCGGCGGGGGTGACGGCGGTGGCGGCGGTGGCGGTGCGACGCCGTTACTGACCAACAGTGTGACGATGATGCCGGGGACGGTCTGCCCACCCGGCGAGGTGCCGATCACGGTCCCGGCTGAGGCGGTGCTGTTCAATGAGTTCACATTGTCGGCCACTTGAAAGCCAGACGCTCGCAACTCTTCTCGCGCGCTTTCCTGGCTCAACCCGTTGACATTGGGCACTCGCGACCCTGGTGCACCATCGACGTAGCGGGGATCTGTCGGTGGCATGCTCACCTCGCCGAAGTCCTCGGCGATCGGGCTCATCGCGGTGAACCACGTCTCGGCCGGTTCCTTGCCGCCGAAGAGGTCACCGTCGTAGCACTGGCGCAGCGGGTAGGAACACAAATCGGAGGGGGTGGGTGAGTCGTCGTAGATGTAATTCACCGCCGCATACCGGTTGGTGTAGCCGAGGAATCCCGACGACCGGTGCGCCTCGGTGGTGCCGGTCTTGCCGGCCATCGGAAGTGACCAGCCGGCTGAACTCGCAGCCGGGGTGGCGGTGCCGTTGATGACGTCCTTGGCCAGCGCGTTCGACAGGGTGTTGGCCAGACCCTCGGGCACGACCTGTTCGCACGGCTCAGCGTTCACGGCGACTTCGTCACCACGACGGTCGTAGATCTTGTCGATCGGGTTCGGCGGACACCACATCCCGCCCGATGCCAGGGTCGTGGCGACGTTGGCAAGTTCCAGCGGGTTGACCTCGAAGGGGCCTAGCGTGAACGAGCCGATGTTCTGCCGTTTGATGAAGTCGGCGAGGCTCTCGTTGTTGTCCGGGTCGTAGGCTCGCGCGGTGCCCGGCTCGGCATAGGAACGCAGGCCCAGTCGAACTGCCATATCAACCGTGCGCTGCACCCCGACCTGGGAGATCAGCTTTGCGAACGCAGTGTTCGGCGATTTCGCCAAAGCGTCGGTGACACTCATGCTCAGGTAGCGCGGATCGCGGTAGTTCTCCACGCACCAGGTCTCCTTCGGGCAACCCTTCGCGCCACCCTCGCCGAGTCCCTTGGCCTCGAATCGGCCCGGCACGTCAAGGGTGGCGTTGGTGCCGAGGCCGAGTTCCAGTGCGGCTGCCGTGGTGAAAATCTTGAAGATCGACCCGGCACCGTCGCCCACCAACGAGAACGGTTGTGGCTGAACGGTTTCCCCGGTATCGGTGTTCAGTCCGTAGGTGCGATTACTCGCCATTGCGATAAGTGGGTGACTAGTCTTGCCGGGCAACAGGACATTCATGACGCTGGCGATTCCGTCGAGGTCACTCGGCGCAATGGAGTCCACCGACTTCTTGACGTCAGCCTGCACGTCGGGGTCCAGGTTGGTCTTGATCAGATAGCCGCCCTTGGCGATCTGCTCCTTACTCAAGCCCGCCCTAGCGAGGTACTCCTGTGCGTAGTCACAGAAGAAAGCGCGGTTGCCGGCTGCGATACAGCCGCGCGGCAATTCGTTGGGCCGCGCCAGGATGCCCAGCGGCGCCTGTTTAGCTGCGCGCAGTTGGTCAGCCTTATCGGGCAGGTTTTCGATCATCGTGTCGAGGACGAGGTTTCGCCGCACCAGGGCGCCGTCAGGGTTGATGTAGGGGTTGAGGGTGCTGGTCGATTGCACAATCCCGGCCAGCAATGCTGACTGCTGCCAGTTCAAGTCTGTGGCGTCGACGCCGAAGTAGGTCTGGGCGGCGTCCTGTATTCCGAACGCTCCGTTGCCGAACGACACCAGGTTGAGATAGCGGGTGAGAATCTCCGGTTTGGAGAGGGTCTTGTCCAGCGTCAGCGCCATGCGAATCTCGCGCAACTTGCGGGCGGGCGTCGCCGCCACCGCCGCACGCTTCTCCGCGTCTGTCTGGGCCAGCACGAGGAGTTGGTAGTTCTTGACGTACTGCTGCTCGATGGTCGAACCGCCGCGGGTTTCGAGGTCGCCGGACGCGTAGCCGGCGAGTCCGGTCAGGGTTCCCTTCCAGTCGACGCCGTTGTGTTCGGTGAACCGTTTGTCCTCGATGGAGACGATTGCCAGTTTCATGGTGTTGGCGATCTTGTCGCCGGAGACCTCGAAGCGACGCTGGGAGTACAACCAGGCGATCGTGTTGCCCTTGGCGTCGACCATCGTCGATACGGCCGGAATGTCGCCCTCGAGCAGTTGGGCCGATCCGTTGGCCACGATGTCGGAAGCCCGGTTGGACATCAGTCCCAGACCGCCCGCGACCGGGAACAGCAGGGCCGCAACGATCACGCTGGCCAACAGGCAGCACCAGGCCAGTTTGATGATCGACGAACCGGCAGGTCGGCGTTCCGACATGGAGTACAGCGTACTGAGGCCGTTTGGGGGCTTGCGGTGCCCTGCGCGGCCGGTCAAAATAACGGAGTTCTCCTACGTGCGGTCGGAAAACCGCTGTTCAAGAGCGGACTGGACGCTTGTGCCAAAAAAGCCGTAACCAGACTGTTGCGCAAACGATGCCTGACCACCTAACTTAAGCAGGCAGTGCGATTCAGGTAACACCGACGTCGAAATGTGGCGTGGATCTCACCGCAACGAATTTGAGTGGAGTCGCCGCCTCCCCGGGCGGCTCAGACGAAGGGAATCACCAGTGTCGGTGACTCGGCCCGCAGCCCGCAGGACCAGCGCAGCAGCAACGATGCAAGGTTCACTCGAAGTGCCAAATGGCGAGGCAAGGATCGCCTGGGTATCCCAAGGCCTGTGCAGATCGACCGACCCTGACCAGTTATTCGTTCGCGGTGCCGCCCAGCGCAAGGCTGCGGTGATTTGCCGGCACTGCCCGGTGATCGCGGAATGCGGCGCCGACGCCCTCGACAACCGGGTTGAATTCGGAGTGTGGGGCGGTATGACCGAACGTCAGCGTCGAGCCCTACTGAAGCAGCACCCCGAGGTCTCGTCGTGGTCGGAGTTCTTCGCCACCCAGCGCAAGCAGCGCAGCGTCAGCTGAATCCGCCCAATCGCGCGGATCTAAATTTCGCCGGTGATCTGATCGGCGATCGCCTGTAGTGCGACGCGGTCCGACACATCGAATGGCAACGATGGCACACCCACGACACGAACCTGTGGATTTGCGCCGGTAAATCGGGACAGCAGACGAATCTCGCGTTTGGCTGTCTGCCCGCGATCGGCATGGATGCGAAGCACCGCAGCGGCGAGTGCGTCCCCAGCGCCTCCCGGTGCGGCCTCGAGTTCGGTGGCACCATCGAAGGCTCGGTCCACGGGCAGTGGACACAGCATCGGGTGGGTCCTGTTGAGGATCAGCCCCGCCAATGGCATGCCCTCCGCGGAGAGCCGGTCGACGAAGAATGTGGCTTCGCGCAGTGCGTCCGGCTCGGCGGCGGACACCACCACGAACTGGGTGCCGCGTCGCTTGAGCAATTCGTAGGTGCGGTCGGCCTTCTCGCGGAACCCGCCGAACGTCGAGTCGAGCGACTGGACGAAAGCCGAGGCGTCGGAGAGCATCTGTGACCCGAGAACAGTCGATATCGCCTTCATCGCCAACCCCATCACGCCGGTCACGAGCCGTCCTATGCCACGACCGGGTCCCAACATCATTCGCCAGAGTCGGCTATCCATGAAGCTGCCCAATCTCTTGGGTGCGTCCAGGAAATCGAGCGCATTGCGCGATGGCGGGGTGTCGACCACAACGAGGTCCCAGCGGTCTTCACCGAGTAGCTGCCCCAGTTTTTCCATGGCCATGTATTCCTGCGTGCCGGCCAGCGAGGTGGCTACCGTCTGATAGAACTGATTTTCCAAAATCCCTTGTGCGCGTTCGGCCCCCGCGTGTTCGATGACCATCTCATCGAATGTGCGCCGCATGTCCAGCATCATCGCGTGGAGCTCCCCGGTTACCTCAGGTCCGAGTGGAACCTGCTGTGGGGAGTTGCCTAACTCTTTGATCCCGAGGGCCTGCGCGAGGCGCTTTGCGGGATCGATAGTCAGCACCACGACGGTGCGACCGTATTCGGCGGCCCGCAGCGCCATTGCCGCCGCGGTCGTCGTCTTTCCGACTCCGCCCGCCCCGCAGCACACCACCACGCGGTTGGACCTGTCGGACAGGATCGCCTTCATATCCAGCACTGGAGGTGTCCCGCTCATCGGACGCCTTGCTGGGCTAGGACTTCGGCCAGCTCGTAGAGGCTGCCCAGGTCCACACCGTCGGCGATTGTCGGTAGCTCCAGTCGCGCCACCGAGAGTTTGTCCAGCTCTCGGGAACTCTCGGAGTTTGCACTGATCCTGGTGGCGTGTTCGATCGTCTCGGTGAGCAGACCCGCGAAGTCCGGATCGGACAACGTGATGCCCGCCCGGGAGAGGCCGGCCCGTACGGCGTCGGCATCAATCTGACCCTTGGCGGCCTTCGCCAGATCGCGGGCGGGTAGAAACGGCGGGATATTGCGGTTGACGATCACGCTGCCGATCGGAAGGTCGAGGCTCTGGAGTTCTTCGATCGCCTCGATGGTCTCCTGTACGGGGAGCGCCTCCAACAAGGTGACCAGGTGGATCGCGGTCTGCTCGGAGTGCAAAAGGCGCACCACGCTCTCGGCCTGAGTGTGCACGGGGCCGCCGGTGGCCAGATCTGACACCGCCTTGGTGACGTCAAGGAATCGCGCGATGCGGCCCGTCGGCGGCGAGTCCACCACGATGGCGTCGTACGCGGGTCGTTTGTCGGCGCCCACACGAACCGCGGCTTCCTTGATCTTGCCGGTTAACAGCACGTCGCGCAGTCCGGGGGCGATCGTCGTGGCGAACTCGATGGCTCCGATCCGGCGCATGGCGCGGCCGGCGATTCCGAGGTTATAGAACATGTCGAGGTATTCGAGGAAGGCGGCCTCGATATCGATGGCCAGGGCGTTGACATGCCCACCGCCGTCGGCCGTGGCGATTTTAGACTCTTCGTACGGCAGGGGCGGAACGTCGAAGAGTTGCGCAATCCCTTGGCGCCCTTCGACTTCCGCCAGCAGGACTTTGCGGCCACCGGCAGCGAGAGTCAACGCCAGTGCGGCCGCCACAGTGGTCTTTCCGGTGCCGCCCTTCCCGGTGACGATATGCAGTCGGGCCTCGGTCAATCGGGCAGGCCATCCGACTGCGCTGCGGTCACTCGATTTGGTCGCCACTACTGCATGCTATCCAAGTGCACCGCGGGCCCGAGGCCGCCAAGCCTGCAGCGGTCCTGACCTGGTTCAGGCCGGGGGATAGGCTCTGGTCATGAGCCAACCAACCACCTGGGAGTACGCGACCATCCCGCTGCTGACACACGCAACCAAGCAGATCCTTGACCAGTGGGGCGCCGACGGCTGGGAGTTGGTCGCGGTGCTCAACGGCCCAACGGGCGAGCAGCACGTTGCCTATCTCAAGAGACCGAAGTGACGATTTCGGCCCGGCTCGCCGAGCTCGACATCACCCTGCCCGCCGTGGTCAAGCCATTGGCCGCCTACGTTCCCGCGGCGCGCACCGGAAATCTGGTCTACACCTCCGGCCAGTTGCCGATGCAGGCCGGCGAGATGACTCACACCGGGAAGGTCGGAGCCGCGGTGACCCCGGAGCAGGCCAAGATTGCGGCCCGCACCTGTGCGGTCAACGCACTGGCCGCAATCGACGCACTGGTGGGAATCGACGCGGTGGTTCGGGTCGTCAAGGTGGTGGGCTTCGTCGCCTCGGCGCCGGGTTTCAACGGTCAGCCCGCCGTGGTCAACGGAGCTTCAGAGTTTCTGGGTGAGGTGTTCGGCGACGCCGGTGCGCATGCCCGCTCCGCGGTGGGGGTCGCGGAGTTGCCGTTGGACGCACCAGTGGAAGTTGAGCTCATCGTCGAGGTGAAGTGACCTCGTCCGCGCCCGCTTACGGCGTCCTGCGGCCGGTCACCGAGACGGCCTCGGTCCTGCTCTGTGATAACCCGGGCACGATGACGTTGGAGGGCACCAACACCTGGGTGCTTCGCGGACCGCGCAGCGAAGAGATCGTTCTTGTCGATCCCGGACCGGATCAGGATGACCACATCGATCGACTGGCCGCGCTGGGCCGAATCCCGCTGGTATTGATCAGCCATCGCCACGGCGATCACACCGATGGCATCGACAAGATCGTCGCGGCCACCGGTGCCACAGTGCGCTCGGTCGGCAGTGGATTCCTGCGCGGTATGGGTGGTCACTTGAGCGACGGGGAAGTGATCGACGCGGCGGGCCTGCGGATTACTGTGCTGGCCACACCGGGCCACACGTCGGACTCGGTGAGCTTCGTTCTCGATGACGCGGTGTTGACCGCCGATACCGTCCTCGGCCGCGGCACCACCGTCATTGACGATGAGGACGGAAACCTGGCTGATTACCTGGAATCGCTGCGCCGACTCCAGGGGCTGGGCCGGCGTACCGTCCTGCCCGGGCACGGACCTGAGCTTGACGATCTGAGCGCGGTCGCGGCGATGTATCTGGCCCACCGGCACGAGCGGCTCGAGCAGGTTCGGCTCGCGTTGCGGCGTCTCGGTGAGGATGCCACGACCCGGCAGGTGGTCGAGTACGTCTATACCGATGTCGACGAAAAGCTATGGGACGTAGCCGAGAAATCGGTGCGTGCGCAGTTGGACTATCTGCGTTTGCCCTAGCGCGACCCGACGCGAGGCCTACCTCGCTCGTGTCTGATGCTCGCGAGGCCTACCTCGCTCGTGTCTGATGCTCGCGAGGCCTACCTCGCTCGTGTCTCATGCTCGCGAGGCCTACCTCGCTCGCGTCTGATGCTCGCGCGGCCTACCTCGCTCGCGTCTGATGCTCGCGCGGCCTACCTCGCTCGGCGCGCCAGACGTTCTGAGTCGCAGATCAGCACGCTTTTACCTTCGAGCTTGATCCAGCCGCGGTGGGCGAAGTCGGCCAGAGCCTTGTTGACGGTCTCCCGGGACGCTCCGACGAGTTGGGCGATCTCCTCCTGGGTGAGGTCGTGAGTCACCCGCATCGCACCACCCTCCTGGGTCCCGAAGCGCTGGGCAAGTTGGAGTAGCTGCTTGGCCACCCGGCCCGGAACATCAGTAAAGATGAGGTCGGCAAGGTTGTTGTTGGTGCGGCGCAACCGTCGGGCGAGCACCCGCAGCAACTGCTCTGCGATCTCTGGCCGGTCAGAGATCCACGCCCGCAGTGCATCGCGGTCCATCGCCACGGCGCGCACTTCGGTGATGGTGGTGGCGCTGGAGGTTCGCGGCCCAGGGTCGAAGATCGACAATTCGCCGAACATGTCCGACGGCCCCATGATCGTCAGGAGGTTTTCCCGACCGTCGGAGGACCGGCGACCGATCTTGACCTTGCCGGAAATGATGATGTAGAGCCGGTCGCCCGGCTCACCCTCGGCGAATACTGTGTGGCCCCGCGGAAAGTCCGCCGGCTGGAGTTGCTTGGTGAGCGCTGCCACGGCACTCGGATCGACCCCCTGGAAGATTCCGGCCCTCGCCAGGATCTCGTCCACGTTGCATTCCTTAGCTCATCGGATCTTCAAGTGCGCCGCCAACAGAGTAGTCCGCACACTCAGAGTTTGCCGTCTCGGCGAACTGATAACGCTACACAGGATTGGCGTAGCCGGTTGGCTGAAACTGCCGATTGGGTCGTGTCGGCAAACCAGGCTCGTCGGCCAGCAGACGAATGCCGGGTTCGATGCGGGTGGTGAATTCAGACCATTCCGGCACTGAACGCGGTGCCGCCCTCTCACGGGCGGCCTGGGCTACCTGGTCAAGTCGGGCGACGATATCCCCCGCTGCGACGCGCTCGTCGTGAAGGAGGCTCTCGAGCCGCTGCAAACCGTGCGTCGACAGCATCAGGAGCCCGGGGAAACACACCGCTACCAACCAGGACATAGCGGGGAAGTTAACCGGGGCGAGGTCTCATCGGGATCACGAATTGCCACCGGTCTGTCGGCGGTAGGGAGGACTCCGTCAGTACCCTGACTCCCGTGACTGCTGGCGCGGCGAAAAGGGCGGCGAGCAAGCCCGGGAAGTTCGATGCCGAAACCTCTCTCGGGCTGGTGCGCCGTGCCCGCCGGATGAACCGGTCATTGGCGGTGGCGTTTCCCCACGTCTACTGCGAGCTGGACTTCACCAACCCGCTCGAGTTGGCGGTGGCGACCATCCTGTCGGCGCAGTGCACCGACAAACGAGTGAACCTGACAACGCCGGCTCTATTCGGGCGGTACCGGAGCGCAGGCGAGTACGCGGCCGCCAACCGCACCGAACTCGAGGAGCTCATCAGGCCGACCGGCTTCTATCGCAACAAGGCGAATTCACTGATCCGCCTGGGTGCGGATCTTGTCGAGCGGTTCGGCGGCGAAGTTCCGCAGTCATTGGACGACTTGGTGACGCTGCCTGGCGTCGGGCGAAAGACCGCCAATGTGATTCTAGGAAACGCCTTCGGCGTTCCGGGCATCACCGTCGACACGCACTTCGGCCGGCTGGTCCGCCGGTGGCGGTGGACCGAGGAAACCGATCCGGTCAAGGTCGAGCACGCGGTCGGCGAACTCATCGAACGAAGCGAGTGGACGCTACTGAGTCACCGCGTCATCTTCCACGGCCGACGGGTCTGCCACGCTCGGAAACCGGCCTGCGGAGTCTGCGTGCTGGCCAAGGACTGCCCATCGTTCGGAGCGGGACCTACCGACCCGCACGTGGCCGCCGCGCTCGTGAAAGGTCCCGAGGCCGAGCATCTTCTCGCCCTGGCCGGTCTGTAGTGCCGATGAACACTGCAGCGAAATAATGAGCACGTCGACCCGTTGGACGCTGGCGGTGCTCGCTGTTATTGCGGCACTAATTTTTGGGCTTAATCAAAGACTCGCCAAAGAACCGATGCAACCGACCGCGGGGTCCGCAACGCAGGCCGAACGGGCACATCGAGACGCAGACACCGCTGAGGCGCTCGCCGGGCCGCGGCGGCGCGCCGACCTGCCCCCATGTCCGTCCGACGGTATTGGCCCGGGTTCGGCGAGGTTGCGCGACGTCGTGGTGGAATGTGCCGCCGACGGCTCGGATGTGGTGGTGGGGCGCGCCCTGGCGGGCCGTACCGTGGTGATTAATCTGTGGGCCTACTGGTGTGGACCGTGCGCCGATGAATTGCCCGCAATGCAGCAGTATCAGCAACGCACGGGAGATGCGGTGACCGTTGTCACCGTGCATCAGGACGAGAACGAGACGGCGGCCCTGATGCTGATGGCTGACCTAGGGGTCCGACTGCCCGTACTGCAGGACGGCCGACGTCGCATCGCCGCCGCCCTGGGTGTGCCCAACGTGATGCCTGCAACGGTGGTTCTGCGTCGGGACGGTAGCGTTGCCGACATTCTTCCGCGAGCGTTCACCAGTGCCGACGAGATCGCCGCCGCGGTGGATTCCGCTCTGCAGCAAGAACCCAGATGACGTGGCACCACAGGACGGGAGTGGCCGGGTGAGCGCTGGAGGCACGTCTCCCGCCCTGGGAACCGCAGAGCTGCGTCCATCAGCAGGCCCACTGTGGCTGGCGCCACTGGTCGACAATGTCGGCCAAGTGCCGGATGCCTATCGTCGGCGCGTTCCGCCAGAAGTGCTGACCGCGTTGACCGGCGCCCGGAGCGCGGCCCAGGCCGCGCGGTCTGACCGCGACGCCGCGGTACTGGTGCTTTTCTCTGGGCCCCATCTCGGCCACCCCGCCGGTGTGGTACCCGACGACGCCGACCTGCTGCTCACGGTGCGGGCCAGCACCCTGCGCCACCATGCCGGGCAGGCAGCCTTCCCGGGTGGCGCCGCCGACCCGGGGGACTCCGGTCCGGTCGCGACCGCGTTACGCGAGGCGCGTGAGGAGACCGGCATCGACCCCACTCGACTGCATCCGCTGGCCACACTGGACCGAATGTTCATTCCGCCGTCGGGTTTCCATGTCGTCCCGGTGTTGGCCTATTCCCCGGATCCCGGGCCCGTCGGGGTCGTCAATGAGGCCGAAACCGCGGTGGTCGCGCGGGTGCCTCTGCGTGCATTCATCAATCCGGACAACCGCCTTTTGGTGTGTCGCTCCGGTGGTGAACATCGCTATGCCGGTCCGGCCTTCATGCTTAATGAGATGCTGGTCTGGGGTTTCACCGGTCACGTAATCTCGGCCATGCTGGACGTGGCCGGGTGGGCACAACCGTGGAACACCGAGGACGTTCGAGAGTTGGACGAGGCGATGGCGCTCGCCGCCGATGACCGCGGCGAAGCTAACAGTGAGGAACGGCTGTGACGAGTTCGCAATGGCTGGATATCGCCGTGATCGCGGTGGCGCTGATCGCAGCGATCTCAGGCTGGCGGTCCGGTGCCATGGGATCGCTGATGTCGTTCGTCGGTGTCGTCCTCGGCGCTATCGCCGGCGTGATGCTGGCACCGCACGTCATCAGCCACGTTCATTCTCCGCGCGGGAAACTGTTCGCCGCGCTCCTGCTGATCCTCGCGCTGGTGGTCGTTGGCGAGGTCGCCGGCGTGGTTCTGGGCCGGGCCGTGCGCGGATCGATCCGAAGCGGACCGGTCCGGGCCGTCGACTCGATCATCGGGGTGGGGTTGCAACTTGTGGTGGTGGTGATGGCTGCCTGGTTACTGGGCAGCCCGTTGACGTCCTCGGGTCAGCCGGGCTTGGCTTCCGCTGTTCAAGGCTCCCGGGTGATCTCCGAGGTCGACAAATATGCGCCGGAATGGCTTCGGACGGTTCCGAAGCGGATGTCGGCGCTGCTGAGTACCTCCGGACTTCCGAACGCGTTGGAACCTCTTGGTCCGGCCCCGACCCAGAACGTGGACCCGCCGGACGCCACGCTGGCCGACAGTTTGGTGGTTGCGCGCACGCGGCCCAGCGTGGTCAAGATCCGCGGCATTGCGCAGTCCTGCCAAAAGGTTCTCGAGGGAACGGGTTTCGTGATTGCGCCCAACCGTGTGATGTCCAACGCGCATGTGGTGGCCGGCTCGGACAGTGTCACCGTTGAGGCTGAGGGCAAGAAGTATGACGCGACCGTCGTCTCCTACGACCCTGACGCTGACATCTCGATTCTCGACGTTCCCAACCTTCCGCAGGAGCCATTGGTGTTCGCTGATCAGCCTGCCAAAACCGGAACGGACGCGGTGGTTCTCGGCTACCCGGGCGGCGGCGACTTCGTGGCCACCCCGGCTCGAGTTCGGGAGATTATCGAACTCAACGGACCTGACATCTACAAGTCCACGACGATCAATCGTGAGGTCTACACCATCAGGGGAACTGTGCGCCAGGGGAACTCGGGAGGTCCGATGATCAACCGCGCCGGTCAGGTGATCGGCGTCGTATTCGGTGCCGCGGTGGACGACAACGACACCGGCTTTGTGATGACGACCAGCGAGGTGTCGCGCCAACTGGCCAAGATCGGCAACACCGCAAAGGTCCCCACCGGTCGGTGCGTCAACGGCTGAGCGGTGTCACCGGGGTTTACGAGGCGCCGGGGGTCACCGGGCGCCGGGGGTTCACAGGGCGTCGAGGAAGCGCTGCAACGCCGTGTTGACGTTGTCGGGCGCCTCCTCATGTGCGTAGTGGCCGACGCCGGCAACGTGCACGAATCGACCGCGTGGGGCGTAATACCGACTGCGGTCCACGGGATCAGCGAGCACGTAAGGGTCGGCATGGCCCCGTAGGTGAAGCAGTGGGACATCGATCTGGTGGTTCATCAGTTTCATGAATCGTCTTCCCTCGCTACGCAATTGGCTGCGTACCGCCCAACGTTGATATTCCAGAGCCGAGTGCGCCGCACCTGGAATCTGTATTGCTTGACGCAGGTACGCGATTGTCTCGGAGAAATCCTCCGACGCAGCCCATTGTTCTGATGCGCGGCTTCGCACCAGAGCGTTCAGGGCCTCAGCGTTGTTTCTGGTGAGAGCATGCTCCGGCCACAGCGGAACCTGATAGCGCAGCAGGCTGGGCAACAGGGCGCGGCGCTGGCCATTGCGGCTGAAAACCGAAGCCCGCAGAGCCATCGGGTGCGGCGAACTGACCAGCGCGACAGCGCGAACCATCCGGGAATGCAGCGCCGCGGTGGCCCAGCAGACCAGCCCGCCGTCGGCGTGGCCGATCAGGGTGGCCGATGTATGACCCAACGCGCGGATCAAGCCGGCGGTGTCCCCGGCCAGCGTCCAGCCGTCGTAGCCACGGGGTGGCTTATCGCTGCCGCCGTACCCGCGTAAATCGACCGCCACCACCCGGGCACCCGTCAGGCCCCGTAACTGATGTCGCCAAGACCACCAGAACGACCCGAAGCCGTGCAGCAGTAGCACCAGTGGCCGGGTGGTCACGGGCGTGTCGACATCGGGGTGGTGCAGTGCCTCGACGCACTGGAACCGGATTCCATTGGCGTGGACATCGTGGTGACGCCACGGACCCGCGATCCGGGTTACCGACGGATCTGGCTGGGCCATCACCAACCCGGCGGGTCAACGGGCGTCGACTCGGTCGTGGTGATGGTCCGGTCGATGGTTGTGGACACCGGGCTTGCCCCGGTCTGCTTGAAGTTGGAGGGAGACAGTGCCGCAGTGGTTTCCTTGACCGATTCGATGGTCTGCTGCGGGCCGCGGATCCGGCGCACCTTGCGATAGCCCAGAAGGGCAAACACTCCCGTAGTGGCCAGCATCAGAAGGAAAACGACCAGGAAGGCCGCCCATCGCCACAACCACGTATCGAGCAGTTCGGCGAGGAAGAAGAACATGAAGAAGGTCGAGTACAGAAGTACGACGAGGGCGATGATGAAGTAGACGCTGCCGGTCAGGCCCTTCTTCACATCCCGGGTGATTTCGGCCTTGGCCAATTCGACTTCGGCGCGGACGAGCGTCGAGACCTGGGTGGTGGCATCCCTGACCAGTTCGCCGATCGACGCGTTGGTGCCCACCGCATGCGGGTCCGTCAGTGGAATCGAGGTCACGGTGTCGGGTACCCCGGTCTTGTGATCCCGATTGCTCACGGTTGTCCTCCCACGTTCGGTCTGGTCGCGATTCATGTTGCCATGCTCGACTCCCGCCCGCGTACCCGTCGCGCTGTTACGCAAGTTACGCATGTGGCCAAGTTAGACTGGTCTTCCGGGTGGGACGTCGACGGAGGTATCAGTGATCACCGCACATCGTGTGGGTCAGCTCGCGGGGTCCGCGATCCTGGCACTCTCCGTCGTTCTGCCGACACCGCAGGCTGCGGCCGCCCCGGACACCAAGGTGCCGATCGGTGGCGGCGCGGGCATCGTCATCGACACAGACACCTACTGCACCCTGACCGCCATCGGCAATGACAAGACCGGCGCGCTGATCGGCTTCACCTCGGCGCACTGCGGGGGTCCCGGAGCCCAGGTGGCTTCTGAGGCCGCACCGGACAGCGGTGTCATCGGCACCATGGTGACCGGTAACGACGGTCTGGACTACGCGGTGATCAGGTTCGATTCCGCCAAGGTCACGCCGGTGGCGAATTGGAACGGTTTCGCCATCGACGGAATCGGACCCGACCCCACCTTCGGCCAGGTGGCCTGCAAACTAGGTCGCACGACGGGCTATTCATGTGGCGTGACGTGGGGACCGGGCGAGGAGCCCGGCACGATCGTCAACCAGGTCTGCGGCAGGCCCGGCGACTCCGGCGCTCCGGTGACGGTCAACAACAAGCTCGTCGGCATGATCCACGGGGCGTTCACCGACGCTATTCCGACCTGCATCATCAAATACATTCCGCTGCATACCCCGGCGATCACCATGTCGATCAACGCGATACTCGCCGACCTTGCGGCCAGGGATCGTCCGGGCGCCGGTTTCGTCCCGACGGCGACCCGCGCACCGGGCCCGGTCTAAGCCCGAACTGGCTGCGTCAGTTCTCGGCCTTACTGGAGCGGATGGCTTCGAACACGGTCGGGTCAACCAGGGTTGAGGTGTCACCGAGCTCGCGGCCCTCGGCGACGTCACGGAGTAGCCGGCGCATGATCTTGCCACTGCGGGTCTTCGGAAGCTCTGGCACGACGTGGATCTCGCGAGGTCTGGCGATCGGCGAGATTTCCCGCGACACCTGCGCCCGCAATTCCTCGACCATCTGGTGCGGCGAGGTTTCGGTGTGATGGGCCTTGAGGATGACGAACGCACAGATGGCCTGGCCGGTGTGGGCGTCGGTGGCGCCCACGACCGCAGCCTCCGCGACACCGGCGTGACCGACCAGGGCCGACTCCACCTCGGCAGTCGAAATCCGGTGGCCCGAAATGTTCATCACGTCATCGATACGCCCCAGTACCCAAACCTCGCCGTCGCTGCCGTAACGCGCGCCGTCGCCGGCGAAGTACCAACCCTGTTCGGCGAACCGCGACCAGTAGGTCTCGACGAACCGCTCCGGGTCACCCCAGATACCTCGCAGCATCGACGGCCACGGCTTGTCCAGCACCAGGTAGCCGGTGACGGGCTCGCCGTGTTCGGCGGCGGGCGGTAGTTCGTTGCCGTCGTCGTCGACGATCTTCGCCGAGATGCCGGGCAGTGGGCGCATCGCGGACCCTGGTTTGCACGCGGTCACTCCGGGTAGCGGCGAGATCATCACCGCACCGGTCTCGGTCTGCCACCAGGTGTCGACGATGGGCGTCTTATCGGCGCCGAACACCAGTCGGTACCACCGCCAGGCCTCAGGGTTGATCGGCTCGCCCACCGAACCAAGTAGCCGCAGGCTGGACAGGTCGTGGGCGAAGGGAATCTCGCGGCCCCACTTCATGAACGTACGAACCAGCGTGGGAGCCGTGTAATAGATTGTGACACCGTACTTTTCAATGATCTGGAAGTGCCGGTGCTCATCGGGGGACGCCGGTGTTCCCTCGTAGATCACCTGGGTGGCGCCGTTGGACAGCGGACCGTAAGTGATATAGCTGTGGCCGGTCACCCAACCGATATCGGCCGTACACCAGTACACGTCAGTCTCCGGTTTGATGTCGAACACGTAATTGTGTGTGTATGACACCTGCGTCAGGTAGCCGCCGGATGTGTGCATGATGCCCTTGGGCTTGCCGGTGGTGCCCGATGTGTAGAGCAGGAACAGTGGGTGCTCTGAGTCGAACGCTTCCGGGGTGTGCTCCGGCGAGGCGCTGTCCACGATGTCGTGCCACCACAGATCGCGGCTAGTCGTCCACTGCACATCGATACCCGTGCGTCGAACCACGAGAACATTGCGCACACACTCCTGGCCCGCGACAGCCTCGTCGACGGCGTCCTTGAGCGACACCGCACTGCCACGGCGATACTGGCCGTCAGTGGTGATCACCATCGCGGCCTGGGCGTCATCGACCCTTGCCCGGAGCGCCGATGCCGAGAACCCCGCGAAGACTACGGAATGCATGATGCCCAGTCGGGCGCACGCCAGCATCGCCACGATCGCCTCGGGCACCATTGGCATGTAGATAGCCACCCGGTCGCCGGCGACCAGGCCGAGATCGGTCAGTGCATTGGCGGCCTTGCACACCTCATCTTTGAGTTGCCCGTAGGTGATCGAACGGGCGTCGCCTACGGGTTCGCCCTCCCAGTGGATAGCGACCCGGCCGCCGTTGCCGGCCTCGACATGCCGGTCGACGCAGTTATAGGCGACGTTGAGTCTGCCGCCGATGAACCACTTCGCCACCGGGGCGTCGGACCAGTCGAGAACGTCGGAGAACGGCGTGTCCCAGGACAGTCGGCGCGCCTGCTCGGCCCAGAACGCCAGTCGGTCGGACTCGGCTTCGGTGTAGAGGTCTGCTGTCGCATTGGCGTTGGCCGCGAAATCGGCAGGCGGCGGGTACGACGACGGAGCGTCAGTGTGGATCTCGGTCATGGCTGTGAGCGTAGTCACCCGGTGCGTCCACGGTGGGCCTGTGTCACACCGGATCGTCGGGTCATCCCAGATCGTCGGGAGATGGTGTCCGCGCGCGGCGAATGGCGCTTTCGCGCCCGGCCAACGGTCTCCCGGACCCGGCCCGGTGTGGTGATGGCGGTCCGACCGTCTAGCGTGACGGGCCGTGACCGATACCGGAAAGCGTGACCTGCTGGCACCTCTGCTCGCGTTGCCTGGCGTCGCCGACGCCGCCGAGGCCGCGCGTGTTGCGCTGGGCAAGGCGCACCGGCATCGCACCAACTTGCGCAACTGGCCGATCACCGCAGCCGAGTCGGCGGTTCGAGGTGCCCGATCATCGTCGTCGCTCGACGGTGGCGGCGTGCATATCGACACCGAGACGGTGACCGATGACCCGGTGCTCGCCGGAGCCTTGCGGGTCGGTCAGGCACTCGAGGGCGGCACCACTGCGTTGGTCGGGGTGTGGCAGCGAGCCCCCCTTCAGGCGTTGGCCCGACTGCACTCGCTGGCCGCCGCCGACCTGGTAGACGAGGAGCAACTCGGCCGGCCGCGGCAGGTGCCTGAGATCGCCGCCCGTCTGGATCTGATGACCGGGTTGGTCACCGGGGGAAGCTCAGTCGGCGCTCCCGTTCTGGCTGGCGTGGCGCACGGCGAGATGTTGACTCTGGCACCCTTCGGAAGCGCCGATGGCGTTGTTGCACGGGCAGTTTCGCGGTTGGTGACGATCGCATCCGGCCTTGATCCGCATGGTCTCGGAGTGCCGGAGGTTTACTGGTTGCGCCGAACCGACGAGTATCGAAGCGCCGCTGCCGGATTCGGTACGGGTACTGCCGAGGCCGTCGGGGCATGGCTGCTGTTCTGCTGTCGTGCACTCGAAGATGGTGCGCGCGAAGCGATCTCGATCGCCGAGGCGGTAACTAACTAGTCGCAGAAACCGAAGCGGGCGGCGATCCGAAACATGTTCGGCTCGCCGCCCGCCAGCACGGTTGCTCGGGTTACCAGGCGTGCCAGGTGGGTTGCGTGAGTGGCCTCGGCGTTCATGCACTCGGTGTGCAATTCCGCAGGCCCGCAACGCTTCTGCCATATCGCGGCGTGCTCCGCGTGGGTACCCGTAACCGTGCTGGACCGCTCAGATCGGGAGGTAGAACCTTCTCTTCCGGCACTTCCTTGGCCTCACTAAGCGTCCGTAGTTCCTTTGTACTCCGTGACGTCCGTCACAGCAAGAGTCAAATCCGCAACGATTCGACTACCGAACGAGATCCCCAGTGGCCAATTGACGAGGCGGCGGAGGGGCGGCCGGCCGAACGACGGGGGTTCGGCAGGATGGCAACCCCACTGAAAGTGGCAGCTTTTGCCAGCTGACCGTGACTGCAAATTCACAGCAAAAGCGTTGTTTTTGCCGTTGGTTTGGCTTGCGTCCCGACTCATCGGCGTGTGTATAGTTAGGCTCACTCGGCTTCGGCCGGGTGTGCATCAGCCCGACCCCCCGGGGCTGATACACGACGACCCTCGCCTCCTCCCCCCCTGGCGAGGGTCGTCCTTTTTCTAGGGCAGCTGCCCCGTTTGGTCCGTTCCGTTAGCGGGCGCGAACGTCGATCCCCACACACGATGTCATCCACAGGTGGGTCGGATCGACCTGGCTTCACACGCAGGCGCCCGCCAGCCTGGGTCCGTGACTTCGCTTTCACCCGTTGTCCTGACTCTGCTCAGTGACGCCGAGTTATCCGACAACATCGACCGACTCGCGGCCGCGGTCGGGCTGCGTACGGTCCGGGCGCAGAACCCGCCCCGCAAGCTCTGGCTGACCGCCGCCGCCGTGATCCTCGACGAGGACGGTGCGCGCAGATGCGTCCGGGCAGGAATTTCGCGACGCGGTGGCGTGTTCCTGATCGGCACGTCCGAACCCGCACCTTCCCTGTGGGCGAGGGCGGTCGAGGTGGGGGCGCAACAACTGTGCGTCTTACCCGCTCAGGAGGCGGAACTTGTGGGCCATCTGTCGGAGGCCGCCCAAATGGGCCGAGTCGCACCGAATCGCGGCCGTGTGATCGCCGTTGCGGCCGGCCGTGGCGGTGGCGGCGCCTCCGTCTTCGCCGCAGCACTGGCCCAACACGCTGGTCAGGCACTGCTGGTCGATCTCGATCCGTGCGGTGGCGGCGTCGACCTGCTGTTGGGCGTGGAGTCCGCCCCCGGCCTGCGCTGGCCTGAAATGGCCGCCGCCAGTGGACGTTTGAGTTGGGTTGCGGTCCGGGAAGTGCTCCCGCACAAGGGTGACATGAGCATGCTCTCCTGCACGCGGACCTACCACGAGATTGATCCGGGCGCAGCGCAGGCAGTCGTCGATGCCGGCCGACGCGGTGGCGCGACGGTGATCTGCGATCTTCCACGGCCGCTCAACTCAGCTGCCCTGTGCGTGCTCGAGAGCACTGACCTTGTTGTTGTTGTTACCAGTTGTGATGTGCGGGCGGTGGCCGCCACCGGCGCGGTGGCCGGAGTGATTCGCGCGGTGAATCCCAATCTCGGACTGGTGGTGCGTGGGCCGGCCCCGGGAGGCCTGCGGGCTGCGGAAGTGGTTGAAGTCACGGCAGTTCCATTGCTGGCGGCAATGCGTCCGGAGCCGATGCTCGCGGTGCAATTGGAGCAGGGCGGGCTGCGTCTGCGTCGTCGCTCTCCGTTGGCTGTCGCGGCGCGAAAGGTGCTCGGCGTTCTGCACAGCGGCGCCGGGGTCCGGGCAGCATGACCGGGTCGCTGATCGACCGGGTTCGTGAACGGCTGGCGGCGGAGTCGGCACCGCTTCGGCCGACCGTCGTGGCGGCGGCGATCCGGGCAGAGTCCGCCGGCGTGCTCGGTGATACCGAGGTGCTGAGCAGCCTCCGTCTCTTGGAGACCGAATTGACCGGCGCGGGCATCCTGGAGCCGTTATTGCGGGCCGCGGGAACCACGGATGTTCTGGTGTCCGCTCCGGACGCGGTGTGGGTGGATGATGGAACCGGGTTGCGACGCAGTGAGATTCGTTTCCCCGACGAAGCCGCAGTGCGCCGATTGGCGCAGCGACTCGCCGCTGCTGCCGGGCGCCGACTCGACGATGCCCAGCCCTGGGTGGACGGTCAACTCCCCGGGGTGGGAGCTGGACAGTTCACCGTGCGGTTACATGCGGTACTGCCCCCCATTGCTGTGGCCGGCACCAGCCTTTCTTTGCGGGTGTTGCGCCCGGCAACACAGAATCTCGCGGCGCTGAC
>Ga0114963_10000928_pt1 | contig 20100 bp, 25 predicted proteins | sample C_131016_EF_Meta_FD_87019 | JGI IMG/M metagenome (GOLD analysis project Ga0114963, IMG submission 87019) | Freshwater microbial communities from Lake Croche, Canada to study carbon cycling - C_131016_EF_MetaG | ecosystem: Environmental > Aquatic > Freshwater > Lake | place: Lake Croche, Canada...
CCTGTAAAAAGTGGTAAATTTAGGATTTTCACCTTTTACTTATAAGAAATACAAAAAATCCTAAATTTACCACTTTTCATCGGCTAACTTTAACGAAGTCAGCCAACGGCCGACCATGCTCTTTCTTTTCTCTCAAAGAATAAAATAAAACAAAAATATAGCAAGATATATATATGAAGTTCTTAATTTATAGTATTGAAAAAGATTATTTAGAAAAATATAAATACGATAAAGTTATTCAAAGAATTTTAAAACAAGAGAATTATAAATATGATACTTTATATGAACTCTTTGAAGAAAAACCAGATAATTATTATTTTACATCATATAAAAAAAGACATATTTATCAAAAATTTCATATAAAAAAAAGAATTACAGACAATATTAGTAAAAAAGTAGAAAGTATCAATGTTTTTTATAATGTTGATAGTGAAGAACATAAATATTTAAAAAAATATTCAAAAAATGAAATAATAGATATTGAGAGATATGAAGATGAAACAGATAATAAAATAAAATATTATATTGTTATCAAAGATAGACGTATAAAGGAACAAACAATTATTTTAAAAAATGAATGTAATATATGTTATGAAACCAATAAAAAGACAAATAAGAAAGGATTTTTTAAATGTAGTCATAAGGAGTTCTGTTTAGATTGTTATAATAAACTCAAAATAATAAAATGTCCAATTTGTAGAGAATTCTCTCAACAATAATAATTATTATTTAATTTTAAAAAAACTTATATATATATAGAATAAATGAGCAGTTATTTACCTCCATTAGCAAATTTACCAATCTTTGATAGTGATGTCTTTACCGCTAATGATGCAAATCTTACAATCTCACAAGGCGACAATAGATATTTAAAATTCCCCGTTGGTCAGGGCAGTCAAACAATACCAAATCTGACTGTTACAGGAACAGCATCTTTTTTTTATATTACATTAAATAATAAATATCCAAATACTTATATATTATGGGTTGATGCAAATAATTCTCGTATGTGTAAATATTCAATCATTACTGGTACAAACAATACTTTCTATGGTATTGATGTAGGTCAAAATGTGACAACAGCAGGAACTTGTTCAGGATTTGGTCATAATGAGTGTCTTTCGTCATTAACAACAGGTCAATCAAATTCTGCATTTGGTTCAGGCGCATTAAAAACAATATCAACAGCAGGTTTCAATTCATCTTTAGGCTATAACAGTTTAACTAATTGCACTTCAATTAATAACACTGCTATAGGTGCATATGCAGGATATAATCTAACAACAGGTACAGGTTGTTGTTTTATAGGTCATAGTGCAGGATTTGGTTCGTCAAGTGCAACGGCAAGTAATTCCGTTTGTCTTGGTGCCAACTCTATTTGCACAGGAAGTAACCAAGTTGTTCTTGGTAGTAGTGCAGATAGTGTAATAATTCCAAGAAATATAAGATATAATACAACTCAAATGTTTTCTTATTCATTTACAGTTTCTGCATTTCAAACGCTAACAACAGCAACAGATACAATCATAAATTTTTCAACAGCAGATGGTAGAAATGGCACAGTAACTGGATTGACGTATTCATCAGGAGTTTTTACAAATTCAAATGCATATACTGTAACATTAATGGTAACAACAAGTATTTCATTTGATACAAACGCTACAGGCTCACGATTAGTATATATATATGCTCCAACAACTGGACAGCGATTAGCGGCAACATTTACTAGCGCACAAGCAACTCAACCAACAACAATATCAACTAGTGCAAATATTGTTTTAAATGCAGCAGAAACATTTTCAGTATACGCAAATCAAACATCAGGAGGTAATTTAAATACCTATGGAACACCAGCAACATATCCAACAAGAGTAAGCATTATGGTTTTCTAAACAATTTTGAAAGTATATTTGAAAGTATATTTTAAAGTATATATATATAATAATAGATGGCTCTTTATACACCTCCAAGTAGTGATTTACCAATATTTGATTCAGATGTATTTATAACAAATGACTCTAATTTAACGATAGATGTAGCAGATAAACGATATCTCAAGTATCCATTAGGGCAAGGAACAGAAAATTTAACAGGTCTTAATGTAAATGGACCATCAAATCTTTCAGGAACAAATACTTTTTCAGGAACAAATAATATATCAGGAACGAATGCCATTAATGGAACATCAAGTTTTACTGGTTCAATTCAAATACAACAATTATATTTAACTGGTTCAGGTAATGATAATACTGTCAATGGAAACACAATATTTAATAAAACATCAACTCCATTAGCATCATCTGTAATTAATAACTGTTTTATTGGGAAAGATGCAGGGCCCTTACTTACTGTAGGTAATAATAACTGTTGTGTAGGACATAACAATTGCGCACATATATTAACATCTGGTAGTAATAATACAAGTATTGGAGGTAACGTGCTAACAAGTGTTACAAATACAAACAATAATACGGCTCTAGGTTATTCTTCAGGCATTAATGCAAATGGTTCAAATAATACTTTTATTGGTGCTCTTGCAAACATTTCAACGGTTCAATCATATAGTAATTCAACTTGTCTTGGATACAATAGTAAAATAACTGGAAATAGACAAGTAGTTCTCGGCACATCGCTAGAAACTGTTATTATACCCAATCAGATTAATTATACATATACCGTATTACCAACTTTTTCAGCAGGTTCTATTGGTTATACAATATCGGGTTCTTATTCTTATATTGTAGGTACAGGAGAAGTATCTACTATTTCGTTGCCTGTTGGTGTTTTTATGATATCATTCAACGTTCAATATTCAGGAGTTATTCCAGCTAATTATTATACAACAACTCCAAAAACAACTGGCAATTGGGGTTTCTCTCAAATAGCTAGTGCAGCAACATTTAATAGTTCAAGTTCCTATATTGAATCACTATCAGCAGCAAATGCAAGTTATTATCTTAAAGTATTACCAGCAGGAACAACACCAGTTTCAACGAATTTCTACTTTACAGCAACGCGAATTGCATAATATAACTTTATTTTATCATAACAATAAAAAATTGTTATAATAAAAAATGACTAATTGCATAACATATATATTAGTTTATCTTAAAGTTCATTAACATCAATAATTTCCAAAAAATTTTTACGAAAACGGTGTTCTTTATCAGCTTCCATATCAATTATTAATGGACTAAATTTTTCCTTTGTTGCGTAATCATAAATTTTAAGTAATTCATCTTTTGTAACTCCAAGACCAAATTCACTCATAATAAGATTAACTTCTCTATTACCTGATAATTTTAATAGAACCATATATGAGCAGTTGTTCCTTATCATTTTTGGTATTTTGAAAAACGATTGCGATATAAATATTACTGAAACTCCAAGTTTTCGTCCTCTAATATAATATTGTTCAACCATTGATAAATCCTTACTCAATACAAGGTCATCAAATACAACCAAGTGTTGGTAATCCTTGTCAAATTTATCTAATGGAGGTGTATTTGAGAGACCTTCTTTGACTATAATTTGATTAGAAACAGTTTGTATCCATTGATATAAAGGTTCATCAGAATTTGCAGTAATTATATTTATAGATTGAAAGCTTCCTTTTCCTTTTGAGAATAAACTTATAAGATTAATTAGGAAATTAGTTTTTCCACTACCCGATGGAGCTACAATACACATACGCATTGGTAATTTTAGATGATGTAAATCAAAGTTAGGATTTTCAACTTTATCTAAAAATTGAGACGGTATTTTGTTATACATATTTTCTATTTTTCCAGTTAGTGGTTTATCACCTTCATTTTTTTTACTTCGTGCCATATATATATGTATAATATAGAAAATTTAAAAGAATTACAACAATTCTCTAATCCATACATTGCACAACAAAAAGCATTTGAATATCTAGGACCATCTGCTATACTACAAAAATCTACTAAAAAGGATAAAAAATATATGATATATAATCCTAATACAAATAAATATATTCATTTTGGGCAAATGGGATATGAAGATTATACAAAACATAACGACGATAAAAGAAGACAAAATTATTTAAAAAGAACAGAAAATATGAGAGGAGAATGGAAACATAATCTATATTCAGCCAATAATCTAAGTCGTCATATACTTTGGTAGTGGAAAAATTATATATTATAATCTTTTAATAATATATAATGAAGAAACAAGGAAGAAAGCCTAAGTATGCTACAGAAGAAGAACGGAAACTTGCAAAACGAAAACAAACTTTAGAGTCTAATAAAAAGAAAAGACAGCAAATGAAAATGAAAGGAGATGGAATATTTAGTGATATCTCAAATGCTATAAAAAAAACATTCCATACTGCAGTTAGAAAAACAAAAAATACAATTAGTGATATAGAAAAATATAAAGACGTTGTCTTACACGGTAGAGATGATTATCAACCAAAAGTTAGGAAAATATTAAGTGAATATGGAGATAAAATGGTTAAATCTGCAATTGTAATGAGAAAACCGTTGTCTTCTCTCTTAATGGGTGCATTAAATACAGTTTCTCTTGGTCAATTCTCTAAAAATTTAAAGAATAGTCCGTATGACAAATTATATCATTTAGCATTAATAGTTCAATTAGAAGATGGAACAAAACTCTTGATTGAAAAAAATGAAGTAATCAATATGGATATTAACCTTTCTATGCCATCAAATGCTGAAACTCTAGAAGTTCCAAATATACCTAGTAATTTAATTGTAAATGATATGTTGATGAAGACTCAAGAGAGAATGGGTGCAGATTATTTTAAATATAACTCCAAACATAATAATTGTCAAAACTATATCATAAATATATTACACGCAAACAATATGGGAGATGAAGCAACATATACTTTTGTAAAGCAAAACACTAAAGATTTATTTGAAGGTTTAACAACATTACGTAAAGTAGCCAATACGGTTACAGATTTAGGCGCGAAAGTAAATGAAATTACTACAGGCGCAGGAATAAAAAAAATGAAAAATAATAATAAAATATCAAGTATTAATATAATGCCAAAGAAGATGATGAAATGCGATAAATGCGAAATGTGTGGTCAAGGATTGTATGCATCAGGAAAAGGAATGATGAAACCTACTCATACAATTATTCACTGCTATGATGGTATAGAAGGCGGTTCAATATTAGGAGACTTACGTCGTGCATTCAATCCTAGACAGAATGGAGTATCAAGAGCTTTTGAAAAAGCTGGGAATGATATTAAGTCAGGTTTTGAAGATAAAATTATAAAACCTGCGGAACAAACATTCACGCCAAAATTGGGAAAAGATATCACAAGCGGATTAATCCATCAAGCACTACCTGCTGTTGTATCAGGTCTCACTGGGGCTACGGTCTCAACCTTAACTGGAAATCCAATTCTTGGGTCTATAGCAGGAAATACCCTTGGAAAAGTTGCTGGTCAACAGGCTGGAGATGCTATTGGAAATGCCACTGGTTATGGTCTTAAGAAACCTAGAAAATCAAGATTTGTTAAAGGGAGTCAAGAAGCCAAAGATTATATGCATTCACTTAGAATGAAAAAAAACGCGTAGAGGTTTTAAGTATTGTTCCTAATAAAAAAACAATATATCAAGAAATTGAAGGAGAAGGAATAACTCCAATTGCTAGAATGGGAGGTAAATCATTAATAGCAAAACAAATAATAAACAAATTTCCTATTAATTATAATACATATGTAGAGCCATTTTTTGGAGCAGGTAATGTTTTTTTTAGAATACCAAATGAAAAAAGAGCAAAAATAAATGTTATTAATGATTTAGATAAAGACATATATATTATTATGAAAGAACTTCAAAAAAGAGGAAAAATTATTGATAAAACTCTTAATAGAGAAGTTTTAAAAAATAAAGAAGAATTTAAAAAATTAATAATAAAACAAGATGTAGAAAATTTAATAAGAAAAAATAAATTTAGTTTTTTTGGAATAGGAAAAACATATTCTATATTAAAAAATAAAAGAATAAAAACAAATTATGCACAGTTTGAAGATAAACTAAAAGATGTTATCATATTAAATCAATCTTTTGAAAAAGTTATTGATAAATATGATAGTAAAGAAACATTTTTTTACCTAGACCCACCATATGAAAGTAAAAATTCAAAACAAAATTATAAAGATTATATAGAACCATTGCAAGTATATGAATCTATAAAAAATATAAAAGGTAAATTTTTATTATCATATAACGATAGTCAAAATATTAGAGAACTATTTAAAAATTATAAAATAGAAATAATAGAAACTAGATATACTCACACAAAACAAATAGAAATTAGAAAAATTAATGAATTACTCATATCTAATTATTAAAAAAAAATTGAATAGAAAAAAAAGTAATAATAAAAAAGTAATAACATAATAAAAAATAATTAATAAAAAAAATGTCTCAAATGCAGATTGAACTTAGTGATAAGAAAACATTTATAAATCTACTTGGTTCTTTATTCTCAAAAATAGACGAATTAGCTTGTGATGATAAGATAAATTCTAACGAATACTTAGAGTTTGCTACTCTTGTTAAGCAAATAGCCGATTTACGAAAAGAAGTGAAAACGACGACCGTATATACTACAATAGAACGCCAAGCAAGAAGAGCATATATGAAGCCAAAAGTAAAAGAATTAGATAAATTTAAAGACGATAATAATTATACAAATTGTAAATTTTGCGATAAAAGAATAGCGGTCTCATATATAACATATCATTTAAGTAATAGTATAACGTGTAATCGTGTTAGACAAACAAAACAAAATGTAGTCGTCTCAAAAAAAAGATATATACCAAAGCTTTATAGCTTATGTCAAGCATATAACACGCAGTTGTTAAACAGATACAAGCCAATCAAAAATATAGATATGACAATGCAAATGTGTAAAATATTAGATATCGATAATAAACTTTCACTCATTAATACTGGTAATAATTATGAAAAGATAAATAATAAATGGGTATTAGTCGAGTAATAGCAATAGCAAAAATAATAAAAAATATAAATATACAATACTTATATTTTTTTAGTGAAAATAATAATAAAAAAAAATTGAATAACTTATTAATAGATGACTTACTATAGTATAGTATTATTATATAACTTATATAAAAAATGGAATTTATAATTGATAACTGGTGTGATATACATATTGAAATTATTATTTATCAAAATGATAAATATAGATATATTGCAGAAAATATATCTAAATTAAAAGAAAATTGTAATAAAAAAGGTGTGCCTGTATATGATGACAAGATATTATCATTAACAAAAATATTTAATGACGAGATATTTGAGAAATATGGTTTTGATTATTTATTAGAAGGAATACATAACTTAATAGCATTTGAATGCGAACCATCTTATATTTTAAGAGAAAGTAAAATGATTAAAAAGGCTTGTTTTAAAGAAAGGAATAGAATGATTATATTAAAGTTACTTGCATAAAAACTATTTATAAATATTTATTGAGAGAAATTATTCATATTTTTTTATTGAAAATTCTCTCCAACTATAATTTATAATCTCTTTTTTAAAAATATTTATTCTATAATATGATTATTAATCTTTTATACAGAATTTATATAAAATAATATGATTTTTAATATAAATAATCATATTATATGACGATAATCAGTATAAAGTATTAATAAAATTAATTTTATTAAAAATATCATATAATAATATTACATAATATAATAATTAACTTAAGAATTAACTTAATAATCATCTTATGCTGTATAAAGGATTAATAATCATTTTAAAATACTTATATAATAATCATTAAGATAAACAATTGTTTTATTTTTTAATAAATAAAATATTGTTTAATAATATAATGGAGAGAATTAAAGAATACATTAAAGAAAAAAGACCAAACTTAGGAGTATCTAGTATTGTAACATATGGTTCAATTATTAAAAATATCTATACAAAAGTATTTGGAAATGATGAAGTTGATTTTAAAAGATTTGATGATACGAAAGCCGTTTTAGAATATTTAAAAGATATACCACCTAGTAGAAGAAAAACAATCTTATCTGCATTAGTAATTGTAACTAACGAAAAACCATATCGTGATTTAATGTTAGAAGATGTAAAAGATTATAATACTGATATTAACAAACAAGAAAAAACTCCAGAACAAATTGCATCTTGGGTAGATTGTAATCAAATAAAAGATATTTATAATGATTTGAAAAATAATGCTGAATTAATTTATAAAAAGAAAACACAAACAATTTCTGACCTACAACAGATACAAAATTTTATTATTTTATCATTACTTGGAGGGCTATATATACCACCAAGAAGAAGTAAGGATTTTTGCGATTTCAAGATTAAAAATCTTGATAAAAGCAAAGATAATTATTTAGAGAGGAATAAGATGATATTTAACTCTTATAAAACTTCAAAAACTTATGGAACTCAAGAAGTTGATATACCAATTCAATTAAAAAATATTCTTACAAAATGGATAAAAATAAATCCAACTGATTATTTGCTATTTGATACAAATATGTCAAAGCTCTCAAGTGTTAAATTAAATCAAAGATTGAATAAGATATTTGGAGAGAAAAAGGTTGGTTGTAATCAACTACGTCATACATATTTAACTGATAAATATGCTGATACTATTAAAACAAAAAATTCTATTGCTAATACTATGACAGAAATGGGAAGTAGTCCGTCTATGCTTAACGTGTACGTCAAGAAAGATACTTAAAGAGAATGGACTATATTCAATATATATAATGCCTACCTATGTGAATACTATAATGTATAAAATTATTTGTAAAGATTTGCTAATAATAGATTGTTATGTAGGTCATACAACAAATATATATTCAAGAAAAATAGAACATAAATATGCTTGTAATAATGAAACATCAAAATCTTATGGTTCAAAATTATATCAATTTATTAGAGATAATGGCGGATTTGATAATTGGAGTTTAATTCAAATTGAAGAATATCCTTGTGAAAATAGAAAACAAGCACTTTGCAGAGAAAATTATTGGTGTTTTGAATTAAAATCAACTCTTAATGAAATAATGCCTATACTTGATATTGAAAATAGAATAAAAAATAAAAAAATAAAAAGTGATGAAAATAAACTTAAAACAATTCAGAAAAGACAACAACAAAAAGAAGAAAGGATAAAATATTTAGAGGATAATAAGGAGCAAATATTACAACATCAAAAAGAAGTAAGAAAGGAATATGAATTGAAAAATAGAGAAAAGATAAATAGTAGAATGCGAGAATACAATAAAAAAAATAGCGAGATAGTTGCTGAAACCCAAAGAAAATCATATCTAAAAAGAAAAGAAAATGGTTATTATGTGAAAAAAGATTAGTGTATATGAACTAGTATGATAACGACGTACGTCAAGAAAGACTAAAAATTAAATGCAGGGACTACCCTTACTGTTTTTTGGAATTGTCTACACGATAAATCATTTTAACTATTTTTAAAAGTTAAAATAATTAACAACTCTAACACATCATAATCTAACTACGCATTTTCATTTCAACTGGAATTTGCATCATATCTAAACCTTTTCCAGAGTCTTCACTAATAATACTAGATGGAGTAACGTCTATTTCAATTGCTTTTCTTAATGCAGGGTCTTTTGGTACAAAAAAATGTTTCAATATGTATTCATTCTTTTTAAAATCAACAGATTTATTTAAATCATCAAACATCTCTAAAAAATTCTCAATATCAAAATACATATCACGGCTTCTTGTAGGACAAGCATTTATATAATGTAATAGGGCGCACGAAAAGTACCCACATGCACTGTTCATCATAGATTGAATATCCTTTGTATTATATGGTAACTTTTGACCACAAAAATTTAATACTATTTTTTTTACAATCTCAGGAGGTGGGGCTCCCATTGAATCAAACCAAAAAGGTTCTATCTTTCCATTGGGATATTTATTAATCTGTAAGCAACACCAATGACTTCCTTGATTTTCATTACCTTCATCATCTATGCTATCTTCCATATTTACAATATATGATTTATTGAATTTTAATTTCCTAGGTAATTCATCTTTAAAATAAACTCCTTCTAATGGAATATCCATCTTATTACAAAGTTCTGTTAATTGGTAATCTGTTAGCATTATATATTATTAATATAGATATTAATTTTTATAGTTAAACATTTATAACAAAAAATTGTGTAAATAATTATATTTATGATATATATAATGCCATTTGGATTGAGAAAATTACCTAATAAGGATTTATACAAAGTATTTAATAAAGATACTAAAGAAGTTTATTCTAAAGGAAGCACATTAGATAATGCTAAAAAACAAATTAGGTTATTATATTTATTGGAAGGTAAGAAGAAATAAAGTATTTAAACATATAGACCTCTACCTTTTCCTTTATGAAACTTTTGATATGCTGGTGGCAATGTAACTCCAAACTGAAAATTTGCGCCTTCAGGTTGTGACTGGAGAGCTGGGTGACTTGATTGTCTAATCTTTGTGCCCTGGGCTTCTACACCTGAACCTCTCATTTTAGATTTATATCTTGTATAACTATCAGGCTGTGATTGTATTGGAGGTGCTAATTGATATTGTTGTTGTTGTTGAAGCGGTTGTGTCATATCTGATGTTTGTCTATTTGCAATAGCATTTACAATACCTGCACGTGACATATAACCATAGTTAGTTCCTAACTGATTATTTAAATCACTTAACAATTTATCTTGTTCCATTTGACCTGCTAATGTAAATGGTTGATATGACCTTGAGCCACCAAGATTTGATACAAATTTACTCATATTTTCTTGGTATGGAGTTGGATTATCTAGATAATCTTTTGCTACACTAACTCCCTTTTTACCAAGATATGAACCTAGCTGAGAACCTGCTAAACTTGCTAATGGTAATAATTCTGGTTGACCAGCAACTAGAGCTAAACCTCCTAGCGCAGATGATGCAATCTGAGGTGCATACTCACCAAGTTTATCTAAACCTTCTTGTAATTTTGGTTTTAATAAGTCTGCTGTATTATAAATGACATCTTTAGCTTTTGTTCCGATTGTTCTCTCAACAAAACGGTCAAACTTTTTTCCAAAAATACCTTTTCCACTCATAGATGAATTTTCTTGTTTTATTTTTTGATGATATTCAGGGGTCAATTGACGATTATGTAATATTTCTTCAGGTGATAATTGTATTGTTAATGCTTTTTTATTCTTAAAAGATTTTGAAACCGCATCATACTTTGATGGGTCAATCATTAAATTATAACCATCTTTTGCTTGTGCTTGTTTTATGCGAACACTATGACCGTTCCTTAACTTTGAAAGTTGTTTGGGAGATGCTTCTATGTGTACTAAAGACATTGACATTTATATATCTATATGAGAAAAGAAAAACAAAATGACTTTTTCTTAATTTAGTTATAATGCATTAAAAAATTATTAATATGGTTGTTTAGGAAAATTTAAAATATCATATTATAATAAATGAATGAAGAAATGAATGAAGATAAATGTTTTTTATGCGGCAAAGATTTTAAACAAAAAAAATATTACCATAAAGGTTTAATAGAAGTAAAAGAAGTTGAACTAATAACACACTGCTTACCTTGCAGAAAATTATTGAAAGAATATGAATTATTAAAACAAAAACTAGTTAATCTTGAATTTGATATATTTTGTATGAATTCAAAATAAATTATAAAATAATCATATTGTATTTTGAATATTTTCAAAAATTATTTAAATTTTTGAAAATATTTTTAGATTTTTAGTTTTTTGATTTAGATTTTTTTTAATTTTGAATTTTTTTTGATTTAATTTATTTTTTTCATAATATTGTTTTTGATATTGCTTTGCTTTTTCTTTATTTTTTTCATAATATTGCTTTGCTTTTTCTTTATTTTGTTCTTTTATAAATTCTTTTGTGCTATACGCATTTCTATTATTTAAATTTGCTTTTTTATTTTCTAACCAAAATTGTTCTCGTATTCTTGCATCTGTTTTTGTTTCACACACAATAATTTCTATTATTTTCATTTGAAAATTAGCCCACCCTTGATTTTCTCTAATAAATTTATATAATAGATAATTATTTTTTTCGTTTATAGAATATAATTCGTGTTGTTTTTTTCTTCTGTTAAAATTTTTAGTAGAACCAATATAAATAAATTCTTTATCTTCATCATTACACTTAATTTCATAAATTGTATATTCTAATTTTGTCATATTTTTGTAATATTTTTAATATAAAATAATATATTATTACTTTTTTCATTCATTTTTATTTTTTATTATAATAAAAGTATATTTTGAAAAATAAATTATAATATTATTACTAATTTTATGCTTTGTAGAATATTTTTTTTAAATAATTTATAATATTATTCTTTGAGAGATTTCTCTCATATATATTTTTAACAATCTCTTTTTTAAAATATTTATAACAATATGGTTACAATGTTATGATATACAATATCTTTTTAAAATAGATTAACGAGAGATATATATATAAGTTTTTAAAAGTTATTAAACTCTACTACCAGAAACACAATCAATTGACATTCCACCGACTTGATATTCACAGAATACAAAAAGGTCAATAGCTTTGTTACTGGCATTGGTGCCAATAATTTGAACCGATTTTGGGACACTTTCCTCAACTGGCAACATTCTTGAAACATCAACGTAATAGTAACAATACTCCATTTCAAATCCTAGAGAGTTGAAAAGTCCGCTGGTTAGTCCATCAGTTTGTGCAGAATTAATAGCATTGCATCCAAGTAGTTGATTATTAAACATATCAGTTGATCTAACAACAGTATTATAAATCATATTTTGTCCAGATACAACAATATTAAAGTTTGTTAGAAGTACGAGCGGCGAAGTTGGCCCACATCCCGCTGGATCAAAAGGAGATTGATAAACAGGAATACCTGATGGCAGACCAGTAGCTGATCCTGATACTGAATAAAATGGTACAATAAGCACAGATTTTAAACTGCTTATACCATTGGAAATTAAATTATTAAAAGAACCACCGTTTGCACTGATATTGGTTACTTGATATTGATATACATCTGTATATGCAACTGGTTTAATAGGAGATGAAATATATGCAGATTCAAAAATTGGATTAAAAACATATGTAGGCACATATAAAGTAACGGATTTTCCAAGAGTTCCTGAAGCAATTGGATATACAGTTGCGTTTGAAGATAAAGTAGAGTCAAGACAAGTAGCACCAACTGAAACATTGCAAATATAATTTGCACCAGTAGCTGGTGAAGTTGATCCTCCAAGGGCTAAGGAAGCACCATTACCTGATGAACCTGATGCAATCATTACAGGATTGACGCCTCCTACTCCGTTACTGACTGATACTAGAGTTAAAACACCAGTTGTTGCTGTTTTAGAAATGGTAGTTGAACAGTTATTGAGTGCCAACGTAATTTTCATAAATACGCCCTTAAGAAGAGGTATAGATTGAAAAAAACTATGAAGATGTTTTAAATAAATAGTAGCCATAATAGACACTTGATAAACACCTTGAGAAGTAGCAGCTACGGCATTGACTTTTCTACTAACATACGATTTCCACAAGTTTTGGCACTGTGTAGTAGTAAATTGATTTGAAAAAGTAGAATCTCCAGATGCTGCATCGGCATCATAATTGATATACATTTGACGTTTTTGAAAACCAATATTACCACCCCCAGAGTTATAACGATTAAATACGTTTGTAACAGAAACAACACCTTGAGATGCAGTAACAATATTTGAGTTGTTACAAACACCTTGTCCAGCCTGAGCTGCTGAGGCATTAAAAGTCCAAGCTAAAGGGTCATCTGGATAAAATCCAATTGTGCTAGAAGTTGTGAGCATATCACCGTAAGATAAAGAAGTAAGTAATTTAAAAGAGTTCCACATTTGAATATATTGAGTTTGTTGAATAACTGTTACTCCATTCATATCTACTGACATTGAGTGAATCATATTACCGAACCACGATTTAAGACCAACTGCATAATCACAAGATGTACCTGCCGTGTTAGGAGCCAAATCAATCGCAGCAATACTAGCCGTAGCATTTGCTGATGCTAGAGTAAGCAAAAGCGGTAGTTGGAGGTACGATTCGCGGTAGGAGCACCACTTTGAACTATTGGAGAGCTGGGAAGTATCCACTACACTTTGGTTTGAATTGTATTGACCATTTTGATTGTCTAATACATTTATCCACGCTTTATTAATAAAAACATTAGGAGACGAATCTACTTCTTGAGATAAATCATAAACTAGTTTATCGCCAGACATTATATATAATTCAAAAGATAAAAAAATTATATAAAATTATTATACTTTCCTAAAATATAACTTTGAAAAAGTTATTAAAGTTATTATAGAGTAAAACTAATATTTTTTGATTTCATTGGTTTTATTGGTTTTACATTTAAACTTTGTAATTTTTTAGTAAGCATTCCTAAACCAAGTCCTTTACCTACTTTTTGATGAGTATATGGGTTAATATGAGTTGTATGAATATAATCATCAACTCCTGAATAACTTGAAGCTCCGCCTGGTCCTCCTTTTGATAAAATAACAGAACCCATACCACGTCCTTTCTTATATAATCTTAGATGAGTTGCACTTAATTTTAAATTAGAATGCGGTAGATAAATATGAACTGCTCTATTTACCATATATATATACTTGTAAAAAAATTATAGATTTCTTTTTTCTAAAATCTGTTTTTTTATATTTTTTAATCGTAAAGTATTTATCATTAAAGTATTTAAAATAGTAAATTGTTTTTGGTTTTCTTTTTCATTTTTTATATCACTATTATTTTTAATATTTGCTACAATTCTCATTTGTTCTTTATGCAAATCTTCATATAATCTATTTAAAAATTGTTCATTAATATCATTATTCATTTATATATATATACTTTTTATATATATAACAAATATTTGCACAAATTTTTTAAAGTTGTTTTTAAAGTTGTTTTTATTGTGTTTTTACTTCATCTGCTTGTGCTATAACTAACATTATTGTTATAGAAGGGTCATTGAGTTGAATAGGATTTAAATTCGTTCCTAAAATGGAAACACGCAACTGATTATATGTTCCGTTGATTAGTTTATTCCACATAAAAGATGGAGGTTTTTCACTTATAATTTTTCCTATTCCTACATTTGGTGACAATGAATAAATAATACTTGATGGACTACTATATGGATTATCTACACAACTACTTGTAAAAAGAAGACTACTATTTGGTTGTAGATTTGGAGAACTAGTTGATATATATGATAATGTACCTGATGCATTTTTGGAAATATAATTTGATGCTGGAGGAGAATATCCGTTTGATGTATTTTGGTTTGTTATTACTCCTGATGCAAAACCTAGAAGAGTTCCTAAAGCAATCGGTATAGTTACACTAGGATTAAATGTATTGGTTGGAAAAGTTAGTGCAGCAGGATTTGTATAACCTGTTGGTAATGATGTAGGAAATAAATAAGTATTTAATTGAACTGCATACCTTGCAGTATTAACAAGAAACTCTGCATAATAAACATTTTGACCAGTTGATGATACTAAATAATGACCGTTTGCTAAAAATGTATATTGTAAATATGCATTGAGAGTTGAAACTTCGTATATTCCATCTGGTATTGTGACGGTATATGTTGTCGTCACTCCTGCTGCTACCCAAGTATAAGTAAATGTATTGTTTGCTAATTGTGCAGATATATTAAACCAACTATAATACATACTAATAGATGATACGGCTATATAACTGTCTTTAAATAAGACACTGTTTGGAAAATTATAAATTAATTTATTATTTTGACCATCTAGAACTAAGTTAGACGAATTTAAAACTAATGTTCTCATTTATATATATATATTTTTAAAAAGTATCAAAAAATGTTTATTTATATACTTGCATAAGTTTAATAAAGTTGTTAGGGGACTTTTCTAAAAACTCCTCCTTTGTGGATTTGTGGTGTCATTTGTGGTAGGCCTTTTCCATAATTCATTGTATGTAATCCTAAAGTTATTGGAACCTGACTTCCTCCAAAAAAAAAAGGTTTTTGAAATTCTACACTTTGCGTTTGTAATTTATAACCGTTTGGATTAACTACTTTTGGAAAAAAACCAGAGTTCATTATATATATAACAACTTAAAAAAATGCGTGGCGCCCTTTTAACAAAAGTTGTTTAATATCCCATTGTAGTTAAATCAAATAACAAATCTTTGGCTTCTCTTGATGGTATTAGATTTTTATTAGTCAATTTTAGTAATAGGATTTTAAATTTCTTTATTAGTTCAGTGCTATCATTACCTGCTAAAATCTCTCCTTTCATAATCTCAAATTTATTTAATTCTTGTTCGTGTTCTTTTTTATTTGGAGAAGGAATATTTAAACGGTCTATTATGTCTGATGCTTTGGCTACTCTATGTAAATATTCTTTTTCATCTTCTGTTAAATCATTTATGTCTTCATAACTTGGAAGACCGCCTCCTAATATTGTTCTAAATACTTTACCTAAATTATGCGAAACCTTTTGAGATTTGAAGTTTGCTAAAAAACCTCCTGACCGTGTTTTTAATGAAACGATATTATCGTCTAATCTTTTCTTATTAATTATATAACGACCAAATGGTATAAATCTTGGAAGAACTGCTAATCCTTTTGACCAATCTACATCTTCATATGTTATTCTATCTGACCGTGCTGGTCTTGTTGAGCCTGGATAATTACGAGTAGCTGGTCTTCCAGCTAATCCTCTTCCCATAATTCCTTTACCCATTTTTTCTGGAGTAAATAATGGTTGTGCTATTGGTGTCATTGGTTCTCTTGTAAATTCTCTTACTTGTGGTTCAATTGTTCTATATAAATCAATTAAATGTTGTTTAGAGCTATGTGTCCATTCTGTTTTGGTTCTTGGTGGTTGTATCATTAAGAGTTCTAATTCTGGTATTTCTAATAATCTTCTAAAATATGATACGATTTGGTCTTTAGTTTGTGTTTCTAATTCACTTGATGGAATGAAAATTGCACGGCGTTCTACTGCGCTTAATACACTTGATTGACTACCTTGAACTAATTGTTTAATCGTTTGTAGTTCATCTTGAAGGTCACTAGATACTGCCATTAGATTATTTAATTTTGTTAGTGCTGAATTAATTGCATCTCCATCTTTAATTCTGGCTGCTGTTTCTAGTTGTTGCATTGCACTTTGTAAGTCTTCTTTACTTGGAACATTACTCAACGAATCATTAAGTATTTGATGGATTTCTTCCTTTAATAATTCGTTTGGCAAGTTGTTTATCTCTCTTAATTCTTGTATAGTAGGTAGGCTGTCCTTCAAATCTTTTATCTCTCGTAATATGGATTGTTTTAATCCTATAGAACCCATTGACATTTGATTGAGAGCCTGTTCAATCTTTGTTAAGTCTGAATTATTTACTAGACTTTGGAGAATAAGTTGTGTATTCATTAAGAGTTGATTTCCTGTTGACTGTTGTATTCCTTCTTCAACTCCTAAGTTTCTTTCTTCTGCTGCAATAAATTTATCTAGAAAATCTAAAAAAATACTTGTTGGAACACCTAAACTGTATTTTGGTTTTAGAATACTTTTAATCTTTGGAAATGATGAAACTAAATAAAGAAGACTATCTGGAGTAATTTCATTTAATACTTGTTGAGCATTTGAACCGTCCATAATTTCTTGCAAAAGTCTATTGGCTTGTATCCTTAATTGTTGTGTATCTTGTAATTTTTCGTCTTGTGTTCTTGTATCTAGTGGTTGTTGTGGTGTACCTGTCTTTTGATATAAAATATTTGCATCATAATTATCTTTATTCAGTTTAATTTGTAAGTCTAAAATCTTTTGGTATTCTCTTCTATACTTTGCTGCATCTGTTGGTTTAATTAAAGGAAAGCCACTCATTATATACTATGGTTTAGATTATAATTTTTGTATATTTGCGCCCAAACGGCGCCACGTTTTTGTATATTTTATTAATGAATATCGTATATTAATTAGTAAAATATTTATGCACTTTCTGTAATCTCTTTTTGTAATATAGGTTTTGATAAATCATAAATTGGATATTTATTAAAATCTGCTTCTTTATGGAATAGTTTATCATTACATACTTCATTAAATTCTGCGTCTATTTCTTCATCTGTTTTTGTATCTAAATATGTCTTAATTTGGTTTAAAAATAAAGTTCGTTCTCTTTGTTTGAAAATTTTTGGATTGGTTAATACGTCTTTATCCATTTTATCTAAAATAATTACTTTTACTTTAGTTGTTTTTTCTTTCATTCTTTCAAAATCTTCTTTACTTTCAAATAAATATGTATATTCTGTCATTCTTTTATATGAATAGAAAAAAAATTAATAAAACGTATTAATATATATTATGACAGAGTACTCGGAAGGGTTCTATATTTCAATGGCTACATTAATCATAGGGTTTATGGGTTTAAGTATTCGGCAGTGTTTGCAAAGTAAATGTGATGAAGTAGCTTGTTGTTGTTTGAAAATACATAGAGATGTTAATTTAGAAGAGAGAATAGAAGAGTTGAAGATAAATGGTGGGTTGGAGAAAATGGAAACATCTGAGAAATAAGAGCATGGTCGAGGGTTTTTGCTTTTTCTATTTATTATTTTTCCTTGGAAGTGGGGCTTCGCCCCTTATTTACTACCTTTCTTGGAAGTAGTCCTGTAAAAAGTGGTAAATTTAGGATTTTCACCTTTTACTTATAAGAAATACAAAAAATCCTAAATTTACCACTTTTCATCGGCTAACTTTAACGAAGTCAGCCAACGGCGACCATGCTCTTTATTCTATAGTATATCGCAACCATAACTAGTATCATTATCGTCAACATCTAGAAAAGGCTCTCTATTATATTTCTGTACAAAGTCAAGCCATATATCAAAAAAATCAGATGTCGTATATATAGGCGCATTACTATTATCATTATACCAAACACTAATTATTTTCACACCAAAAAAGGTATTGTATATATCACAAATTATTTTCGTTGTAGAACTCGTATTAGTTATATATTTAAACTTAAACTCTCTAAAAATTTGCGACTTAATATCATCATTTAATTTTGCCTTTTTTACATCAAAATTAAAAAACTTATCAAAATTATTTAAATTTTTAATTTTATAAAAAATGGAGTCTTTACCCTTACTTAGATGCTTTCTTATTTGGTCAAAAAAAAAAAGATATTGTGAATTCCAAGCTTCTTCTAGACACGAAGGTCCATTTTCGTTAAAAGATATATTATGCGATTCCTCCAAAAATTTATTCTTAAAATGATATTTCTGTAACATAAATTTTTCACGCATTGTAGCCTCTCCAGCAAAAAGTTTTGATTGTAATATTAACTCATACGAAAAATCAATATCTTCAATACCTATATAATTATAACCCATTTCATATTTTTGTAATAAGTTAGCGCGTTCTTCTTGTAGTTGTTTTATTAACTTTTTCGTATCAGTGACCTGTTTATATTTTGCTTTCACACAGAATAATTGAAAAGTCTTTTTTATAGGACTCTTCTTTTCAACAAGTATTGTATAAATAAGTTTATTATAAATAGGACACGTTAATTCGTGTGTATCTGTTTCCCAAGTATTTTGTTGTATCATAGCGCCAATATAACTAACATTAATAATACCACTTCTTAAAAATCTTGGACGATATGATACCTGTATAACGTCTCTAGGTGTAGAAAAAGAACTAATAAATAAATATTCCGTATCAAAATCTTCATTTTCATAATTAACTCCACACGTTATCATTGAATTTGTAATAATAAAAGTAGAGCCTTCCCAAGCAGTATTGACATTTTTCAAACCAATTTTTATTTTTTCATCTATATCAGAATTATAGAAAATACCAGTTTGACCTGTTTTTTTAACAATCATATCATAAAAGGCTTGCATTGAAATAGCACCATTATTCATCATACTTTTATTTTTATATGGATAAAATATAAATAATTTAAG
>Ga0114963_10000930_pt1 | contig 20089 bp, 15 predicted proteins | sample C_131016_EF_Meta_FD_87019 | JGI IMG/M metagenome (GOLD analysis project Ga0114963, IMG submission 87019) | Freshwater microbial communities from Lake Croche, Canada to study carbon cycling - C_131016_EF_MetaG | ecosystem: Environmental > Aquatic > Freshwater > Lake | place: Lake Croche, Canada...
CCCCAACCGCAATTGGATGATCCGGCCGGAGGTGCGCTACGACTGGTTCACGCCCGACGCGGGTGTGACCAGGCGGCCCTACGGCCCCGGGCTCGGGCAGGGGATCGGCGAGTCGGGCTCGAAACTCGGCCAGTTCTACGCGGGCTGCGACGCGATCATGCAATTCTGACGGCCGCGGGCGGCGGCCATGATCGCCGCCGTGATCGCCGGCGGACTCCAGGTCAGCCCGCGAACGACAGGCACCGCCACTCCCCCTCGGCCGTGACGACCGGCCGCGCGGGTAGCAGGCTGTGGATCAACAGCCTGCTCGGTCGCATGGATGCGATCGCGGGAGCGCAGCTCCCGTGAACACCGGAGGTTTTCGTGCCTGGAAAAAGTCCCGGAGGACTTTTTCCACGGCCAGGCACGAGCCGGCCGTAGCGGTCGGCGATCGCCGCCGTCTCGCCGTCGAGCAGCCCCGAGAGCACGAGCCGGCCGCCGGGGGCGACGAGCGCCGCGAGCGTGTCGGCCAGCACGTCGAGCACGGGGGCGACGATGTTGGCGAGCACGAGGTCGTAGCCGCCGGGCGGCACGGCGACCTCGCCGAGCGTGGCCGCGATCCGCAGCCGCGCCGACACCCCGTTGAGCGCGGCGTTGCGGCGGATCGCGTCGTGCACGGTGGTGTCGATCTCGACGGCGTCGACGGCGGCTTCGGCGGCGGCATCGACGTTGTCGGCGGCGGGGCCGGCGGCGGCGGCGAGCACGGCCGCCGCGATCCCGAGAATCCCGCTGCCCGCGCCGACATCGAGCACGCGGTCGAGCCGGCCGCCGGCGGCGACGTGCTCCGCGATCGCCCGCAGGCACAGCCGCGTCGTCGGGTGGAGCCCCGTGCCGAAGCCGATCCCCGCGTCGATGAAAACCCGCGTGTTATCCGCGGCCTGACCGGCCGCATCGCGTCCGCCGGACTCGGCGACGGCTGCAACGCCGGCGGCCGCGTGAGCGGGGGGCAGCACCCAACCGAAGCCCGGCACGGCGACCGGCTCCTGGGGCACGGTCGCCGCGGCGACGGCCGGACGGGGCGCGCCGACCCGCAGCCCGCCCACGTCCGCGAGCAGGGCGACGGCCGACCGGGCGGCCTGTTCGTCGGCGAAGGCGAGGTCGATCGTGGCTCGCCGCCGGGCGGCCACCCAGTCGCGGTCGGGCGGTGCCGCGGCGGCGTCGATCACGATCGGGCCGAGGGCGAGTCCCGCGGCCACCGCCTCGTTGACGTCGATGCTCCCCTCGTCGATCCCCACGAGCCCCTCGTCGCCGAGCCGCATCCAGAGCCACTCGACGAGATCGTCCGGGCCGTCCGCCTCGAGCCCCGCGCGCTGCAGGCCCCCGTCGGCCGCCACCTCGACGAGCCAGGGCACCGGCTCGGCGGCGGCATCCGGCCGCAGATCAGGCCGTACATCGCAACGGGTATCGCATGGCGTTGCGGGCTGCGGATCATCGGTGGACATGGTGCGAAGAGATCCCGTGTTCGACCGCCGGCCGCACACGACACGCCTCCCAGACTGTCAGGCCGCGCCACCGTGGGGCGGGAAATCGGTGTAGCCCTTGGCCCCCGTCGGGGAATACCAGTCGGCCATGTCGGCCGGGGCGGCGAGCGGCCAGCCGTGGGCGAACCGCTCCACGAGGTCGGGGTTGCTGATGAACGGCCGGCCGAAGGCGATCAGGTCGGCGAGCCCCGTGGCGATCGCAGCGTCGGCGGTCTCCCGCGTGTAGCCGCAGTTGCCCATGAGCGGCCCGCGGAACACGCCGCGGAACTCCGCCAGCATCATCGGCTCGCCGAGTTTGTGGAAGCCGAAGGCGAGGCCGTCGACGACGTGGAGGTAGCCGATGTCGAGCCGATCGAGCGCACCGGCCGCATGGAGGAACTGCTCGCGGAAGTTGGGCGAGCCCATGTCGTTGAAGCCGCCGTTCGGGGAGAGCCGCACGCCGACGCGGCGGCTCGGCCACTCCTTGGCCACCGCGGCCACCACCTCGAGGAGGAAGCGGCAGCGCTTCTCGATGCTGCCGCCGTAGTCGTCGGTGCGGAGGTTCGTGCGCGACTGCAGGAACTGGTCGATGAGGTAGCCGTTGGCCGCGTGGATCTCGACGCCGTCGAAGCCGGCGGCCCGGGCCCGCCGCGCCGCCTTCGCGTAGTCCGCCACCACGGCGGCCACCTCGTGGGTCTGCAGCGACCGCGGCGCCTCGTAGGGCCGCTTGCCCAAGGGCGTGTGGATGCCGTCGCCGCCGATCTTCACCGCCGAGGCCGACACGGGAGGGCGGCCCTCGTGGAAGTCGCTGTGGGACGCGCGGCCCATGTGCCAGAGCTGCAGGAAGATCCGCCCACCCCGGGCGTGGACCGCGTCGGTGACCTGCCGCCAGGCCGCCTCCATCGCGTCGGTGTAGATGCCGGGCGAGCCGAGCCAGCCGTTGGCCTGGGGCGAGATCGTGGTCGCCTCCGACACGATCAGCCCCGCCGACGCCCGCTGCACGTAGTAGTCGACGACCGTCGCGTTCGGGATCCGCTCGGAGCCCGATCGGCCGCGGGTGAGCGGCGCCATCACCACCCGGTTGGGAAGCTCCAAATCGTGGAGCCGGTAGGGGTCGAGCAGGCGGGCGGGCGTCACGTTGGAGTCCTCGCGGGATGGAGCGGTGGTGCGGCGAAGGCGGACGAAGTCGCGGGAGGATACACCGATCGCGGCGGATCGCCCAACCCGAAAGCGACCGATCGACGGGCCCGTGCCGGCGGCGAGCGGGCCGCGGAGGCCATGCCAGGAGGCCACGCGTGTCAGAGGCGGCGGCGGATGTCGGCGACGAGCCGGGCGCACTCCTCCGCCGCCCGCGGATCGTCCGCCGCCATCCGATGGGTCGCGAACGACCCGGCCCCGACGGCGGGCTTGAGCACCACGTTCCGCCAGCCGCGGTCGCCGCAGATCCGGGGGAGTGGCGCGGGGCCGCCCCGTTCGAGCAGCACGGTCGGCACGACGGGCACGCCCCGCTTCGCCAGTCCGAGCAGGTAGATCTTGTGCAGGTTGCCGAGCAGCACGTCGAGCGGGTTCCAGAGGGCCGCCGCCGCGCCGACGCGGCCCGCCCACGCGCGGAGGGCGTCGAGGTGGTGGATGGAGTTCCAGGTGGACCGCACGACCGTGGCCGCCGGCTGCATCCAGATCTCGTCGCGGCGCCAGTCGCAGACCGTGGCGGCGACGCCGGCGGCGGCGAGCGCCCGCAGGAGCGGCGGCTCGTCGTCGTCGGGCTCGGGTAGCGGCCGGCAGGTGGCGATGCGAACGTGCATGGGCGGGAGAATAGCCGGCCCGTCAGGCCGTGCCGCGGCGTCAGCGCCGGCTCAGCTCGGGCTCGAACCAGGTGCCCCAGTCGGAGTTGTTGCCGTCGCCGCCGTCCTCCGTCTCGAGCGACAGCGTGCGGACGCCCGCGACGTCGAGATCGAACCGCTCGAGCTGATCGGGCCCGAGCCGCTTCGAGCGGAAGAGTTCACGGCCGTCGGCGCGGACGACGAACACGACCGAGCCGCCGCGCTGCGTCGGCAGGCCGCAGGAGCCGCGGAGCCGCTCCCAGCGGCCGCCGATGTCGTAGCGGTGGATCGACGCCGCGTGGGCGTAGATGCCCCGCTCGAAGACGCGGCCGGCCGCCACGAGCAGCGCCTCGCGTCGCGGCAGGTGGTCGAACGCGGGCCGGAGCCAGCCCACCTTCGCCTCCGCCGGCGTCGCCGCCGAAAGCGGGAGCACTTTGGTGTCGGGGGACGCGTCGGCGGCCGCGACCGTCTTCCGGTCGCCGGCCTTCCCGGCGAGGATCGCGGCGGCGATCCGCGCTTCGCGGCCGTCGGCCGGCCAGGCGTCACGGATCCGCGCGGCGGCGGCCGTGTCGCCGCGTTCGACCGCATCGAGGAAGCCGTCGAACGCGAAGCACAGCCGCATCGTCTCCACATCCACCGCGCCGTCGGCGGCCACGGCGTAGGCGTGCGCCCATTCGGTCGTGCCGCCGTTGGCATGGCAGGCGACGATCCGCAGGCTGGCGGGCTTGCCGGCGACGAGCGGATCGCAGCGCAGCGTGAAGCGGCCGTCTTCCCGCGGCGCCGTGGCCACGGTCCGCGCGTCGTAGTCGCCGCCCCCCTCCGGATCGAGGTAGCCGGCGACGCCGTGCACGGGGGGCTCTCCCGCGATCCGGCCCGTCAGCGTGAACGATTTCCCGTCGGCGGCGGGGGTCACGGCCACGTCGGTGAGCCGCGCCCGGACCGGATCGCGCATCCCCTTCACCGACCCGGAGAACTGCGGGTGCGCCGCGAGCTGCAGGCCGTCGGCGAGCGTGAGGAACGAGCCCTTCCCTTCTCCGCGCACCTCCTCGGCGTAGGTGCGGTTGCCGCCCCCCATCAAGGCGGCGCCGTGCGCCGCGGCCTCGTCGTCGCGGGCGCGGCAGTGGGGCAGGCCGAGGGCGTGACCGAGCTCATGGGCCATGCCGCCGATGAAGATCGAGTTGTGCCGCCCCAGCGAGATCTGTCCGTACTCGCCGTCGGTGATGATCGGCTTCTTCCGGGGCAGGTTCTTCACGTCGAGCTCCGGCGAGTCGAGCTGCCAGGCCGTGCCGCCGCGATGGTCGCCGCCGGCGTAGTAGGGGCTCTTGTGCGAGAAGACGAGCTGCTTGGGATCCCAGCTGGCGAGGTTCGTGAAGATCATGGCCGTTTCGCGGTCGAGGTCGATGCCGGCGGCCGCGAGCACGGGCAGGCACTCCCGGCGGATGCGGTTGCCGTCGGGCTTGCCGTAGTCGGCGAACGTGGCCTCGCCGACGACCTCGTGCAGCCGCATATGGCCGGCGTCGTCGCGCACCAGCCGGATCGTGCGCCGGCCGAAGCCGAGCCGCTCCATCTCGTCGGCGTAGAAGTCGGCGATGTGGGTGAGCATCCGGTCGAGCCGCTCCCGGTGGCCGGCGGGAAACCCGCGGTCCTTGGGCCGCCAGCAGATGACGTGGAGCCTGCGGTCGCCCGGCTTCGCGCCGGCGGCGTGGTAGGCGTCGAGGATCAGCCGGGCCGCGGCGACGACCTCCCGCTCGGTCTCCGCCTCAGGCTCGGCCGCGACGAGCGCGGGCATGACGGTGGGCACGGCCCAGCCAAGGGCCGCCGCGAGCAGCATCGTCGCCGCGAGCCGGCTCTGCCCACGCCGCACGCCGGATCGCATCGACGCGATCAGAGAATCGCGGCTCCGGCGAAAATCGTGGGCTTTCGTCCGTGGAAAAACGTCCTCAGGGCTTCTCGTCAGGGCGGTCGGTTCGGGCGTCAGCCGATCGGTCAATCCTGCGTGGCGATCCTGCACGAATCGGCGGTCATGCATGTGCCGTTCCCCGTTCAACGTGTCGCCGCCCCGGCCCCGATGCACGCGACCCGAGGCCTCCGCACGGTCAGGATAACGCCCCGGCGGCGGCCGGCAGAGCCTGACGTGCCCGCGGGGCGCGCGGCAGGCCGGCATTCCAGCGGTCCCGGCCGTCCGGAGGTCGGGTATCCTCGACGGCGGCGACGCGGAACAGACCGCCGAGCGGCGCGGAGCCGTATCTCGAAGCACAGCCCCGCCGCGCCGCGGAGCCGAAGTTCCCATGTCCTCAGACCTCGAGCGCGACCACGGCATCCCGCCCGACACCTACTGCGGGCTCTCTCCCCACGACATGAGCCGCGCGATCGTGGCCTGGAACGCGGGGCCGACGCGGCCCGGTTGCCCGCCCGGCTACTGGCCGGCGGCCTCGTTCGAGACGCGGCTCGGCTGGCTGCGCGACGAGTTCGGGCCGGAGGCCGACGTCGAGCGGATCCGGGTGCTCGAGCAGTTCTTCGGCGGTCGCGTGTCGCGGGCGCTCGCGCTCGACTGGATGCTCGACAACGACGCTTTCGACCGGGCCGTGACGGAGGGCCTGGCGCGGCATTTCCCCGACCTGTCCGCCGACGCCCGCCGGGTGATCGCCGGCAACTACAGCTACAGCCACGCGAAGTGACCGCCGGTGCTGCTCGCCGCATGCTCCCTCACGATGGGAGTGTCGCCCATGTTTCCTCGCCCGTCGCTCGTCTTGTGCGTGCTCGTGCTGCTCGCCGACGGCGTGGGGCCGGTCCACGCTTTATTCTGCCTCGAATACGCCCGCTGCTTCTACCGGCGGAGCGACGACGACGGCCCCACCTGGTCGCAGCCGGTCGAGATCACCGACGCGTTCGAGCGGTTCCGCGGCGACTACGACTGGACGGTGCTGGCGACCGGTCCGGCGCATGGCATCCAACTCCGCAGCGGCCGCCTGGTCGTGCCGGTGTGGCTCTCGACCGGCACGGGCGGCCACGCCCATCGTCCGAGCGTGACGGCCACGATCGTCAGCGACGACGCCGGCGTCACCTGGAAGCGCGGGTCGATCCCGGTGCCGAACACGCCCGAGTGGATCAACCCCAACGAGACGGTGGTGGTGGAGCTGGCCGACGGCCGCGGGCGTGCACGGAGCGTTCCCCGCGCACGGGGTCCCAGGCCGCAGGCAAGGCTGCCGGCACGATGCTGCCCCCGAGCGGCGGTCGACGGACGGTCCTCGTCCCCGGAACATCCCCGGGTTTTCGCCGGCGGCACGGGGTGAAAGCGGCGTTTTCTTCGGGGCACGATCATCCCTCACGCCTCCCGCCGCGACCGGGCCGGCGGCCCCGGTGCGGGGGGCGAAAACGCGAACTAGACTAAGGGCGAGGGCCGGGAAAGTCCCGCTTTTTCGCTCTCGGCCGTGTCGCGGCCGCCCCCTGCTCCGCGCCGCGGACCGGGCACGGCCCGCCACGCACGCCCTGTTCTCCCCGCACCGCGTTGCTGCGCACGCTCATGCAGGAGGCCGGCTTCACGCCGGAGGAGTTCGGCAAACTCCAGGAGGCGGAGGACAACTCCAACGCCCTGGTCACCACCGAGACGATCGCCATGCACGCAGTCAAGGGGGAGCTCGACGACGGCCGCGGCGGCTCCACCCGCAAGGCGTCCCCCGACGCCGAACTGGGCCGCCGCATCATGCACGACCGGAAGTACCACGACGACAAGGCCACGATCATGGGGCCGATCGGCGAGTTCGAACGGATCCTCGACCATCGCACCGAGGAGACCATGCTCCATCACCGCCGCCGGGTCGACCTGCTCCAGCTCGCGGGGCTCGCGCTCACGGCGGCGGCGCTCGTGACGCTGTGGCTGGGCATCCGCAGCCATGCCGGCACGCCGCGCGTGGCCCGGATGGGCACCGCGATCGGCCAGATCGAACACGTCACCCACCAGTCGGCCGCCGCCGCCGAGCAGGGCTCGGTCGCGGCCGAGGAGATGAACGCCCAGGCCGCCCCCCTGCGCGGCGTGGTGGGCGACCTCGAGTCGATGGTCGCGGCCCGCACCGCGGTCGCCGCCGCCCCGACGGCGCCGATGGACACCGAATAGGCACGACCGCCGGGCCATCACCCGGGCCGAGAGCCGGGCCCGGCACCGGGCCGCACACCAGGCCGCACACCAGGCCGCATCGGACAGGCCCCATGGCACGCACGCGCCGCGACGCACGCCCCGCCGATCCCACGCGGCATGACACGCTCCTCGCCGCGCTCGACGCGCGGGCCGGGGAGATCGGCATGCGCGGCCGCGCCGCTCGGCCCGCGGCCGGGCTCGCGCCGCGGCGCGCGGGCACCCGCCGCGCGGCCCCCGCGGCCCCGCCCCCCGCGGCCCCGCCCCCCGCGACGATCCCGCTCGCCCTCGTGGACGACGACGGCGTGCTCCGCTGGCGGCACGACACGCCCGCGACGCCGGCGACGACGAAAGACACGGCGACCGGCGACGGCCGCCGCCGCGCGAGCGGTCGCGCGGCAGCGCCGGCCGCGGGCCGGATCGTGGCGGTGCGGGAGTTCGAACTGCTCGCGGCCGACCAGGTCCACGCCGCGATCCAGCGGCTCGACAGCAGCTTCACGCCCGCCCGCGGACTCCGCCGACTCGCCCGCGGGCGGCTCGTCGGCTGCCCGCCGGGGCCGTTCGCGGGCCGCACGCTGCTCGTGATCCACGGCACCTTCTCGAACGCCGACAACGTGCTCGAGGACCTGCGGGCCACCGGCCACGGCCGCGACCTGCTCGCCCGCGCCGAACGCCACTACGACCGGGTGCTCTTCTTCGACCATCCCACGCTCGCCCAGGGCCCGCTGCTCAACGCCGTCGAGCTCAACCGGCTCTTCGCCGGCAGCAGCCACGCCGTCGACGTCGTCTGCCACAGCCGCGGCGGCCTCGTCGCCCGCTGGTGGCTCGAGACGCTCGCAGGCGGCCGGCGCGGCCCCTCCCGCGCCGTGCTCGTGGCCGCGCCGATCGCCGGCACGAGCCTCGCCGCGGGCCCGCGGATCCGCGCCGGCATCGACGCCATGACGAACCTCGGCGCCGCGGTGGCCGCCACCGGGCAGGTGCTCGGCCTCGCGGCCCCGTTCCTGGCGGCGCCGGTGGGCCTCCTGCGGGTGCTGCTCTCGATCACCGGCGTCGCGGCGCGGGTGCCGATCGCCGACGCCGCCATGGCGGCCGTGCCGGGACTCTTCGCGCAGTCGCGGATCGGCAACAACAGCGAACTGGCCCTGCTCCGCGCCGGCAGAACCGCCGGCGTCGACTATTTTCCCGTCACCGCCGACTTCGAGCCGGATGCCGCGGGCTGGCGGTTCTGGCGCTCCTTCCGCCGGACCACGGCGGCCGATCTCGCCGCCGACGTCGTCTTCGACGGGCCCAACGATCTCGTCGTCGACACCGACTCGATGGGCGACTTCGGCACCGCCACCGGCATCCGGCCGGCCGGCCGGCTCGACTTCGGCACCACCGCCGACATCCACCACTGCGGCTACTTCCGCGACCCCCGCACCTCGGCCTTCATCGCCCGGTCACTCCGCATCCCCTGAGCGGCCGGGCCCGGGCCGGCCGGCGGCACGCCCCGCGCCCGCCGGTTGCATCCCCTCCGCGTGCAGACTAGCCTCCCGCGAGGGTGGAGGGAGTGCCCTGGCGGCCGCCGGTGCGACGGCCCACCTCCTCCAGCGCGTCCCCGGGAGCCCGGACACCATGGCGTCGAAGAAGGCGGTGGCCGGGAGGACGGCTGTCGGGCGCACGCAGGCCGCACGGCGCCGCGCCGCCGCCGCCGGCGTCGCCGACTGGACCGTGATGGTCTACATGGCCGGCGACAACAGCCTCGACGAGTTCGGCCTGCTCGACGTCGCCGAGATGAAGAAGGTCGGCTCGAGTGACCGGATCAACATCCTCGTGCAGCGCGACACCGCCGCCGCCGGGATGCCGACGGTGCGCTACCGGCTCCGCCGGGGCACGCCGCTCGCCGCCGACGCGGTCGATCCCGACGGCCTCGGCGAAACCAACACCGGCGACCCGCGGGTGTTCTCCCGGTTTCTCGACTGGGGCCTCGAGACCTGTCCGGCGAAGCGGACGATGGTCGTGCTCTGGAATCACGGCGCCGGCTGGGACGACACCGACGTCTACCACGAGGCGCGGCGGCGCATGGCGGCGCCGCCGGCGACCGGCCGGCGACGCGACGCTCCCGCCGGACGCGGCGCCCGCCCGGGCGTCGACCGCGCGCCCGCCGGATTCATGCGCCGCGGCGGCGCCCGGCGGCGGCACCGCGGCCCCTTCTTCCTCTCCGACGACGCCTACGTGCGGGACGGCCGGCGCCGGGCGATCGCCTTCGACGACGAGGCGCAGGACTTTCTGGACAACGTCGAGATGAAGGAGGTGCTCGACGCCGCGGCGCGGAGGGCCGGGCGGCCGTTCGAGGTGATCGGCATGGACGCCTGCCTGATGGCGATGGTCGAGACGGGCGTGCAGGTGGCGGCCGCCGGCAGCGTGCTCTGCGGCTCGCAGGAGATCGAGCCGGGGGCCGGCTGGCCCTACGACACGGTGCTCCGCGCACTGGCCCGAACGCCGGAGATGACCGGGCTCGACCTCGCGACGCTCGTCACCGAGCGATTCGTCGCCTCGTATCCGAAGACCGAGAAGGCCACCCAGTCGGCCATCGACCTGGCGCGGATCCGCGACGTGGCCGACGCCGCCGACGCCCTGGGGAGGCGGCTCGCCGCGGCGCTCGCCGGCCGCGACGGCCTCGCGGCCCGCGGGGCCGTCAGCGTCGCCCGCACCCGCGCCCAGTCGTACGAGGCGACCGACTATGTCGATCTCGTGGACTTCGCCGAACGGCTCGCGCTGGCCTGGAGCGGGGCGAACGCGGAGGTCGCGGCGGTGCGCGACGCCGTGAAGCGGGCGGTGGTCGCCAATCACGCTCCGCACCGCGACGTGGCCCGCTCGCACGGCCTCTCGATCCACTTCCCGACGACCGGGCTCTCCCCGCTCTACGCGCGGCTCGCGTTCGGTCGGGGCGACTGGGCCCGGTTCCTCGCCCGCTGGACATCATGACGCCCTCCCGCCGTCCCGCCGCGCGGCCAGACCGCTCCGCGACCACCGTCACGGTGTCGCTCCGCACCCGGGGCGGCCACCGGCTCGCGCTGCGGCTCGACGACGCCGTGCTCTACCCGCGCGCGGTCGCATGGAACCGGCTCCTCGTGGCCGACCGGTTCCGGGCCGCGGGCGACGCCGATCGCGCGGGCCGCGGCCGCATCGCCGACGAGCGCGAGCCGCAGGCCATGCGGGCGCTCTGCGAGCTGGCGGACAACGCCCCCCGCAGGCGGCTCGATGAACTGCTCGACGCGGCCGTCGAGGCGGGCGTGCTCCAGGTGGAGATCGACTGGCTCGGCGACCGGACCGGCTACGCGGCGCGGCTCCTGCCCTGGGAGGAGATCGTCTCGCTGGCCACGCGGAGCCGACGGAGGCGGTCGGGCCGGAGGGTCGTGGTCGTGCGCTGGCTGCGCGGCCTCGACCGTCCCCCGCCCGCCGCCGGGGCCGCGGTCGTGGCGGCCACGGAGGACGCCGCCGCGGCCGACTTCGCCGTCGACACCGAGGCCCTGCTCGTCCGCCGGGCGTTCGCCCAGGCCGGCATGGATCCGGGGCCGGTCGGCGATCGCGGCCGCGTGCTCACGGTCGACTCACCACGGGCGCTCGAGCGGCGGCTCGCCGCCTGCCCCGCGGTCGTCCATTTCATGCTGCGCTCGGTGGACCGCGGACTGGTGTACACGGCGGCCGAGCAGCGGGCGAGCGAGCGGCACGACGCCCGGTCGCCGGCCGCGGGCCGCCGCCGCGGGCTCCGGCCGCGCGACCGCGGGCCGGCGCTCGAGACGCTGCTCGGCGCGGGGCGGCCCGCGATCGTGGCCTTCAGCTCCTGCTACACCGGCCGCCGCCTGGCGCCGCGCACCGTCGCCGCGGGCGCCGCGGTCGCCGTCGGTTTCCACCAGGAGGTCGACGACGCCAACCTGCCGGGATTCTTCGCGCCGTTCTACGAGCGGGTGCTCGCCGACGGCGACGTCGTCGGCGCGGCGGCGGCAGCGCTCGACGCGAACCGCGGCCAGCCCGACCACGACGGCCTCGGCGCGGTGACGATCTGGTCGGACCGCGACCTGCTCGCGCGGCCGGCGTCCGGCCGCCATCGGGAACCCGCCGCGCCGCGGGCCACGCCGACGGCGGCGGCCGCCGAGCCGACGCTCCTCTTCGACTGCGCGGTCGAGGCGGCACTGAATTACGCCGTGCTCCACAACAGCCGCGGCGGCATCTTCCGGCGGTTCATGGTCACCCGGCTCGCGCCGGACGCCACCGCGCCGGAGGCCGCCGCGCCGCTCGAGATCGTGGTGCGGCTCGACACGGGCGCCGGACCGCCGGCGGAGTGCCGGTTCATCGAGCCGGCGCCGACCGCGGCCGGCAGCCGCATCGACCTGGCCCGCCTCGTGAGCCTGCCGCTCGGTGCCGAGCTGCTCCGGCAGCGGCGCGAGGCGACGCGGGCCACCGTCGAGGTGATGGTGGGGCGGGCCGGCCGCACGCTCTTCCACATCACGCGGCCCGTGCCCCTGCTCCCCTGCGACGAGTGGCGGGACGACCGGGCCGGCCGTCACTTCCTCCCCTCGTTCATCTTCCCGCGGGATCCCGCCGTGCGCACGATCCTCGCGGCCGCCGGCGCCCATCTCCGCGCGATCGCCGACGACCCTGCCGCCGCGTTCGACGGCTACCAGCGCGGCGGCGACGGCGGGACGGGCCGGGCGGTCGACGCGCAGGCACAGGCGATCTGGTGGGCCGCCCAGGAGGGGTTCGGCATCGACTACGCGGAGCCGCCTCCGACCTACACCGCCGCCTCGCAGCGGCTGCGGACACCGGAGGAGATCCTGCGCGGTCGCCGCGCCACCTGCATCGAGCTGTCGCTGCTGCTGGCCTCCTGCTTCGAGCACGTGGGCCTCGAGCCCGTGATCCTGCTCACGCGGGGGCACGCCCTCTGCGGTTACTGGTCGTCGCCGCAGTCGCGCGAGCGGTTCGCGGGCGACGTGGCCGCCGACGACGCGCAGCCCCCCGAGGACCGCGGCTCATCCGGCGAACGTCTCGGCGGGATGACGAGCCGGCGCGACGTGATCGAGCCCTGGATGCTCGCCGAACCATGGCACCTGCGGCGGATCGTCCGGGCGGCGGAGGAGCGGCAGCTCGTGCCCGTGGAGGCGACGGGCCTGGCGCGGAAGCAGGGGTTCCGCGCGGCGGTCGCGGTCGCCCGGGAGCTGCTCGCCGGCCTCGCGGACGACGACTTCGACGGCATGCTCGACGTGCATGCGGCCCGCGGCCACGGCGTGACGCCGCTGCCGATCATCACCGAGGGGCCGGCGGCCTGACGGGGGCGTCCTGCGTCGCCGCCGACGCCGCCGCCCGCGCCGTGGCCTGCTCCTGCGGCCGGATGCTGAGCACGAGCCAGGCCGAGATGCCGGCGATCGCGGCGAAGCCGCCGAAGACGAGTCCCAACGGCACCTCCCGGTCGCGGAGCCAGCCGAAGCCGACGTCGGCCAGTCCGCCGCAGGAGATGCTCGCCAGGTTCATCAGCCCGTAGCCCGCGGCCCGCTGGTCGGGGCGGACGATCTGCGCGAGGATCGGCATGTTGTTGGTGTCGAAGAGGCCCCAGCCGAACCCGAAGAGCACGAGGAAGAGGATCGCCAACGGCAGCGACTTCGTGCCCATCACCACGCCCACGCCCAGGAGCGCCGGCACGATCGCCGCCATCCCCAGGGCGCTCACGTAGATCCGCCCGCGGTCGGAGGTGCGCATCCAGCGGTCGGCCAGCCAGCCGCCGAGCACGGCGCTCGCGATCGCGGCCCCCTGCCACCAGATCACGGCGCTCACGCCGGCGAGTCCCTGCGTGAGGCCGAGCTCCTTCTGCAGCACGCTGGGCATCCAGTCGCGCACCACCCAGCCCGCGATCGCCGGGAGCGTGAAGGAGGCCAGCAGCAGCCGGAACGACCGATTCCGCAGCAGGGCGGCCCACGACGCCAGCGGCGACTCGACCGCGGCCATCCCCCCGCGAACCCGCCCCGGGGACTCCGCGAGCAGGAAGAAGAGCGGCACCGCGTAGGCCGCGCCCACCAGGCCGATCGTGTTGAAGCCCCACCGCCAGCCGAGCCCCGGCGCGTCGGCGACGAATCCGCCGAGGCTGCCGAGCATCACGCCGAGGTAGATGCCGATCTGGTGCAGGCCCACCGCCCGCGACCGCGTGGCGGAGGCGTGGTGGTCGGCGATCAGCGCGAGCGCCGTGGGGATGTAGAACGCCTCGGAGAGCCCCATCGCGGCCCGGGTCGCGAGGAGGTGGTCGTAGGTGGCGGCGTGTCCGGTGGCCCAGGTGACCGCCGACCAGGCGAAGAGGCTCGCGGCCACGATCAGCGGCTTGCTGCACCGGTCGGCGACGAGGCCGGCGAACGGGCTGGCGAGGGCGTAGGTCCACTTGAACCAGGCGAGCATGTGCCCCCACTGCTCCTGGCTCTCGATGCCGGAGACGTCCCCCATGATCGACCGCTGCATCGTGGCGACGAGCTGGCGGTCGAGGTAGTTGAGCAGCGCGACCGGCACGAGCAACGCGACGACGAGCCAGGGGGTGCGATGCATGGTGGCTCCGGCCGCGGACGGTCCGCCGCGGACGAACGTCACGGCCCCGAGAAGATACCAGCGCCGTGACGCCCGGCCGGCCGCGGCCGGCGCGGGCGTTTCTCCCCGCGCCGCTACACTTTCCCGGCGGTCCGCTCGCACCGCACCAAGCCGCCTCCCCACGTTCCCCGCCCCATGCTCGCCCCCTCCGATCGCGCCGTCGTCCGCGAGGCACTCCGGCAGCACTTCGCCGCGCGGCCGGCGGACGACGTCGAGGGGATCGTCGCCGCCGGCGGCCGCCTCGAGGTGGCCGCGGGGGAGGTGCTGTTCACCGAGGGTGACCCGGCGGGCGACGCCTACGTGCTCCTCGCCGGCCGCCTCGGCGTCTACGTGCGCGGCGCGGCCACCGGCCTGCGGCGGATCGACACGATGGAGCGGCCGGGCACGCTCGTCGACGAGCACGCGGCCGCGGCCGGCCGGCATTTCCGCTCCGCGACGGTGATCGCGCTCGAGCCGGCGGTCGTCGCCGTGCTGCCCGCCGGCGTCTTCGCCCCGGGCGTCGCCGCCGACCCGGCCGAAGCCGCGGCGTCGCAGCGGCAGCCGACCGACGATGCCTGGCGGAAGTGGAAGGCGCTCGCGGCGGAGCTCGCGGGCTCCTCCACCGCCGGCCCCGCGTTGTCGCGACGGCTGCGGGCCGGCGAGGTGCTCTTCGAGCCCGGCGACCCGTCCACGCACGCCTACTTCGTGCTCTCCGGCACGATCGGCCTCTGGCAGCCGGACTGCACGGAGCCGGGCGAGACGATCGGCCCCGGACTCCTCGTCGGCGAGCGCGGCACGCTGGCCGGGCGGCCGCGGCTGCTGCGGGCGGCGGCGCTGGCACCGGCGGAGGTGCTCGTGATCGACGCGGCGGCGCTCGAGGGATCGCGGCGCGGCGCCGGCCCCTTCGCCACCATGCTCAGCGGCCTCGCCTCCGCCCACGCGCTCCCCACGCTCGGCACGGCCTACCGCTACCTCGCCAACGTCGGCGACGAGTCGTGCATCGTCACCGACTACTCCGGCGCCGCCGCCGGACGGGTGCGGGTGCGGCACTTCCCCGCCGGGCAGCGGACGGAGGCGGTGCGGGCCGGCGTCGACGACGCGCCGCGCGACGTCGTCAGCGGCCCCGACGGCGTGGCGACGCTGATGCTCGCCGCCGGCGAGCGGCTCGTCGGCCTGTCGGTGAGCGGGGCCTGGCCCCACCTGCCGGAGCTGATGGCACTGCTGCTGCGGGGGGGCGTCGTCGCCGACTGGCAGCGGCGGGCCTTCGTCGCCACCGGCGGCTGGCTCGAGGAGGCGGCGGCGGAGCGCGCGCCCTCGGGGGCGGAGATCGTCTGCAGCTGCACGCAGGCCACGTCCGCGGCCGTGCGGGGCGCGACCCGGCGGGCGGCGACCGTCGAGGACCTCACGCGGCTCACCGGCGCCGGGGGCGTCTGCGGCGGCTGCCGCGGCCGGCTGGCCGCGTTGCTCGGCGGCGCGGGATTCACGCTCTGCCGCGTGGCGATCGCGCCGCTCGCGCGGGGCTCCGTGCGGGCCATCCTGCTGCCGATCGACGACGCGCCGCTGCCCGCGGCGCGGGTCGGGCAGCACGTGCGCGTCGAGGGGCTCATCGACGGCCGCTGGGTCGGCCGTCCCTACACGCTCACCGACGTCGGCGGCGCGCGGTATGAACTCGGCGTGAAGCTCGAGGACGGGGGCCTCTTCTCGCGCTGGCTCGCGGCGGCCGACGAGGCCACGCTCGTCCGCGTGCTGCCGCCGCAGGGGCACCTCTGCCCCGCACCGTCCGACCCGCGGCCGCTCGTCTACGTCGTGGCGGGCATCGGCGTGACCCCCGCGGTGGCCGCGGCCCGCCATCTCGCCGATCGCCGTCGGGTGACGGTGGTGTACGCGGTGCGGGCGCGGGAATCGGCCGCGTATCTCGCCGAGCTCGAGGCGGCCGCCGCCGCGCGCCGCATCGCGCTCGAGGTCTGGGAGAGCGCCGCGCAGGGCCGGCTGCCGGCGACCGTGCTCCGCCACCGCGTCGCAACGCAGGGGCCCTGCGAGGTCGTGCTCTGCGGACCGGCGGACTTCAACGCCGACATGGCGGCGGCGCTCGCCGGCCTGCCCGGCGTGGCCGTGGCGAGCGAGAGCTTCGATCATCCGCTCCGCGGCGAGGGGAGCGTGGGCCGCCCCGGCGGCTGGCGGCGACGCCCCTTCACGCCCGCCTGCCCCGCCGGCGGCGCGGTGCCGGTCGCCACGACGCTGCCGGCGGACGAGCAGGCGGAAAAGTTCCTGCGCCAGTTCCATGCGGAGCAACGGCCCGACGACGATCCCGCGCCGCGGATCGCCGAGATGCGGGCCGCCTTCACCGCCGAGGGCACCTGGCGGATGACGATCGACGAGCTGGCCTTCGCCGCTCGGGTGGCCTGGCGCAACGCGAGCCGGTGCGTGGGCCGGCTCTACTGGCAGGGACTGCACCTGCGCGACTGCCGCCATCTCGTCGACGCCGACGCGATGGCCGAGGCGCTCTTCGACCACCTCCGCTTCGCCTTCAACGGCGGCGACATCCGCCCCGCGATCACCGTCTTCGCCCCCGACGCCCCCGGAAAGCCCGGCCCGCGGATCTGGAATCCCCAGCTGCTCCGCTATGCGGGCATGCGGCTGCGGTCGGGCCGGCAGGTTGGCGACCCCGCGCAGAACGAACTCACGCGGCGGATCATGGCGCTGGGCTGGGAGCCGTCCGGCACCGACTTCGACCTGCTGCCGCTCGTCATCGAGGCGCCGGGCCGCGGGCCGCGGCTCTACCACCTCCCCCCCGACTGCCGGTCGGAGGTGCCGATCGCACACCCCGACCACCCCTGGCTCGCCGGCCGCGGCCTCCGCTGGTACGCCGTGCCGGCGGTGAGCGACATGGCGCTCGACGCCGGCGGCATCGTCTATCGATTCGTGCCGTTCAACGGCTGGTATCTCGACGCGGAGATCGCCGCCCGCAACTTCACCGACGCCGACCGCTACAACCTGCTGCCCGAGATCGCCGAGCGGATGGGCCTCGACATCTCGAGCGACCGCACGCTCTGGCGCGACAAGGCGCTCCTCGCGCTCGTCGAGGCGGTGCTCCATTCGTTCGACAAGGCGGGCGTGCGGATCGCCGACCACCACGCCGTGGGGCACGAGTTCCTCGAGTTCTGCCGCAACGAGCAGGCCGCCGGCCGGGAGCCCGCCGGACGCTGGATGTGGCTCGTGCCGCCGGTGTCGGCCTCCACCTCCGTGCTCTACCGCGAGCCCTTCAAGGACGTCTCGCTCAAGCCCGCCTACCGGCACCAGCCGCCGGCCTGGGAACCGCCGCCGGCGGTGCCGCCGCGCGCTCCCCGGGGGTAGCAGGCTGTGGACAAACAGCCTGCTGGATCGCAGAGATGCGATCCCGGGAGCGCAGCTCCCGTGAACACCGGAGGTTTTCATTCGTGGAAAAAATCCGGAGGACTTTTTCCACGGACTGGTAGTGCCGGAAGCGCCGGCCGCCGCGGAGTGTCCGGCGACGGGTGCGGGACGAACGCCGACGCAGGCGCGATGGCCGACCGCGGCCCGGGCGGCGGGCATATCGTCGTGCGACGCAGGAAGCGGCGAGTCGCGTCGTCACCGCCCATTCCGGAGACACCTGCCATGCAGACGGAACCCCAGGTTTCCTTCGACGACATCCCCGTGGACGACGCCGTGCGCGACGTCGCGCTCGAGTACGTCGACAGGCTCGAGGGCTTCTGCCACCGCATCACCGGCTGCCATGTCGTCGTCGCGCAGCCCCACCGGCACCAGCGCTCAGGAAGGCTCTATTCCGTCCGCGTCGACGTTCGCGTTCCCGGCGGCGAGATCGTCGTCAACCGCGATCACCACCTCGACCACGCCCATGAGGACGTCCTCATGGCCCTGCGCGACTCGTTCGCCGCGGCCCGCCGCCGGCTCGAGGATCACGTCCGCCGGCTGCGGGGCGATGAAAAGGTGCACGAGGCCCGGTCGCAGGGGCGGATCGCGAGTCTCTTTCCGCGGCACGACTACGGCTTCATCGAAACGGCCGACGGCCGCGAAATCTACTTCCACCGCCACGCGATCTCGGCCCACGACTTCGGCCTGCTCGAGACCGGCAGCCCCGTCTTCTTCAGCGAGGAGGCGGGCGACGCCGGGCCGCAGGCGGCGTTCGTGCAGCTCGTCCACCCGCACGCCCGACCGCCGTCGCGGCTCCATGGCACCGCGGAGGAGGAGGCGGCACGATGACCCCCGCCGGCACGACCGCCCCCGAAACCGCCCCCCCGTCCGCGATCGACGTCGACGTGCCGGCCGTCGACGCCCGCGGCCGGTCGATCGTGCTGCCGGGCCGGCTGACGCTCCCCGCCGCCCCGCGGGGACTCGTGCTCTTCGCGCACGGCAGCGGATCGAGCCGCCACAGCCCGCGCAGCGGCTTCGTCGCGGCGCAGCTCCATGCGGCGGGCCTCGGCACGCTCCTCTTCGACCTGCTCACCGCCGGGGAGGCGGACGACCGGTCCAACGTCTTCGACATCCCCCTGCTGGCCGACCGGCTCGCGGCGGCGCTCGACTTCGTGCGGTCGCAGGAGCCCCTGCGGCGGCTCCCCGTCGGGCTCTTCGGGGCGAGCACGGGCGCCGCCGCCGCGCTCGTCGCCGCGGCCGGCGATCCGGCGGTGGCCGCGGTGGTGTCGCGCGGCGGACGGCCGGATCTGGCCGGGGCGGCACTCGGCCGGGTGCGCTGCCCCACGCTGCTCGTCGTCGGCGGTGACGACACGGAGGTGCTCGCGCTCAACCGGCTCGCGTTCGAGGCGCTCGCGGGGGAGAAGCGGCTCGCCGTCGTGCCCGGGGCGACCCATCTCTTCGAGGAGCCGGGCACGCTCGAAGAGGCCGGACGGCTCGCCGCCGGGTGGTTCGCGAGGACGTTCGCCACGGGGTGCGCGGAGGAGGCGGCATGCGCCCCGACGCGATGAGCGACCGCCGGCCCGAGACGTCCGCCACCGGCCTGTTCGTCGACCGCGCGGACGCGGGCCGGAGGCTCCTCGACCGTCTGCGGGCCTCGGCCCGCGGCGGAACGGCCGGCCCGGCGGCGCCGCTCGTGCTGGCGATCCCCCGGGGGGGCGTGGAGCTCGGCGCGGTCATCGCCCGCGGCCTCGACGCGGAGCTCGACGTCGTGCTCGCGCGAAAGCTGCGGGCGCCCCACCAGCCGGAGCTCGCGCTCGGCGCGGTCTCGGAGGATGGCACGGTCTATCTCAACGACTTCGTCGAGCGGATGCCCGACGTGACCGCGGCCGTCATCGAGGCCGAGCGGCGCCGCCAGCTCGGCGAGATCGAACGCCGCCGGCGGCTCTACCGGGCCGTGCGGCCGCAGGCGTCGATCGCCGGCCGCCGCGTGATCCTCACCGACGACGGCATCGCGACCGGGGCCACGCTCGGCGCCGGCCTGCGCACGGTGCGGGAGGCGGGGGCGGCGTGGATCGTCGTGGCGGTGCCGGTGGCGGCGCCCGAGCGGCTCGCCGCGATCAGGCCGCTGTGCGACGAGGTCGTGTGCCTGCTCGCGCCGGACGACTTCCAGGCGATCGGCCAGTTTTACGCCAGCTTCGCGCCTGTGCCCGACGAACGCGTCGTGGACCTGCTGCGCGAGTGCGGCCGCCCCGCGGCGACGGCCGCGGGCGGCCACGCTCCCGGGTGACCGCTCAGGCGTCGCCGCGGGACTCGCGGATCGTCACGCCCTGCACCCCCTCGAGCGGCTTCAACTCGCCGACGAGCCTCGCCAGCCCGGTGCCGCGGGGCAGCCGCAGCCGGTAGGTGAGATCGACGACCGCGCCCTTCTTGGCCGTGCCGGCGGCGACGGCCTCGACGCCGGGATCGTGCGCGGCGAGCGTGCGGCGCACGTGCTCCTCTCCGCCGGGCGGCCAGCCGAGCCGGACATCGACGAGACACGTCCGCGGACCGACGCCGCCGGGCCGCGCCGGCGTCTCGCGGAACATCCAGGCCACGGCCCCGGCGACGAGCGTGCCCCAGCCGGCCACCACCACGTGGCCGGCGCCGACGGCCATGCCCAC
>Ga0114963_10000931_pt1 | contig 20078 bp, 20 predicted proteins | sample C_131016_EF_Meta_FD_87019 | JGI IMG/M metagenome (GOLD analysis project Ga0114963, IMG submission 87019) | Freshwater microbial communities from Lake Croche, Canada to study carbon cycling - C_131016_EF_MetaG | ecosystem: Environmental > Aquatic > Freshwater > Lake | place: Lake Croche, Canada...
AATCAAGGAAATAAAAATCTGACGATTTACAGTGTATCCATGTCGTACGATCCTGCGGGGGCATATCCAGCCCAGTTTAATCAGCAGGTATATATTCAATGGGTACCACAAGATGCTTCAGCACCAGTTCCTCTATCACCAAATGCTAACTTTAATAAATTACAAAATAATACCACTGGTTATTACAATTGCTATTCTTATTCCTATATTGCTTATCTCATTTCTTTAGCATTTAGGCAGTGTTATGGTCTTTTAAAAGCCACAGTTAATGCGACATATCCATTGACATTCCCATCAACTCTCGAAGCACCTATATTTTCATGGGATTCATCAAGTCAGCGTGGTATTGTATTCGCAAATGCTGAATATTTCGATTTAAATTATAATCCAGCAATTAGTCCTACACGACCCATTAATATTTATTTCAATACCGCACTATATGGTCTATTCTCTACCTTTCCAGCTAATGTTTTAGGATATGGTACAGCATATGGTGAAGATGTCAGACTTTACATGCTTGATGTAGGAGGTACAAATATTCAGGCTCTCATACCACCCCAAGTTCCACCTGTGCCACCAGCACCTTATGACACTTATTTAGCGATTGCTTCTTATCAAGAATCTAGCACTACTTCAGCACTTTCACCAATTACAGCGATAGTATTTACATCTAATACTTTACCATGTGAAAGTAATCAGGTTAGTACGCCTATCGTATTAAGCGATAATGTAAATCTAGTACAGACTACAAATAATTCAGCGACTGCTCCTATCATTACAGATTTAGTAAGTGATACGGGACAATATAGCCCAAGTCTAGTATATACGCCATCGGCACAGTATAGGCTGATTACACTTTATGGAAATAGTCCATTACATAATTTGGATTTACAAGTATATTACCGTTTAAGGGACGGTTCATTAATCCCATTTTTATTGCAAAGTGGAGGATCGATTACATGTAAAATTGCCTTTTTGAAAAAGTCGGCAAATAATAGTAAGTTTTTATAATTTTATCTCAGGTATTATTATGAGTATTGACAGTGCCTTTAAGACTGAACTTGTGAAGGACGCTACCATTGCCGATATTACCCCAGACCTTACTTATGCCGTGGTAAGTGGAGCATCTAGCACGACTTACCAGCAATTCACTGCCTCTAGCAATTCCAATTCGTCACTCACATGGTCGGTTCAGTTGCCAAGTGAGAGTATCGTAATGGGTCGTGATGCTCTTATCTCTACCCAGATGACACTTACTATCAATTGTGGTTCCCAGACTAACGCCCAGTACCAAGTTCCTATTGGTCAGTCTGCTTTCAAGTATGGTGTCAATTCTAGTTTCTCGCCTTTCCCATTCTCGCAACTCATTAGCACTGCTTCAGCACAGATTAACAACACTTCGGTATCTGTCAATCTTGCTGATGTACTTCCCCAACTTTTGGCATTGAATGACCGTGATTATCTTGCTTCATGGAATGCTACTACACCTTCCTTGCCCGATGGTGATTATGGTACTTATTCTGATGGTACTGGCACCAATAACAATCCTCTAGGAGCATACTCTAACTGTGGGTATGTCAATAAGGTACTTGGTCGTGGTGCTTTTCCAGTCTCCATGACAGTTCAGCGGTTTGTCGGAGGTGTCTATACCGATACCTCGCTTACTTCGACCGCAGTTACGAATACTTGGATAATTACTCTTACCATTAATGTAGTTGAGCCTATCTTCCTTTCGCCATTTACTTGGTCTGACCCTACTCGGTCTGCCATGGGTCTTGTAGGAGTAAATAACTTCTCGCTTACGCTCAACATGTCACCACCTACAAGCAACCTTAACGTTGCAAACACTGCTCCTAACTACCTCTACAATGGTGTTCCCCAGACTCGTTGCTTTGGTTCGTCTTCACCTTACATTTCATCTATCACTGCTGGTTCTATTAACGGTGGTTCCATGTTTAATTCGCCACAGTTGCTTCTTAAGTTCCTTAGCACCCAGCCAAGCGATCTTATTGAGAGCCGTAACGTCGTACCATACACTGATATTCCTCGTTACATTACTCCAGCATCAAACGCTGGTCTTATTGCTTCTGGAGCCAGCACTAGTATTTCTACTCAGAATATCCAACTGAACCAGATTCCTTCCAAGTTTGTAATCTGTGTTCGTCAGCCTTATGCGAATCAGACTATCGCAAATCCTTCTACTTTCCTTACCATTACTGGTATTAGCATCAACTTGAATAACGCATCTGGTCTTCTTTCGTCTAGCACTTCTTATGATTTGTTTAAGATTTCTCGTCGTAACGGGTCTAACCAGACATGGCAACAGTTCAGCGGATTTGCTCAGGCAATTGGTACTTATGGTGTGGGACAAAATGGTACTACGGCAGTGCCAACGGGCGGTTCGCTTCTTGTACTCGATCCAGCGATAGATTTATCATTACCAGAGACCCTCAGCAACGGATCGCTCGGATCGTACAACTTTCAGGCAGTAATTCAGTGTAAGAACCAGTATGGTATTAGCATTCAGCCAGAAGTTGTTATCATGTGTGTCAATGATGGGCTTCTCGTAACTTCGCAGGGAGTCTCCACAACATACACTGGTATCCTCACACGGCAGATGGTAATGGAGGCAAAACAGCAGAGGTCAATTCCTATGACTGAGGAAGTACGTATGGTTGGTGGTAAGTTTGGTGACATGAGTCTTGTTCGCCATGCTTACAATCGTCATCGTGGAACGATTAATACTATAGGTAAAGTAGCACAGGCGGTGGCAAAGCATCACCCATTGAGTCATATTTTGAAATAAAATGTTTTAATAGTATATGGTGAATCCTTCTCTTACGTACGACACCGAATACAATCGTCGTTTAGCTTCGATTTTGACTAATTTTGATGATATTGAAGCATCTCGTAACTCGCCAACCATGGTTACGGGTGGAAGTCGTCAAATGAGATACATTAATTCTGGGAGTACTCCTTATGATGGTCGTGAAGGTACTGCGAGTTTTTCTGGTTCCATGTATGGTGGTTACCATAGTGGAGGTGTAAATCATTTGAAGAAGGCTAAGAAATGGACTAATTTTCTTGGTTCTCTAGTTCCTCCAGAGATTAAGGCACAGGGAATCAAATATGCCGTGAAAGCCATGGGAGGTCGTCGTTCAGGTGGTGAAATGAATATGGCTGGCTACGATCAAATGCAACCTGTAGAAATGGGTTGTGGTGGTGTCAATCACCTTAAGAAAGCGAAGAAATGGACTGGGTTTCTTGGTTCTTTAGTTCCTCCAGAGATTAAGGCACAGGGTATCAAATATGCGGTGAAAGCCATGGGAGGACGTACCTCTGGTGGTGCTACAAGTGGAGGACGAAAAGTAAATCATCTGAAAAAGGCAAAAGAATGGACTGGTTTTCTTGGTTCTCTTATTCCTCCAGAGATTAAGGCACAGGGTGTTAAAACTGTTGTAAAGGCACTTGGAGGCAGACGCAGTGGAGGCGTACATCGTCCCATGGATCCTATGACTCCACGCATTACAGGACTTAAAAAGCCTATGGCATCAAAAGCGACTGGGTATGGTCGTAAATCTGCTCGTGGTGCGATTGTTGCTCAAGTGATGAAGGAACATGGATTATCACTTCCTCAAGCATCAAAATACGTGAAGGAACATGGTCTCTATTAATTTCTTTTTATAAATAAGATAAACAAAATATGGCGTGTCAGGTAGATAATGATAACCTTCCAATTATCATTAGAAGTTTTCGATAACTTCAACGCCAGAAAAAAAAAATAACATGTATATATATGTTTCATTATGTAGAACCAGATGAGGAAAATATTGTCAAAAGACAAATTGTAAAAAAATATGTCTTAGCAAATGAAGGTGACCGTGGTTTAGGTCAAACAAAACCATCAGCAGAAAATCTATCTGAACTTGTAAAATCATGTGAAGATATTGAAACACAATGTACTATTTTACTTAAATCACTAGACCAAGTCATTATCAATGATGGTTATTATGGAACAGAAGCAAGTCAAATTAATAAACTTTTTATTTTTGTACGAAAAGGATTAAGTGTGCTAAAACGAATGTCATTTCAATATTTACCAAAAACGGATATACAAAATCTGAATGATTATCATGCTAGTTTAACTCAATTTTACAATGAATTACAACAAAGATTTGCGACATTATTTGGTACTACTTTTAAAGAAACACCAAAAAACTTACGAATATCACGAAGTGCGTATCAAAATAAACAAATCAAAAGTGTAGAAGATGAAGCAAAATTAGCAAGTGATGAAGAAGATTTTGAACGTTTTACACGGGAAGCCGAACAAATGGCACGAGAAGCGAGACCTTTTTTCGAAGGATTAATTCATGAAATTGATGTTAGAGACCAAGAATTAATTAGAATAAAAGAACGACTTGACGGACTTGATGAAGATATACAATATTTAGAAAGTACGGGTGATGATAGAGATTTATGGGATATTGCTGATTTACAACGGTTTCGTGCGAACTTAGATCGAGAGTACCAACAAAAACTTGTCGAGAATCAACGAAAACGACGTATGTTGGAAGAAGGACTTGGAAAAGTAGGAGTATTAGGAACACAAATACAAAATGAACAACTTAGGTTACAAACCGCAAGAGAAGAGTTAGACGCATCACATGTACCTGAGCCAAGTGATGAAATAGTTGGTGAATTAACAAAAGGTGAAGTCTTAGCAAAAGATTATGAACTGATATTCAAACAATTCAAAACCTTTTTGGATACATTAAGCGATGGATTATTAAAATACAATGCTGGACTTTCAGGTAAAGTAAATAAAAAAATAATAACAGATTTCAGAACACCTATTGAAGAAGGACAACCAGAAATAGCAACTGTAGTAGCACCATTAAAAGGTGCTGGTAGAGTACAATTATTTAGTGGCTATTATAATGAGCCACGAAAACGTTTCCTATAAGTTACATATCTTTGATTAAAAATGCTGTCTTTTCTGTAATGATACAACGAGGATAAGCACGAATGAATGTAGCCCAGCGACCTTCTGCTTGTTTTAACATTTTAATCTGATTTTTATCTAATCCTAAATACTGGTCACAAAGATAATTCAATGATTTATTACCAGCAGTTTGTGGAAATATCGTAATACTAGTTGCCTCATTTAGTATTACTTTCGTTTGACCACCAGCAGTTGCATTATGACTGGTAAAAATACATGTGGTATGAAAATGCCTACCTGTTTGTAATATTTCATCTAGAATCTGGAATACCTTTTTTTTGATATTTTTATTAGAAATGACATCACAGTCATCAAAAATAACACATGCTTTTTCAAAATCTTTAGCGGTAATATCAGTTTGAAAAAATGCGTCACTTTTAATATTAATACGCCGTATATATTTCAAACAATCCAAACATTTATCATCATCGATCGTACTAAACAAATAAATCTCATTTTTGGGATATTTTTTATGATACTGTTTTACATATTCTGCTGTGTAATAAGATTTACCTGAGCCAGACATGGCAGAAATATAAAGAACATCACGTTCATTATTACTTGGTATTTGTTGTAATTTCATATCACCACTTAATTGAATATTACGCTTACCATCTTCTACCATATTCTGATTAAGATAGAGTGTTCGTTTATTTACTGTTGCGATAGGTTGCTCACCCTCACCAAATGTAAAACTCATTACAATACATAGATATTATTTTTATCCGTATATTACATGAAAAAGAAAAGTATAGATTTGCTAAATAATAATTTGGGGGATATAGTTCATAAGTTTAGTATTCAGAACAAGTTAAAACTAATGGGTTCTAATTCATTACGTGGGATCCTTTTTCCTAGTGATTATGATTTTATTTCCAAAATCACAGAACCTATGAAAGCATTATCAAATCATTTCCAAGAATTATTTTCTAAACCATTACCATTTCTTTTCCTAGATTTTAAAGCAGGTTCAGATTCTACTAAAGAAGATGGAAAACTTCGATGGCTTCCTAAAGACATTGCTAAAGGTTATGTAATGATAAATAAGAAAAAGAAAACACTAGAAGAAGCATTAAAAGAAGACATGGTAATCAAATTAGATTATGCTGTACAATCAGGTAATGCTTTTTTAGAAAATAGTATTATATTCAATACATTATATCAATCTAAAAAAACAAAGAAACAAATAGAACTAGATTTACAAGAAGATGTCAATTTATATACAAAAGAAAATAACTCCATGAAAGCACTAAAACGTTTATTTGCGTTATTATTGTTACAAAAAATAAATAAACCATTACAGGAAAAATTAGTAACATTCTTTAATAGTGATGTTGGTTTAGCAAACAAAATTGCTAACGATTTAGAGTTTATGATGTTGATACTTGAAACTCATAAGATTCCATTTCAACAAGTAGTAAATACAACACAAATGATAAAAGAAAGATTGAGTACTATACCATGGGTAAATCATTTAGAATTATATAATGAAATGACACCATCAAACTATAAACAAATTATACAAAAACAGATACACTATTTACGATCAAAAATAAACCCATTAGCTAAGGCATTTTTACGCAGTAACTATAAATAAATAGTCGATACTATCAATATGGAGAAAAAGGTCAAACGTGCTGAGGCTACTAAATTAATTAAGGAATATTATAAGACCATAAATCGTGACAAAATACCAGACCTTAGTGTATATTCATTACATGATTTACGAAAATGTCTGATTCTATTTAACATAAAAACGGTTGCCAACTAGATTAATACGGTAAATAATCGAAAATACATGAAATAGATTAAAAAAATCATGAAATAGATTAAAAGAATAGTAAAATAGACTAAATCTAGATTAAATAGCAGAATAATTTATAAATTATTTCGGGAAATAATCCCAATATAATCTATTTCATCGTGATTTTAATCTATTTCATATATTTTTTATTCTATTTCATGTATTTTTGATTACTTACCGTATTAATCTAGTTTGGTTATTCAAAATAATCATTAACAGTTACTAACCAGTATGTCCCACATGCTACACATTCAGCAGTCGCACCATTATAAAATGTACAATTTACATTAGCATTTTTAACTGTATATGTACTAGAATTAGAAGTTTTACAAAACATAGGAGAAGATGCTGATTTAAGATACATTGCAGCACCTGTTCTTGCGGTAGGATTTGTACCCGAAAATCTAGTAAAATTATTAATAAATACTTTTTGACCATTTGTAGGAAGTGGTAATATTACAGAACAGAATGTATCACTATTAAGACAAGATACTACTAAACCATCTGGTAAAGGATTTACTGTATTTGGAAATGGTCTAACTCCATTATCATAGTTTGCTATATAATCAAATGTATTATCACCTAATACTCGTACTATTTTTGTATTACTATAAGTTAATGGAAAATCATAATTGAATGTTGAATTAGTCCATATATTGTTTCCTGTTACAGTACCTACTGCTTGATTACCATATCGTGTAAATGACATTGTATTACCAGTAAGTAATCCACCACAACCTATAGTTCCTGCTGTAGTTAAATTGCCTACTGTTGCTGTTCCTGTTACGCTTAAAGTAGAATCACAAAATGCACTGCTTGAACATATAAGTGTTCCTGTATTTGTAGTACCTGAATTACTTATGGTTGTTGAATTAAGTAAAGGTGTAAAAACATTTGTACTACCTGTTACTGTAGTACCTGTTAGATTTCCAGTTGCTGTTATATTTCCACTAGATGATATAGCACCAGAACTCGCCAATGAACCACAAGTCCAAGCACTAGAACTAGTTACATTATTATTCAAATTAATTCCACTAGGAGCAGTAAGAGTTAAACTATTAGTACTTTGAATACCAACTACACCTGTAATAGTTTTACCACCAGCACTAGCATTTATATCGAGTATTTGACTAAAAGTAGGTAAAGTAGTCCATTGTGGTTGAGAACCACCTAATGATCCAAAATATTGTCCTGATGTACCAACTCCACCATTTAATTTAAGACCAAAAGGTGCTGTAAATATCATAAAACTACCAGCAGTACTACCAGCAACTAAACTTAAAGATGTATTACTTGAAATTGCTGCTAAGTTTTGTATAATATTACCATTAGCATCACTACCATTTACTAATACTTGAGCAAGTGTTGGATTTACACTAACTGTTTTCCATGTAGGTTGTCCAGCACCATTGCTTGATAGAACTTGATTTGTTGTACCTACTGAATTATTTAAACGCAAACCAGAAGGTGCTGTTAAAGATAATGTTGTGCCTGAACTTATACCTGTACATTGTGTTAAACTAGCATCACCACAAGATGAATTACTTGCTACTAATTGTGCTAACGTTGATGTACCACTCGAAATAGTTTGCCATGTAGGTTGTGCTGTTCCATTGCTTGTAAGGACTTGTCCTTGACTTCCTTCTGTATTTGCTAGTCTTATTCCTGATGGAGCAACTAAATTAATATAATTATTTGATTGAACTCCAGCACAGTTTGTAAAGTTTTGATTTCCACAATCACTACTTTGAGCAATTAAACCAGAAAGTGTTGTTGAATTACTAACTGGTGTAGTCCATGTAGCAGGTGCTGAACCGCCATTACTAGTAAGTATTTGTCCTGCTACGCCAACACTACCGCCAACTGATAAACCTTGTGGTGCTGTGATTGAAAAAGTGTTTGCTGAAGTAACACTTGGTATATCTGTTAAACCTTGATTACCACAACTTGAACTTTCAGCAATAATACCAGATAATGTAGTAGTAGGTAATGTTTTCCATGTAGGTTGTGCTGTACCATTGCTACCTAAATATTGTCCAGAAGTACCTACTGTATTGTTTAATTGTATGCCAGTTGGTGCTACCATGGTAAGTTGTGATTGACTTTCAATACCAATTATATCTGTAATCGGATTAAATCCTGCTGAAGTATTTGTATCTAAAATAGAGGTTAAGGTTTGTGTTTCTAAAATAGTCTTCCATATAGGAGTAAGTCCTACACCTTGTGACACTAATACTTGATCGTTTGTACCCACTCCACCATTTATTACTAAACCATCTGGTGCTACTAATTCTAAAGTTGTTGTTGAATCTATACCTGTACAATGAGTTAATGGTAAATCATTACAACTTGGATTTTCAGTTACTAATTCACCCAACGTTTTTGAACTTCCTGATACTGAAGTCCATGTAGGTTCTGCCGAACCATTGCTAGTAAGTACTTGACCTATTGTACCTACTCCATTACCTACATTTAATCCATCATTTGCTACTAAATTAAACGCATTCGTACTTTCGATACCCGAACATTGAGTTAATGGTAAATCACCACAGCTAGAGTTTTGAGCAACTAAAGCAGATAAAGTAGTTGATGCTCCAGATACAGTACGCCATTGTGGAGGATTATTTATTCCTTGACTTACTAAAATCTGACCATTCGCACCTACACCGTTACTTAAGATTAATCCATCTGGAGCATTTAATTGCAATGTACTTGATGATTGTAGAGAAGGTACTTGTATTGGCTGTTCAAATATATTATACCCAAATATTTGATTATCATCATATCTAGATACATAAGTTCCGTTGTTATCAGTCATGCTATAGTATAATATTTTTTATAAAAATAGTAGTATATAGAATGGATATAGATGAATTAATTCGAATTAGTAACATACCATTAACCAATGAAGATCTTGAAAAATCTATTGGTGTAAAATCAGAAGATATTTTATTATATAAAGATTTAGCAAACTTTCGTGATATTGATGAACTTTTACCAAATAATAGTGATTTTAAAATAATTTTATTAGAATGGGAAAGAAATAAAGGACACTGGGTAATCCTTTATAAACTAGATGGTAAATATTTTTATTTTAACTCATACGGACATAAATATGATAATGATTTGAATGTATTATCTGCTTGTGTGAAACGTATCTTAGGAGAAGACACAAAACAAATTACCAGACTTTTAAATGGAAAACCATGTGATTACAGTAAGAGACGCTTTCAAAAAGGTGACGCTCAAACTTGTGGTAGATGGTGTGTTATGAGAGTATCATTATTGAAAATGGGATATACTCAAACAGAGTTTCAAAAATACATGGATAATTTACAAGAAAAATATGAATTACCATTTGATTTAATCGTTTGTATGTTTATTACTTGTGGAAACGCAAAGCCTATTTAAGGAAAAATAATCCAATTCTTTTCTATTTTTAATCTAATGGAGATTTGGAAGGACTACAACGAAACGTATGCCGTGTCTAATTTAGGAAACTTTAAGAATAAAAATACCAATCGTATATTACGTCCATGGCGTACTGGGCATAAAGATTTTTCTTATTTAAAAATTGGGCTTGGTACAAATCGTCATCGTCGTAGATGTCATATTGTTGTAGCCGAATTATTTTGTAATAGACCTGATACTACTGATAAATTAGAAGTCGATCATATTAACTCAAATCGATATGATAATAGAGCCGAAAACTTACAATGGATTACCCATGTTGAAAATTGTCGTAAGAGAAATAAAAAAATATAACACTACTATATGTCAGGTTCTTTTGGAGCATTAAATAGTAAATACAATACTTTACTAGCAATTGAGTTGAATAATCAAGCAGGTATTGGAACATCAAACACACTACAACAAGTTGTAACTGCTAGTGATGTATTAAATGGTTCTGCCCCAACCACAAATCAAGTGATTCAGTATGATGGTGCTAATGTAATATGGAATGATTTACCTAGTGTAGCACCTACGCTCCAAGATGTACTTGATAATGGTAATACAGCAGATGGAGATATTTTTCTTGAAAAGGCTGGAATTGATATAATAGTAAAAGAAAGTGTTAATTATTCTAGTTCTGTTTTATCCATTACTGATAAAGTTAAAACAGGTGGTGAATTACCAACCCGAGATAATCCTCAAGGAGTCGCTATTTATAGTTTATATCAAGATAGATTAACAGATGGAAATGGTGGAACCATCACGAGTCAATCTCAGATTTCACAGGAAGGTTTTACTACTTATATACAAGATATAAATGACCCAACCAACCCTAATGCTGTGTATAATACATTTTCAATAATAACAAGTTCAGGAAATGGACAAACATTTGTAGGAGCAAATGACAACAACGACAACTATTTTCAATTTACAGGTAATAATACATTAGAACTTCATACTATAGATAATACAACTACTCTTTCACCGAATCAACTTATTTTAGATAATGGTGGTGATACAATGACAATAAACAATACTTCAATAACTGCTATTACTGGAATATTTAGTATTACCGGAGACGCTCAAGTAAATATTACTGCTAATGCGGATAGTATGAATATACAAGGTCAAAATGTGACAGTAACCGCAACAAACGATACTATAGCATTAAATGCTAATAATCTTACTTGTAAAACTTACGCTTTACCTATCTGTCTTTCTGATAAGTTTGGGGGAGCAATATCTTCTTATGTTGGAAATAATAGTTGGCAGTTAGTATATTATAAACTTTGGGAGAATATTCCCATAGAGTTTTTTTCCGGAGGGGTTTATGCTTCTACTCAATGGAAAATGGAGTTTAGTATTAATTTTTATAATTTGAGTAATAACAATAACGATAATGGGTTTGCTTTTTATATAAACTTTGTTGATGAGCAACTCGTTGAATATAATGGTTGGCAGTTTAACCAAACCACACCTTATGCTCAAGCATTAACTGGTAATTCATACAGTCAAACCAGTAGTCAGTTACAAGCATTTACTTATACTGATTTTTATGACTTTTCAGGTTTGGTAGGAACAAGTGATACAAATATTCCACCATTAACCATTCAACTATTTATGAATGCTGATAAAGACCACGATGCCGATTTTAAATGGAGTCTTACATTAACAAAAACAAATATTCTTACTTAATATGGAGTCGCCATTTGGTGAAGAACCTGAGTTTCCGATGCCTTTACTACAAAGAAGTGAAGAAACTGATAAAACAGACCAGCATTTCTGGTCTTGCGATATCGAAAAACGTTTAGAAGCGATACAAGATAATTCAGCACAACAAGCATTAATAAGCAAACAGGAATATTTAGATCTAATGTATCTTCAAAAGTTCTTTAAAATCCCTGTCATCGTGCTATCCGGAATTAACTCAGTCTTTGCAGTAGGATTATCTACTTATACGAGTCAATCTGCCGTTAGTATTATTAACTGTTTGTTAGCCTTTATTTGTGCTACGATAGGATCGCTTGAATTATTTTTAAATATATCTAAAAAAATAGAAATAAGTTTGTCTTCTTTTCAGTCTTTTTATTTATTGTCCATTAAGATTAATAATACATTAAAATTAGATAGGACACATCGTACTGTACTTGATGGTCGAGCATTTCTTTCTGATTGCTTAAATGAGTATGAAACGTTATTTACACAAAATAATGTAAGTATTGAAAATATAAATGATAAATTAATCCATATTGCGAAATAGATTAAAAATAAAAATATTGTTAGATTATATGGAGATTTTTGGTGGCTCAATTAAGGATTCAACCAAAAAGTTGTATTTACATAACTTGAAGAAGTTAAATGGTGATAAGGAAGTTAAGGATTTCAAGTTCTTAAAGAAAGTTGATAGCATTATGGAAATAATTAATTCCAAGCCAAAGAATACCGGACGATCCTATCTTATCGCAATCGTTTCGGCAGTTAAGGGAAAAGACGATAAATTGTATGCCAAGTATTACCCTCATCTAGAACAAATGAATAAAGATTTGAAGACCAATACAACAAAAAGTGAAAAACAAACCGAAAATTGGCTCTCACAAGAAGCCGTTTTGCAGAAGCAGAAGCAGTACATGGCATATTTGCCAAAAAAATCGAAGAAGGAATTAACGGAAGCAGAATATAATTGTTTGCTTGAATTGGTTGTATTGAGTCTATATACTCTGATACCACCACGCCGTAGTCTTGATTATTTGAACATGATTATTGGTGAGCCAACTTCTACTGATTTTAATTATTTTAACAATGATGTCTTTGTTTTTAATAATTATAAGACAAATAAGACATACAAAACTCAAATTGAAGCCGTGCCAAAAGAATTGAGTGATATTTTGAAGGTATATATGAAGTTTAAGCCTAACTGTGATAGGCTATTGTGTTTTTACGATGGAACACCATTTAATCATTCAAATCAGATTACCCGTATCTTGAATAAGATTTTTCAAAATAAGATTAGCGTTAGCATGTTACGAAATATTTATATTACTGAAAAGTTTAGCCCAGCCATTAAGGAAATGGAAACCACTGCGACGGCAATGGGTACTAGTGTAAATCAATTACAGAACACGTACGCTAAGCAAGATTAAAATATATAAGCATACTATGTTTATTGTAATTCCTTCTTATGGAAGATCGAAAATGTGTCATACCATTGCTACATTAGAAAAATATAATATTCCAAAAGAAATAATTACTATTTACGTTGTCGCTGAACAGCTAGAAGATTATAAACAAGCATTGCCTGATTATAATATTGTAGTTGGTGTCAAAGGTATTGTACCTCAACGTCAATTTATTCTTGACCAATATCCCGAAGGATCGCATTTAGTGTATATGGACGATGATTTGGAAGACATAGACTTAACCATGTCATCATATCCAGATTTGATTACATTCATAAATGATGCTTTTAAACAATGTATCGATAAAAAGGCTTACTTGTGGGGTGTGTATGCTGTTTATAATCCATTTTTTAGAAAAGGAAGACAAGACATATCTACTTGTCTTAACTTTTGTGTTGGTTGCCTTTATGGAATTATTACAAGACCTAAAAACCGTAACCTTGATGTAATCATTTCAAAGCAAGGTAATAAAGAAGATGTAGAGCGAAGCATACGTTACTTTATTGAAGATGGTATCGTCTTACGATTCAACAAGATAGCACCTAAAACAAAATATTTTAGTAGTGGTGGTATAGGAAAAATAAAAGAACGATTATCTGAAATCGAACGAGAAGTAAATGAATTAGAAAAAATATTTCCTAAATATGGAAAAAAATGGTTCAGAAAAAATGGTATTGCTGAGTTTAGATTAAAAAAATTAACTAAAATAAACTAAACTATATTTATTTCCATGTATTGGCTTATTCCAATGTGTCATCTTACAACCATCAAACTCGATAGGTGTATGATACGCATTATATTCAATACCTTCTATTACGATATCACCGCCCGTATATTCACCAAATGATACCAGTACAGAACGAGATTTATTATTCTTATCTCTGTGAGGCGGACATTCCAGATTATGATTAACTTGAACTGCTTTGTATTCAAATGGTACTATTAACTTACCAATACGTTGTATTTCTTCATAAACTTTAGGATACTTTCGAGAGTACATGGATAATAATGGTACTGGATTCTTTGTCTTTGGAAACTTCGGTCTAACCATGCCAAAGAGTCCCCCACGATGCTCGGGAAATCCAAGACGATTATCCATACCGCCATGCTTTTTCTTTACAAACTTGATTCCCTGAAACATTTCATATAAGGTGTCGTAATGATTTTCGGTAGGATATACAATTACGTCCATATATCAAACATAGATTTTAATATTTTCCGATAATTTTTAAAGATAAATCATAATATTCCTTACTCAGTTCAATACCAATGTAGTTACGCTTATTCTTCTTTGCCATTTTACATGTAGTACCAGAGCCACTGAAAATATCTAGTACTACATCACCTTCGTTTGACCAAGACAGTATATGATCCTCCGCTAACTTTTCGGGGAAAATGGCTGGGTGTTCGTGTGATTCTTTATCGCTTGAATTGAATCCCTTGCCTACCGTGTATTTCCATATGTTATTTCGAGGTGAAAACTCTGGCACTGGTTCAATGTCCTTTTTTTCAACCAATTCGCCATCTTTTTGCCTATCCGTTTTTTTACCCCAATTTGTATGTCCAGCCCATTTGTTTGGCTTGTCGCAAATCAGATTACCCGTCTTGATTTTACCCTTACAGAATACAAACATGTACTCAAATATCTGAGTGTATCTGGTTCCAGCACGTTTTGCTGGGAATGATGACGTATTCTTCTCATAAATCATGGTATCGTGTAACTTGAATCCTACATTCATGAATTGCAGTGCTTGTCTGAACGACGTACCCGTTTCACTACCTTTCGTAGTAGCATCGCCTACGATCCAAACGACTATGCCACCGTCCTTTGTAATCCTGTACAATTGAGTACTAATTTCATTTATATTTACTGAAAATCCATCGTAATCTCGTAACTCGTCGTACGGTGGGCTTGTAATCGTCAAATCAACTGAATCGTCCTTGAGTGTCTTCATTACTTCACAACAATCTCCATGGATTACGGTATTCATTTTACATTACGTATCTATTTTTTGATATCAATTTTCTACTTAATTGAAATGATTACGTACGTACGTACGAGCCATTACGTACGTACGTACGATTGCAACGGCTCTCAAAAAATTGAAATCAAAATTGATTACATACCTTCATCAATTACAACATGGTGGCTTTCAGCAAGTACGCTCTACTCGGTGACCTCATCGTAATCCCTATCCTACTGGTGGTACAGGCGTTACCTACCGAATTAATCGGTTACATCGGCGAGTATGTAACACCTCCGATGACGAGGTGCGAACGATTGAAGGATCGTTACGAGAACATTTTCGGCGAACTTCAACACATACACAGCAGGAACCAAACTGCCTTGATTGAGTATGCGGAAGCGAACTTTACTCGGTTCGGTTTTAAGGAAACCCCAAAAACTTACTCATCAACGGAGGCGGGTTTCATCGATAATAAAAAAGTATATAAAAAGGCGACTGAGATGGATTTATTTTCAGAAAGAATCAAAGATGAACTAAGACTCCAAGCACTATCATTTAACAGAAGAATCACAAGAGAATACGCAACACTCATGGGATTCTACGACAAGTATCCGCTGAAAGACTACGCACAAGTAAAACTCAAACTTGGAACAGTATATACAAGCATAGACAAAAGAACATTCTTCGCCAAAGACATATATTTTCACGATGATAACATGATTTCTATTCGTTGGATACCACGTAATTACTGTAAGAAGAACGACGGAGTTGATAATTGTTACTGCGAGCGATGTGGATATTTTGAGTAAATAAAAAATATAAATATATACACTTAACTTAACATAACCTTTTTTCTGATTGTATTATATGGACAAAATTGATTTTGATAAGTTGAAAATACTAGATGGTTATGTAAAGCAACTCGCCGTTGTACAACATACTGAGCATTCATTAGAATTAGATACTGCTCTAGATGAAATATCACAACTATATACTGGTTTAATGAAAGAAATATTGGATAAGTATGATTTGGGTTTTGAGAATGTGTATGAAGATAACGTATTTACAGAAGATGATAATGTACGCCAAGAATTATTTGGGTGGTTAAACTTACCGATGGTTATACCTAACCCACCTGATATAGATGATTGGACACGTTCTCAAGTACGATATTTTCGTAAAGTTAAATCTTCTTTAGGGCTTTAATTGTAAGTAATGTACTCGCTTTGTATATCGAACACGCTTAATCATCTTACGATCCTTACGTACATCATACCGTTCTAGGAAAAGCATAAACGTATCTAATGTTAATGCTTTTTTTGCTAGAAAGGATAATCCACTATATTCAGTAGAATATGTAAAGTACAAGTACATATCTGATACCTTCACAATATCCATTTCATTATCGGTTTCTTCGTAATTGGAAGATACCCAATTACGAATGATTTCTGTAGGTTCCATTGTATCGATTCTCAGTCTCATTTTCAAATCAATTTTATTCGTGTGATACTAGTAATTAGTTAGTTACCCACGAATATAATCGTGGGTGACTGGACAATTATCTGTGTAGTGGCATTAAAAGTAACGAATATAATCGTGGGTGACAGGACAATGACCTGTGTAGTGGCATTAAAAGTAATGTCAATTACACAAAAAATTGAAATGGACTTTACCACCTTATCTTCATCAAACAAAATGGAATTGCCTAACGACATACTCACTGTCATTACCGACTTCTCCAAGCCTCTTAAGCGACGTACTGTCGCTTCTCATTGGGACGAAACTACCGAAGAAGATATGCTTCATCGTGTAGAAATGTTTCTATGTAAAGAAGGCGATGAATTGCGTGACGAAGGACAGTGGGATTACCATGGCGAAACTATTGGGATTGGTGTGGAACGTTACTTTGACGATGAAGAAAATGAATGGACATTCTATGTAAATGCCGTTAATCTAGAAAGTGAAGATGAAATATGTGTTTTCAAATCTACCTTTACTCGTGAGCAACTTTATCTTTGGGACGCTGAATCATACGATCCTGATGATGAAGAAAGCGAACATAATTGGACTCTATGTGAATCAGAAGACATTGTTACTCAACTTCTTGATGAGAATGGAAAAGTGATACGAACTATATAATATTTATATGATATCAACTTTATATTTTTTATAAATTAGCACGATTTTCATGTAAAAAGTAATGTCAATTACACAAAAAATTGAAATCCATATACGCAATACAATCGTATAAAAATGACGTGGAGACAGAAGATGAATCAGTTGTGTATTGATGAAGCCGTACGCTTCTTCCAAGACAATCCTGATTTATTTACTGAACACCCTGCATTATGTGATGACATTGAAAACATTATATTTGGTGATGACCCATTTACTAGAATACAAGATGTCACCGATTTTGTAGCCGATTTGGAAAATCCTACTCGGGCTATGGTTGAAATGGACGATTACGCCGTTGAACTTATTCATGAAAATCATTTACATGGAACTCATAGTATGATCGATAAGTTTAACCTTATCTGGTGTGACGTTGGGAAATGGATTTGCGAAAATGAATGGGATTCAGTAATAGAACAATATGAAGCAAATAACGAGTCCTATCATTTTGAATACCAAGGTGATGTGTGCGTAGCCGTAAAAGATGAAACAACACCATAAATGGTAAGGAAACCATAAATAATGTCTATAAAATACCATTTATCTAGGTACAGGGACTTTTCCCACAATCAGGGACTTTTTACACCACTTTTTAGAAACTATTTCATTTTTAAAAAAAGGAAGTCTATATAAAAAACTTTTAAATAATGTGAAAAAAGTCCCTGAATTGTGGGAAAAGTCCCTGATGACATATTTGTTACTGACTATGGTTATCTTTTTTATAAAAATAGATGAAAATGGCTACTACAATGTGTTTTGTGTTGTGAAAAAAGTCCCTGATGACCTTTTCAAATAAGAATCTCATCATTTATCGGTATGATTTTTATTCCAATAAATACTTTTACTTTATCTACACCATTTTTTTGACATCTTTCTTTAAAATACTTATCCATATACACTTTCCATATAGCATTTTGATTTAATTGATCATACATTGACTTTGAACTAAAGTTTCTATGATTACGGCTATTTGTCTTAAACATCTTATCACGATACAACTCAGTCATGTCTCTTAAAGAAACCAAATCATCGTCTGAATCAGTAATTTCAAAATGTTCTGACATAAAGTTAGATAAGGTATCGGCTTCCATTAGATATTCCATGGTAGTATGTCTTACAGAAGGTGGCACTACAACATCAATATAAGGAACAGTAAGTAAATAATCAAATAGCACGGTTTTATAGGTATTTTTCCATTCATTTGTTTTATAATGTGGGTTACCTTGTTTGTAGTTAGGTAATTTTAATTTTTCAGGATTTGTGGTAAATTGATTTTTAAAGTGTAAGGTAAGAAATCTTCTAAGAATACTATCATCAATACGTCCATCTAGTCGTGGTTTTTTATTACATTCAAATATAGTGGTATTCTGAAGATTGACTTGCGTATCATTGCTATAACATTTACGAGCATTGATTTCACCCCCACCTGTGATATCTTTAAGAGTACCTAAATTGAGTACAGCATCATCGGGTATCTCAGCAAATCGAGTACAGCGTTTTTTATCCATATTGGCAAGTTCAGGATCGGCACCGCCTTTAATTTCTTGTAAGAGTGTGCTAACTTTACCTTTGTAACAATAAATAGAAGCCATAGCAGAGAACAAATCCATGGTAAGACCTTTACCGTTACCGCCCGAACCATTTAACATAATAAAGTATTCAAAACAGATACCTATCATACAAGTACGTAAAATAGATAAATAACATTGTAATACATCAGATTCAGGTAAAATGGTTTCAAATAATGCTTTCATTTCTTGTATTTGTTCAGGTGTGCTTTGTACATAATCGTAAGGTACAAATTGTGTAATATAATCTTCTTTCAATACAGTATAAGGTAGGTTATTTCTTAAATCAAAGGCACAATTTTGAAAGCAAAATAGGTAAGGATTTTTATCAAACTCAATGGAAGATTCTGGTAAATGAATGCGATACATATCCAAGATGGCTTTTGAGCCACCAGATTTATGAATCATATTTGTAATGACACCTTCATATCGAGTAGATAATTTTTTTAATTCTTTGTATTTTTCTTGTTCTGGTTCATAATTTTTTAAATCATCAAGAACACGAGTAAGATGTAATTTAAAAAAGGAACGAAGTATGTCCATGAGTTTCTTACGAATCGATCCTTCACCCTTAGTAGTATCTTGTAACCAGTAGGTTTGATAGTAATATAAGGTATCTTGTACTTTAATGATATCATCAATCAGATATAAGGCAATTTGGGCTAAATCATATTCAGTAAAAACGTGGCAATATAAGAATCTTTTACCAATAATGACTTTGTATTGCAATGGATTAGATTTCTTAGAAAGATTCATTAAATAGCCTAAACTTGTCTTATAATTCATGTGTTTTTTGACATCTTGTTTGCTAACATAATTAGATAATTTTTTAGAATATTCATCGGCAATATCAAGTCCATTATCGAAATGATTTAATGCTCCGATAAACTTTTTCCAATCATCATAATTGGTATATAATATAGGGTCAAT
>Ga0114963_10000932_pt1 | contig 20074 bp, 18 predicted proteins | sample C_131016_EF_Meta_FD_87019 | JGI IMG/M metagenome (GOLD analysis project Ga0114963, IMG submission 87019) | Freshwater microbial communities from Lake Croche, Canada to study carbon cycling - C_131016_EF_MetaG | ecosystem: Environmental > Aquatic > Freshwater > Lake | place: Lake Croche, Canada...
ATTGGGCCAACACCACCAGGCATTGGAGCTACATGAGAGGCAATATTCGAAACATCTGGATGAACATCACCAAGTAGTCCAGGTAATCCAGCAGGAGTTCTGGCGATTTCAACATCCAATACGACAGCACCTGCCTTAATCATTTCGGCTGTTAATATATGTTTACTGCCAATTGCGGCAATAATTATGTCCGCACGTTTAGTGTGGAGCGCTACATTCTTAGTGCCCGTATGTGTAATTGTCACGGTTGCATCATCGCCCTTGCGAGAGAGAAGCAAAGCAAGTGGCCGACCAACAGTGATACCGCGCCCCATGACCAAAACTTCCGCACCCTTAGTTGTTATGTTGTAGCGATGTAAAAGCTCCAGAATTCCGCGCGGTGTGCAGGGAAGAGGTGCGGGCTCCCCTAAAACGAGTTTGCCTAAATTTAACGGATGTAATCCATCTGCATCTTTCTTGGGGTCAATTGCTTCAAGGATTCGATTCGCCTTAATAGAGCTAGGAAGTGGTAATTGCACAATATAACCCGTGCAATCATCGCTGTTATTTAAATCTTTTATCGCAGCAAGCACATCAGCTTCCTGTGCATCACCTGGAAGATCTATTCGAATTGAATTGATTCCAACCTCAGCACAATCTTTATGTTTACCGCCAACATAAGAATGCGAACCAGGATCATCACCAACTAAAACTGTTCCAAGTCCAGGCTTCTTCGCTAACTTTGCGACAATTTGGCGGAGCTCATCTTTGATAGTTGCGGCAGTTGCTTTACCATCAAGAATTTGCGCGCTCATGCCGCAATACTATCTAAAAGAAAGCGAAAAGAAATTAAGCGTGCGAAAAGTGCCGAACTCCAGTGAAGAACATGGCTACGTTTGCCTGCTCGGCTGCTGCGATAACTTCGCCATCTCGCACACTTCCTCCTGGTGCCACGACCGCTTTAATTCCCGCGGCCAATAAAATTTCCAAACCATCTGCAAATGGGAAGAAAGCATCACTTGCCGCGACGCTTCCAATACTTCGATCTGATGCTCTAGCAACTGCGAGCTTGGCCGAATCAACTCGGTTAACCTGTCCCATTCCGACGCCAATTGATGCACCAGCCTTAGCCAACAAAATAGCGTTGCTCTTTACTGAGCGCACACTTCGCCAAGCAAATTCCAAATCGCTAATAGTTTGGGAATCAACTTTTGGGCCACTAACCTGTTTCCAATTCGTTGCGCTATCACCAGCGGCATCTATTAGATCCGAACTTTGGATGAGTACGCCACCAGAAATTGGTCGCAACTCCGCACTCGCGATTTCAAAGCCAGAAATCTCTAAAATTCTTATAGATGGTTTTGCTGCAAGTATTTCAATGGCACCAGACTCATAACCTGGTGCGACTACAACTTCGGTAAAAATCTCAGAGATTTGCTGGGCCATTTTTACGCTGACGTTTCGATTCGCGGCAATCACACCCCCAAATGCTGAAACGGGATCACAAGCGTGCGCCGCTAGGTGGGCATCAGAAATTTGAGTTGCAATAGCGATTCCACATGGGTTGGCATGTTTGATTATCGCGACACAGGGATCGCTATGGTCATATGCGGCTCGCAAAGCCGCATCAGCATCGGTGTAGTTATTAAAGGACATCTCTTTACCGTGGTGTTGTTTTGCTTTCGTAATTCCAACGCCGGAGCCAAGTTTGTCTGCAAATACCGCAGCGCTTTGATGAGGATTTTCACCGTAACGTAAATCAGCTAATTTCTCCCAGAGCGCTACCCGCCAATCATTCTGATCCAACTCGCCGCCTAGCCAAGTAGCAATCGCAGCATCGTATTCGGCAGTCTTTCTAAAGGTGCGCATCGCTAATTCACGACGCTCTGCCAGACTAAATCCACCAGCTGTTACTGCGGTAGTTAGCTGCGCATACTGTGATGGATCGCAAATCACGGCAACCGAATTGTGGTTTTTAGCGGCACCACGCAACATGCTCGGACCACCAATATCAATTTGCTCAATGCAATCTTCAAAATTTGCCCCTGAGGCAATTGTTTCTGTGAAGGGATATAAATTAATAACAATCAAATCAAATGGTGCGATATCTTGCTCAGCAAGCTCCTGTAGGTGGCTTCTATTAGTTTGATCCGCAAGAATCCCGCCGTGAATTCTTGGATGAAGAGTTTTTACTCGACCGCCTAACATTTCCGGGAAGCCGGTATAGCTTTCAACCGGTATCACCGAAATTCCAGCGCCTCTTAAAGTTTTTGCAGTCGAACCGGTAGAGAGAATTTCTATCCCAGCCGCGCTTAAGGATTTTCCAAGTTCAATTAGACCAGTTTTATCGTAAACACTTATTAGCGCTCTGGTGATTGGTTTTCGTTCCATTAATTTTTACCATCAATTCCAGTTGCGACAAATTTAGCTAGCGTCTCGACAATGAGGCGGCGTTCCACAATCTTAATGCGTTCATGCAGTGAAGCAGCGTCATCACCCTCGATAACCGGGACTTCAACCTGCGTGATTATCTTGCCGGTATCCACGCCCGCATCCACCCAATGAACGGTTGCACCCGTAATTTGTGCGCCAGCTGCAATTGCGTCTCGAACGGCATGGGCGCCTGGGAAATTTGGAAGTAGGGCTGGATGAGTGTTTATCGTTGGAAAGGTTGCGACGAACTTTGGCGCCAGTATTCTCATGAAGCCAACACTTACAACTAAATCTGGCTTCAATCCCTCAACTAGCGAAAATAACTTTTCGTCCCAGGAATTTCGATCACTTTCGAGCGGAAGATAAGTTGTGGGAATTGCGGCACGTGTCGCTCGATCTAATACTTCCGAAGGTTTATCAGAAATCACATGCGAGATTTCTAGCGACAAATTTGCGTCAAAAATCTCTTGTGCGAGGGATCCACTACCCGATGCCAAAATAACAATGCGCATTTTAGATATTCATCCGTTTTCGACTGAAAGATTTTATGAGCGCTGGAAGGTAGAGCGCCAATATTACGGTGAGAATTTCGGCGCCCAGAAAGACGCTCGGCAGACTCCACCAAGAAATTCCCACGGGATTCATATCTTTTGTTATCAGCTCGCCACCCGAGAAGAAAGAGATGCCTGCCAAAAGAAGGGCCGCCGGAACAACCTGGGAAAATATAACTTTTGAGTTTGTGAGAAGTGAGAATGCGGACGAGCGAGATTTCAATTGATGTAGAAGGGTTGCCAGCGCAAGAGCTAAGAGAGAAATAATTACTAACGGGTGTTTACCGGTCGGAAGCGCACCAAGGATTGGAATTGCTGGAAGCGCAGTCAAATCAAAATTGAACGGGCTTATTTGAGTCGCTGCTCCGATCGAGAACCCAATTCCAAACAAATAGCTCAACGTCGCAAGTGCGATATTTGGCAGATATAAAAGTTGAATCGCTAAAAAAAGAACTCCACCAACCCAACCTGGTTGAATCACGATAGCCAGATCGTGTACCACTTTAAAGTGGGCTGTCATTGCTGCTGCATCAAGGACTAGTGCAACACCTAGAAAGACACCAAATATCTGAAGTAAAAATTTTAAGTTGGTTAACACTGGCAAATTCGATTCAATGGTGGCACCTAAGGCCAATAATCCGGCGTAAATCGGAGCCAAGTAAAGAACTGGTTTAATACTTGAACTTTGCGAAAGTGCCGCAGCGGCGGTGGCAAAAAGAACGTACCAAATAATTATAAAAGATCTAGCAGCCCGGACATTTCCTAGGAATGCAGCGCTCCGTTTAAAGCCACTTCTGATCGCGAGAATTGGAAAGATCGCTGCGGCAAGTGGCAGATAAGTTAATGCACCACTTGTGAATGAGGGAGCAAGTGAAAGATGAAACGGAACCAAGTGAGCTGCAAGCCAGAGCCAGAGGGCGGCACGAATTGGATCGGATGTATTGCCTGTTGCACTGCCAGCTGTTGCCCAGGCAAGTAATGAGATAAATCCAATTGGAAAGAGTGTGAGTACAACGCTGCGCATCGCCTGTTGAAAAGTTATCAGCAGGATTCGACCGAGCATTTTTTGCTCCGAACTATTTATGGTTGCTAAGAATGGCCCGCATTAAGGCTGCGGTTTCACTTGGTGTTTTGCCAACTTTAACCCCAACAGCTTCCAGGGCTGCTTGCTTTGCAGCAGCAGTACCAGAGGACCCAGAAACAATTGCACCCGCATGTCCCATAGTTTTTCCTTCGGGCGCTGTGAAGCCAGCAACGTAACCAACAACTGGCTTTGTCACATACTCGCCAATAAATGCTGCTGCGCGCTCCTCGGCATCGCCACCGATTTCACCGATCATCACAATGGCATCAGTGTCTGGATCGTCTTGGAACGCCCGCAAGCAATCAATGTGAGTTGTGCCAATAATTGGATCACCGCCAATTCCTACGGCAGTACTAAATCCAAAGTCACGAAGTTCATACATCATTTGATAGGTCAGGGTTCCAGATTTTGAAACCAGGCCGATTCGTCCCGGGCCCGTAATGTCAGATGGAATAATTCCTAAATTACTTTTTCCTGGTGATATTAAACCTGGGCAGTTCGGTCCAAGGAGCCGTGTTGTTCCAGTGGCAACTGAGTGGGCATAAAACGCGGCGGTGTCGTGAACCGGAATTCCTTCAGTAATGACAACAACTAGCGGAAGTTTCGCATCGATCGCGTCAATGACCGCTGCCTTAGCAAACTTAGGTGGCACAAATACAACTGAGGCATTTGCACCAGTCGCTGCAACTGCTTCCGCAACCGTGTTAAACACTGGAAGTGTTACACCTTCTATTTCAACGCTCTGGCCGCCTTTGCCCGGAGTAACACCACCGACAACCTTTGTTCCAGACTTAAGCATACGTCCGGTGTGCTTGGTTCCTTCAGAACCAGTCATTCCTTGAACTAATACCTTGGTATTTTCATTTACAAAAATTGCCATTACTTTGCCGCCAATTCTGCGGCGCGCGCTGCAGCGCCATCCATGGTGTCGAGTTGTTGAATGAGTGGGTGCGCTGCTTCATTTAAAATGCGACGCCCCTCTAATACGTTATTTCCATCAAGCCTTACGACTATTGGCTTGGTTGCTTTAGCGCCCAAGATTTCAAGAGCTTGAACGATGCCATTTGCAACCGCATCACATGCGGTGATGCCGCCAAATACATTTACAAATACGCTCTTAACATCGCTATCACCCAAAATAATTGAAAGGCCATCAGCCATAATTTGTGCTGAAGCGCCACCACCAATATCAAGGAAGTTTGCTGGTTTAACGCCGAATTTTTCACCCGCATAAGCAACAACATCTAGTGTGCTCATAACAAGTCCAGCACCATTTCCGATAATTCCCACTTGGCCATCGAGTTTTACATAGTTCAAATTCTTCGCCTTTGCAGCAGCTTCAAGTGGATTTGCTGCATCGTGATCGACAAGTAACTCATGATTTGGGTGGCGAAAGCTAGCATTTTCATCCAAGGTAACTTTTCCATCAAGCGCCACAACTTTGCCATCACTTGTTTTTACTAGTGGATTGATCTCCATCAGAGTTGCATCCTGCGCAACAAATGCGGCCCACAACTTAAGAAGAACATCAACAACTTGATCAACAACATCGGCTGGGAATTGGCCAGCAAGAACAATCTCGCGAGCCTTCTCTGTTGAGATTCCAACATTTGGATCGATACCGACCCTTGCTAATTTTTCTGGTGAATTGTGCGCAACATCTTCAATCTCCATGCCACCGGCTACCGAAGCCATAACTAAGAAATTTCTATTCGCGCGATCCAAAAGTATGGCTAAGTAATATTCGCTTTCAATTGGCGCTGCTTGCGCAATCATTACTTTATGTACAGTGTGACCTTTGATATCCATCCCAAGAATTGCAGCAGCCTTTTCACGAGCATCACTTGGTGACTCGGCAAGTTTTACGCCACCGGCTTTACCGCGGCCACCGACTTTTACTTGAGCCTTAACAACAACCTTGCCGCCCATTTTCGCAGCTGCGGCTTCTGCTTCTTCTGGTGTGAAGGCAACCGCACCACCTAAAACTGGTATCGAATGTGACTCAAAGAGATCTCGAGCTTGGTACTCAAAGAGATCCATTAGTTACTCCTATCGATGGCGAACATCGCAAATCTTAGTGGTTATTTAAAGCTTCTCTACCGGCGCATAGCGCAACAACAGTCGCTTCTCACCGAGTGTGCCGAAATTGATGGTTGCCTCGGCGCGATCCCCATCTCCAACTACGCCAACGACGGTACCCAATCCGAATGTGTCATGAGACACACGATCACCAACTACGAGGACCATTGTTGTTGAACTTTTGCGGCCAGTAGCTCGTGGGGCTGGCGTGAAATGTGAAGTTTTTAAAACGCTATTTCTTGATGGTGCAGGTGCATGTTCATTCCATTCGATTAATTCTTCTGGAATCTCAGAGATAAAACGGGATTGTGGATTGTAGGAAGGTGAACCCCAGGCACTTCGATATTCAGAACGTGAAATATAAAGACGTAACCGGGCACGTGTTAAGCCAACGTATGCCAGTCGACGCTCTTCTTCAATCTCTTCTTTATCTCCTAACGTTCTAGAGTGGGGAAATATTCCCTCCTCCATTCCGGTTAAGAAAACAGTTGGGAATTCCAAACCTTTTGCGGTGTGCAACGTCATTAAAGTTACAACTCCACCATGGTCTTCGCCATCTGGAATTTGATCAGAATCTGCAACAAGTGAAACGTTCTCCAAAAATCCAAGTAGGGAAATCTCTTCACCTTCCTCGACTTCACCCTCCTCGTACTCAACGGCAACCGAGATAAGTTCCTGTAAATTTTCTATTCGACTTTCATCCTGTAGGTCATCACTCTTCTCTAATTCCGAGAGTAAACCCGACTGTTCTAGAACGGCACCTGCGATGACCGAAGGCCGAGTCTTAGCTTCCACGAGAAATTGCAGTGAGGTTATTAAATGCGTGAATTCATTGATTGCGGCGATGGAACGAGTTGGGATATCAGTAATCGCCGAAACATTATTTAGCGCGTTCCAAAAGGACAATCCGGTAGCGCGTGCGTGGGCATCTACGGCGTCAAGTGCACGATCCCCAATTCCACGCTTTGGGGTATTGATGATTCGCCGCAGCGACACCTCGTCTTGCGAATTAACCAAAACACGAAGATAGGCCAGGAAATCTTTTACCTCTTTGCGTTCGTAAAATCGAACTCCCCCAACTACCTTGTAAGGAATTGCCGATCTTAAAAAAGATTCTTCAAATACACGAGATTGTGCGTTGGTTCGATAGAAGATTGCGGTATCACCCGGGTTTGATATCGATTCGCTTCGAAGTTTGTTGATCTCTTGCACAATGTAGTCCGCTTCATCATGTTCACTCTCGGCCACATAACCTTTAATTGGATTACCTGCCCCAGCCTCCGACCAAAGGTTCTTAGCCTTACGTCCCTCATTATTTGAAATCACTGCGTTAGCAGCACTTAAAATATTTTGGGTCGATCGATAATTCTGCTCAAGTAATATTGTCTGTGCACTTGGATAATCTGCTTCAAACTGGAGAATATTTCTAATATTCGCACCACGAAAAGCGTAGATTGATTGATCGGCATCGCCAACAACACAAAGTTCAGCGGGTGGCAAGCCATCGCCCTCAGTACCCACTAATTCTTTAATTAAAATGTATTGCGCGTGGTTCGTATCCTGGTACTCATCAACCAAGACATGGCGGAATCTGGAACGATAGCGATTCTTACTCTCGGGAAATCTTTGTAAAACCTCGACAGTTCGCCCAATCAAATCATCAAAATCCATTGCGTTAGCTGCTGCCAGGCGCTTTTGATAGTGGGTGAACACTTCTGAAACGATTTCACTAAATTGGGTATCCGTTGTTTGTATGTAATCGGCTGGGCCTTGAAGTTCATTCTTGGCCTGTGAAATTAGTCCAGCAACTGCGCGAGGTGCATAACGTTTGGGATCTAAATTCATATCTTTCATAATCAAAGTTATGAGTCGAAGGCTGTCGCTAGAATCATAAATAGTGAAAGAATTTGAATAGCCCAATTTTTCAGCTTCTTGGCGAAGAATTCGAACACATGCCGAGTGAAAGGTGGAGACCCACATCTGGCGAGCGCGATCTCCAACAAGTTCGGCCACTCGTTCTTTCATCTCAGCAGCAGCCTTATTTGTAAAGGTAATTGCTAGGACTTCAAAGGGTGCAACGCGACGTTCGCCGAGTAAATAGGCGATTCGTCTGGTTAATACTCGAGTCTTTCCCGAACCCGCTCCTGCAACGACCAATAACGGTGCGCCGGCATGTGTGACAGCGGCCTGCTGCTGTGGGTTAAGTCCCTCAATTAATGACACGAGGTGGAGTGTAACTACTCAAAGTTCTGCCAAAATGTCCCATATGAGCCCAATCCCAGATTCCGAAATTCAACGCGTCCTAGTCGTTACCGCCCATCCAGATGATCTGGATTTCGGCGCTGGTGGCACCATCGCAGGATGGACAGCCCAAGGCATTGAAGTTTCCTACTGCATTGCTACAAATGGTGATCAAGGTGGCGAAGATCCGAACGTGCCGCGCGAAGAGATGCCCAAAATTCGTCAGCGGGAACAACGCGAGGCAGGAGCAGCACTCGGAGTCACCAACATAACCTTTTTAAATCATCGTGATGGTTGGCTTGTTCCGACAATTGAATTACGTAAAGAAATTGTGCGCGAGATTCGCAAGGTAAAACCACAACGCCTGGTGATCCAGAGTCCAGAGCGGAACTGGGATCGATTATTTGCAAGTCATCCAGATCATATGGCGGCTGGTGAAGCGGCAATTCAGGCGGTTTATCCCGATGCGCGCAATGCCTTTGCCTTTGAAGATTTATTAAAAGTTGAAGGGCTAGAGCCATGGCGCGTTCTTGAAGTTTGGGTTATGTCCCACAACTCGCCAGATCACTTCGTTGATATAACCGATACCTTCGATGCCAAAATTAAAGCGCTACATTCACATGTAAGTCAGACCGCACACAATACTGAGATGCCCAAAATGGTCCGTGAGTGGGGCGAGCGAAACGCCACTAACTTTAATTTGCCAGAAGGCCGAATCGCCGAAGCTTTTCGCATCGTTAATACTGCTTAACGAGCCACCGCTTTTTCGATTGCGAATGTTTGATTAGGTCCACCATCGCCATCACCATTTGAGTTATTTGAACCTGCGGCTGCAATTGCCTTAAGGATTTCTAACCCCTTAGTCACATGGCCCCAGATTGTGTAGTTGGGCCCAAGGCCAGAATTATCAGCGTAAACGAAGAAGAATTGGCTACCACCTGTGTTGGGTCCAGAGTTTGCCATTGCAACAGTTCCTGCTGGATATGAACCAGGACCTCCAGTCGGCAGATTCTCATCTGGAACTTGCCACTTTGGACCACCACGACCGGAAGCAGTTGGGTCACCACACTGAACAACATAAATTCCTTTTGTGGTTAACCGATGGCAGAGACTCTGATCAAAGAAGCCATTATTAGCGAGGTAAGCCATCGAAAGAACAGTTAGTGGAGCTTTCGCACCATCAGCTGAAACGACGATATCACCGCAGTTTGTCGAAAAAGTAAATTTCTGATTCTTAACTGGTTTCTTAATCTTTGGGATGGCAAGATCTTTCGCCTGATGGCCAACGGCAAAGGTGCCTTTGCATGAGACTGCCCCACTCTTGCCAGCCGAATGAAAATTCGGTGCCGCAACACTGGGCGCAGCAAAAAGTAGTGAGCTAACTACTGCGACCAAAACTACTCTAACTTTCATTTCTTACTCCCACTCAATAGTTCCTGGTGGCTTAGATGTAACATCTAAAACTACCCGATTTACTTCACGAACCTCATTAGTTATACGTGTCGAAATCTTCTCCAACACATCGTAAGGAATGCGGCTCCAATCAGCAGTCATAGCATCCTCAGATGAGACGGGCCTGAGAACTATGGGGTGACCATACGTCCGGCCATCACCTTGGACCCCAACGCTACGGACATCGGCAAGAAGTACCACTGGACATTGCCAAATCACCCGGTCAAGTTCGGCTAAACGTAATTCTTCACGCGCAATTAAATCAGCACTACGTAAGATTCTAAGGTTATTCTCAGTGACTTCGCCAACTATCCGAATCGCTAAGCCAGGACCTGGGAATGGTTGCCGCCAAATTATTTCTTCTGGCAAGCCCAGTGAAAGACCAGCAAATCGCACTTCATCTTTAAATAAGGTCCGCAGCGGCTCAACTAGGGTGAATTTCAAATCATCAGGCAGCCCACCCACATTGTGGTGCGATTTAATGTTTGCCGTTCCGGTACCGCCACCCGATTCAACTACATCAGGATAAAGAGTTCCTTGTACTAGAAAATCAATCGGCTCATCTGCTGAAATTTCGCGAGCTGCTTCTTCAAAGACTCTGATGAATTCAGTACCAATAATTTTTCGCTTGGCTTCAGGATCAGTCACACCGGAAAGTGCGGTGAGAAAACGTTCCTTAGCATCGACAACTTTTAACTTAACGCCCGTGGATGCCACAAAATCTCGTTCGACTTGTTCCGCCTCACCAGCGCGTAATAAGCCGTGATCGACAAAGACACAAGTGAGTTGGGCACCGACCGCTTTTTGAACGATAGCTGCTGCGACTGCGGAGTCAACGCCACCTGATAAACCACAAAGCACCCGACCAGCTCCCACTAACGCCTTAACCTTTTCGATTTCAGCGGCCACAATATTTTCTGGATTCCAAGTTGGTTTACATCCGACAATGTCGATCAACCAACGGCGCAAAATTTCTTGGCCATTTTCCGAATGCAGTACCTCTGGATGAAACTGCACGCCGGCTAGGGTCGCATCACTATTTTCAAAAGCCACGATCGGAGTCACCGAAGTATTAGCGGTTGAAGTAAAGCCTGTAGGTGCTTGGGTGACGCTGTCGCCGTGGCTCATCCACACTTTGAATTCGGATGGCAGTCCAGCAAATAACTTGGATTTCTCCTGAAGAGCTAGTGGCGTGCGACCAAATTCAGATTTTCCGGTTTGTGTTACAACGCCACCAAGTGCGGCAGCCATGACTTGAAAACCATAACAGATTCCAAAGATTGGAATTCCTTGCTGAAATAATTCACTATCTAACGTTGGTGCGCCATTCTCATAAACACTAGATGGGCCACCGGATAAAATAATCGCTTTTGGAGATTTTGCCAGCATCTCTGCAATCGGCATTGAAGATGGAACGATCTCAGAATAAACCTGTGCCTGGCGGACACGTCGCGCAATTAATTGGGCATATTGGGCACCAAAATCAACGACGAGTACCGTTTCCAAACTTTTACTAGGCACGGTCAATAACTACCTCGACGCGTTGAAACTCTTTAATATCGGAATAGCCGGAGGTTGCCATTGCGCGACGAAGTGCCCCAAATAAATTCATGCTTCCATCGGCAGTGTGTGAAGGTCCCGTAAGAATCTCTTGAAGTGTTCCTACGGTTCCAACTTGAACCCGATCGCCGCGCGGTAGTTCAACGTGATGAGCTTCAGAACCCCAGTGCCAACCTTTTCCAGGAGCTTCGGTGGCTTTTGCAAGAGGTGATCCCATCATTACTGCATCTGCACCACAAGCGATAGCTTTTGCAATATCACCACTGCGACCAACTGAACCATCGGCGATAACGTGCACATAACGCCCACCAGATTCATCCATGTAATCACGTCTTGCTGAAGCTACTTCGGCAACTGCAGATGCCATTGGAACCGCAATTCCAAGAACGGTGCGCGTTGTGTGTGCTGCGCCGCCACCAAACCCCACTAGTACACCAGCAGCACCAGCACGCATTAAGTGAAGCGCGCCCGTACCAGTTGCACATCCGCCCACAATTACTGGGACATCTAACTCATAAATAAATTTCTTTAAGTTCAATGGCGCATTTGCAGTTGCGACATGTTCAGCGCTCACAGTAGTGCCGCGAATAACAAAGATATCTACGCCAGCATCAATAACGCTCTTATGAAGTTCGGCGGTCCGCTGCGGCGAAAGTGCGGCAGCAACAGTCACACCAGCTGCGCGAATTTCAGCCAAGCGCGCCTTAATTAACTCGGGTTGAATCGGAAGTGCATACAGCTCTTGCATCCGACGAATTGCTTGCTCTTGGGGAAGTGAAGCAATTTCACCCAGTGGAATTCTTGGATCAGCATGTCTCGTCCAAAGTCCTTCTAAATTAAGTACGCCTACTCCACCAAGTTTTCCAATTGCAATTGCGGTTTCAGGTGAAACTACCGAATCCATTGGGGCTGCCATCATTGGTAGCGCGAACTTATAAGCATCAATCTGCCAATTAATTGAGATGTCCTCGGGATCGCGCGTTCTGCGACTTGGAACTATCGCAATGTCATCAAATGAATATCCAACGCGAGCCCGTTTACTTGGCCCAATCTCAATTTCGTTCATGGCTATTTTCCTTTACTTTCCTTTACCTATGTAGTTAGGAGCATCGGCAATATCCATCACATCGTGTGGATGGCTTTCTTGCAAACCAGCAGCTGTGATCTGAATTAATAAGCCATTACGTTTTAGATCGGCAATCGTAGGAGCACCGGCATATCCCATTCCAGAACGTAGGCCACCAACTAACTGATGTACGGTATCGGCAACGCTGCCGCGATACGCGACTTTTCCTTCAATTCCTTCTGGGACTAATTTATCTTCAGATAAAACGTCATCCTGCATGTAACGATCTTTGGAATAAGACTTTTGTTCACCACGCGATTGCATAGCACCGAGTGAACCCATCCCACGATAAGCCTTGTACTTGCGGCCACCAATTTCTACTAGGTCACCAGGTGATTCATCACAACCAGCAAGAAGCGAACCAAGCATCACCGAATCTGCGCCAGCAACAATCGCTTTTGCGATATCACCAGAATATTGCAGACCACCATCTGCAATTAATGGAATGTCGGCTTTCACACAGGCCTTATGCGCTTCCATGATTGCGGTTATCTGCGGAACTCCAACGCCAGCAACAATTCGGGTCGTGCAGATTGAGCCAGGCCCAACTCCAACTTTAACTGCATCAGCGCCAGCATTGATTAAAGCTTGGGCCCCAGCTCGAGTTGCAACATTTCCACCAATAATTTGAATATCAGGAAATTCCTTTTTGATTCGCGTGATCGCATCCAGCACCGCACGATGGTGCCCGTGTGCAGTATCTACAACCACAACATCTACACCAGCTTTGATCAGCGCACTTGCTCGAGCAAAGCCATCATCGCCAACGCCCACTGCGGCGCCTACTAGACCATGGTTCTTAGCTTCAACGACACTTTTAACTTGCTCTTCTATCGCTAAATTTCTGTGAACGATTCCGATGCCGCCAGCCTTGGCCATGGCAATCGCCATTTTTGCTTCGGTGACAGTATCCATAGCCGAGGAAACAAGTGGAATAGCTAGTGAAATATTCCGAGTTAATCGGGTTTTAGTATCAACTTCACTCGGGACAACATCCGAGGCATCAGGCAGTAAAAGGACATCGTCATAAGTCAGTCCCAACATTGCGATTTTTTCGCGACCACCCTCGAGCATTGGCAAAGTCTAGTGGGGCATTTAGGCGCCGACCGCCCGCTTAATTTCCTCATGAGCATGTTCTAAGCCTTGGGCGAAGACCGCATTTGCGTAAGTCTGCTCGCTCCATCCTGGACCGCCCAGAATAATTCTTGGCGTCGGGCGGATAGCTGGGATCTCAGTGACGAATTCGACCTTCGCGTTTTTCTCAAGTTGGGCCCAGAGAAATATTGCAGGTGGCGCAGATTTTCGGACGATCTCATTTAACGCTTGTTGTGGGGTCCGGGCTCCCAAGAACATAGTTGGAATTCCAGATTCAGCCAGCGCGGCGGCGAGCGCCTTAATTGCAAGTGAATGGCTCTCTTCACCAACACAGGCAAGGACAACTGGTCTGGACAAATTATTATTTTTTTGTCCCGAGCTATGCTCGTTCAAGGTGAGCATAATGATTTCCGTTAATAGGTGCTCTACTTCAATGCCAGCACCAGTGCTCGCCCACAACGCACCGACTTCTACAAGAACTGGAACAAGTAAATCTTCCCAAGTACGCGCGACGCCATTTTTGCTTAGTTGAAAACGAATCTCTTCTCTAAGTGTTTCTTGATCAAACCCATTAGCGGCGGCCAATAATTTTTTAACAATATCAGCGCGCTCTTCAATTGGGGCACAGGTTTTAGCAATTGAGATCTTTCCCTTGTATGCACATGCCTTTACGGCGGCATCGGCTGGCGCCATCCCGGCAACAATCAAGCGGCGCATAATCGTAAGTTTTGCCAGATCGGCCTCGGAATATTTTCGGTGTTCCCCGGCGTTGTGAGAAGTAGGACCAAGTCCGTATCTGCGATCCCAGGTTCTAAGCGTTGCGGGTGCGACCCCAAGGCGCCTAGCAACAGCTGCGACCGTGAATTGGGCCATTGGCTCCGAGTTGGGATTACGAGGGCCGGCCATGGGTCAATCCTTACCCCAAACGGTGTGATTTGCCACTCGAACCGCGCCATGGCTTGGTCAGAGGCTTGAACAACTTATGAAACGGTTGTAGGCTGTTCCAAACACGGCAGGACCAAGAAAAGGAAATATATGAACATCGCTCAACCTCGGCCAATCGCATCTGATTGGGACTGGCAGGAAAGTGCTGCCTGCCGAGAATTGCCAAGTGAGATGTTCTTTCATCCGGAAGGTGAGCGCGGCCCGCGTCGCAAGAATCGTGAAAATGCCGCAAAAGCAATTTGTGCAACTTGTCCAGTTTTAACCGCTTGTCGTGAACAAGCGCTACGCCTTGCTGAGCCATATGGCATCTGGGGTGGCTTAAGTGAAGATGACCGCGAAATTATTCTAGAAACTCGCAAGCCACTTAGTACAGCCTCGTTCTCTACAGCCTCGTAAGTGTCCAAGCTCGAGCGCCACCCATAATTCCAGCAGCATTCGGAACAATTACAACATCATCCCCCAGCGCCTCAATTACTTCTGGGCGAATGCGACGCGAGTTTCCGCCGCCTAAATAAAGTCGGTCCCACAAAAATACTGGACGTAGGTCGGCGACCATCATTCGAATTCGCCGAGACCAGAAAGAATCACCAAGACGCCGGCGCTCATGTTCCCCGATCCACTCATCGTAAATAGTTGAACGACGAACCGGTGCATGTGAAAGTTCAATATGTGGCGCCAGTTTTCCACCATCAAATACCGCACAACCGAGTCCGGTTCCAAGTGTTAGGACAACTTCAAAACCCGAACCCGCAACAACGCCAGCACCATGTACTTCAGCATCATTTAATACAAGAGTTGGGACGCCAAAAGAAGCCAATACCGCACTCTGTAAATCAAAACCTTTCCAAGCCATAAATAACTCGGGATCGACCTTGGTACGCGGCCCCTTGGTATTTATGTAGTGCGGAGTATGAACAACCACACCGTGGCGAACCATTCCAGGAAAGCCAATCGTTAACCGATTTGCCTTGGGCAATTGCCGAGCAATCTCGCCAAATATTTCAATCAACCTGGTTGGTGAGAGTGGGTACGGAGTTGGTACGGCAACCGCTTGGGCATGCATCGTGCCTTCATCGTCTAAAACGGATGCTTTGATACTCAAGCCACCGCAGTCGATGCTCAACGTTAAATTTGCCATAAGTTATTTTAGCAACAAAAAGGCCCCGAATTACCGGGGCCTTTTTGAGCTAATTAGTGCTTGTTATCGCTTAATTAGTGGGAGTGTCCGCCTGGGCCGTGGCTATGACCATTGGCAGCAGCTTCTTCTTTCTTATCTTCAGGAGTCTCAAAAACAAGTGCTTCTGTCGTAATAAACATTGCAGCAATTGATGCCGCATTTGCAAGTGCAGAACGAGTAACTTTCACTGGATCGATTACGCCGACCTTAACAAGGTCTTCATAAATTTCAGTACCAGCATTGAAGCCCTCATTAGGTTTCATTGTGCGCACCTTTGCAACAACAACATAACCTTCATGTCCGGCATTTTCTGCAATCCAGCGAAGTGGTTCATCGCAAGCCTTGCGAACTAGACGAACACCAACTGCCTTATCGCCTTCGAATCCCAGATCGCCATCAAGAGATGCTGCTGCGTGTACAAGTGCTGCGCCACCGCCAACAACAATTCCCTCTTCAACCGCTGCGCGAGTCGCAGAGATTGCATCTTCAAGACGATGCTTCTTCTCTTTTAACTCGACTTCGGTGTGGGCTCCGACTTTGATAACGCAGACACCGCCAGCGAGTTTTGCAACGCGCTCTTGGAGTTTTTCGCGATCCCAATCAGAATCTGTATTCTCAATTTCATTACGAATTTCAGTAACCCGCGCGGCTACTTCCTTCTTATCGCCAGCACCGTCAACAATTGTGGTGTTGTCCTTAGTGATAACAATTCGGCGAGCGCGGCCCAATAGGTCCACGGTCACTTGCTCAAGCTTTAGTCCAACTTCAGCGGTAATAACTTGGCCACCTGTAAGGATTGCGATGTCTTGGAGCATGGCCTTGCGGCGATCTCCGAAACCTGGCGCCTTAACAGCAGCAGAAGTGAAAGTTCCACGCATCCGGTTTACGACCAGGGTTGAAAGTGCTTCACCCTCAACATCTTCGGCAATGATCAGAAGTGGCTTTCCAGCTTGGGATACCTTTTCTAGAACTGGAAGAATTTCACTTAGCGCCGAAATCTTTCCACCCGAGATAAGAACGTATGCGTCTTCTAGAACAGTTTCCATACGATCAGAATCAGTTACAAAATACGGTGAGATATAACCCTTGTCGAACTGCATTCCTTCGGTGAAGTCTAGTTCAAGTCCAGTTGTTGAAGACTCTTCAACGGTGATAACGCCATCTTTACCGACCTTATCCATCGCTTCTGCGATGAGATCGCCAATTGCCTTATCTTGAGCTGAGATCGTTGCAACATCTGCAATCTGAGACTTACCACTTACCGCAGTTGAGTTCTTGCGAAGTTCCTCGGTAACGGCCTTCACTGCTGCCTCAATACCAAGTTTGATATCCATTGGTTGTGCGCCGGCAGCAAGGTTACGTAGACCTTCCTTAACCATTGCTTGTGCCAAAACAGTAGCTGTTGTTGTTCCATCACCGGCAACATCATTTGTTTTTTCCGCAACTTGCTTGACAAGTTGGGCGCCCATGTTTTCGGCTGGATCTGAAAGTTCGATCTCTTTGGCAATCGTTACACCGTCGTTAGTGATTAGTGGTGCGCCATAAGACTTAGCGATTACTACGTTACGACCCTTAGGTCCGAGTGTTACTTTTACGGTATCGGCGAGGATATTTACGCCACGCTCCATTGCGCGACGAGCCTCTTCATCAAAAGATAATGTTTTACCCACGGGGACTACTTCTTCTCAATAATTGCTAGTACATCGCGAGCTGAGAGCACTAAGTACTCCTCGTTGTTGTACTTAACTTCAGTTCCGCCGTACTTGCTGTACAGGACGACATCGCCAACTTTTACATCCATTGGTGTACGAACGCCATCGTCAAAGCGACCTGGTCCAACTGCAATTACGGTGCCTTCTTGTGGCTTCTCTTTTGCAGTATCTGGAATTACCAAACCTGAAGCAGTTGTGGTCTCAGCATCATTTGCTTTAACAACAATGCGATCTTCTAGCGGTTTAATGGCTACGGCCATGATTGCTCCTTCTTGTATTGGGACTTACTCTTTTCTTACCTAATAGGGGGCTGCGATTAGCAGACTGGCCCCTAGAGTGCTAACAGTAATAGAGCCCGCGGGGGCGGTCAAAAGATGGGGCGTTCGATCCCGCTACTGGAATTGGCGCTAAAACCCAGCCCAGAAGGGCTAATTCCGGCCTGTACGGCCAGCGCGCCAAGAGCGGCAACCATCGCACCATTATCGGTACAGAGTCCCATCGGTGGGATTCGAAGCTCGATCCCAGATTTGGCCGCCCGGCCCTGGGCTAGTTCACGCAACCTCGAATTTGCCGCAACTCCACCAGCTATTACAAGTCGATCAATACCAGTTTCAACTGCAGCCGCAATCGCCTTTGTTAATAGAACATCTACTACCGCTTCTTGGAATGAGGCTGCAACATCAGCACGGACAAATTTTGGAGTTGCCTGCAGATATCTTGATACCGCAGTCTTTAAACCCGAGAAGGAAAAATCATATTTATGTTCGACTAGATCCTTATTTAAGGAAAGCCCTCTTGGGAAATCAATTGCAGTTGGATTTCCAGAACGTGCCGCCACATCGATTGCGGGGCCACCTGGAAATGAAAGTTCAAGTATGCGAGCAATTTTATCAAACGCTTCACCTGCTGCATCATCAATTGTGCTACCTAGCGTTATGACATCATTCGTTAGATCATTAACTTGTAAAATTGAACTATGGCCACCGCTCACTAAAAGCGCAATAGTTGGCTGCAGCTTTTGATCAGATTCCAAGGTATCAACCGCAATATGTGCTGATAGATGGTTCACGCCGTAAAGTGGTTTACCCAACGCTAGCGCTAAACCTGAAGCACTACTTGTTCCAACGAGTAGCGCTCCAATCAAACCGGGTCCAGCCGTCACCGCAAAGGCATCAACATCTGAAATCTTTAGTTTTGCCTCGGCGAGTGCTTGGGTAATCACATTCGGCATTGCCTCTAGGTGTGCTCGACTGGCGATCTCTGGGACTACGCCACCAAACCTGGCATGTTCATCAACACTGGAGGAAATTACATTTGCAAGCAAATTCCGGCCACGAACAATCCCTACTGCTGTTTCATCACAGGATGTTTCAATACCTAAAACAATTGGAGCTGTAGCTTGGGAGTTAATCATTGCAACTCCTTGCGCATGACGATTGCAGTTTTTTCTGGGCCGTAATAATTAGCACGCCTAGATATTTCGATAAATCCAAATGATTCATAGAGCGGCATCGCCTCTTCGTTTCCAACTCGAACCTCAAGCATGATTGCCTCACATTTTTGGGTTCGCGCCCAATCGATTAAACGCCGCAACATTTCGCGGCCAATCCCTTTTTGGCGATGTTCTTGGGCAACTGTAAGAGTGAGGACATCGCAGGTGCCAGAAAGGTTTACCGCTCCGGCATAACCAATTAGTGACCCGCTAAATTCCGCAACTAGATAAGTACGATCCTTCGCCGCAAACTCTTCCTTAAATTGCGCCATCGTCCAAGCATCAATTTCATAGACCGACTTCTCAAGGGCAAATGCTGGTACTAAATCTGGTTGCAACATCGGGCGAAATTTCACACCAGTTGGTGGCGGATAGGCATCTGGGCGTCGCACATAAATTGGCGTTAGATATCCCGGTCTCGTCTCAGCAATTTTTGCCATTCCAAGTGAACTTGGAAATTCACCACTGGCTTCACCAAATATTGGGATTTCGACCTTTGTTAGTTGTGATGGTTGGCAAACTCCAGGTTCGCTACTACGAACGCCATCCTTGTAGCGCGCAAAGAAAACTTCCTTACGACGGGCGTCGATTGCAACAAAGAATTCTGGATTTGAAATATCGGATGCAATTGCATCTAGCCCACAAACTCCAACCCATGGAATACCGCGAGCAAAGGCAAAACTTTGGGCAAATGAAATTCCAACGCGCAGACCAGTAAATGGCCCTGGCCCCATGCCGACCACCACGGAATCAATTTGAGGAATCTTTTGTAGCGCTTCTTGAACCAGTTTGGGCAAAACTTCGCCATGTCCCAAAGCATCATCATGATGCGCCTCAAATAACAAAGTCCCGGCAGAAACAACACCAACTAAAGTGCGATTAGTTGAAGTATCTATTACTAGGGTATTGCTCATAGAATTAACTCATCCCAGCGAGCACCATGTTTAACAATCTCTATTACGCGCTCGCTCTCACCTAGACCAAAGCTGAGTTTTAGTTCCAGAAATGAATCAGCAATTCGGTTGGCAAGTCCTTCGCCCCATTCAACGACGGTAACGCTGGTGGGTAAATAACTCTCTAAATCTAGGTCATCAAAGAGCGCCGTATTGTCACTTTGATTTTCGCGCATTCGATAAGCATCAACGTGG
>Ga0114963_10000934_pt1 | contig 20034 bp, 19 predicted proteins | sample C_131016_EF_Meta_FD_87019 | JGI IMG/M metagenome (GOLD analysis project Ga0114963, IMG submission 87019) | Freshwater microbial communities from Lake Croche, Canada to study carbon cycling - C_131016_EF_MetaG | ecosystem: Environmental > Aquatic > Freshwater > Lake | place: Lake Croche, Canada...
CGCTGCCCGCCGCTGGTCGCTGGCGATCCTGCTCCTCGTGGGTCTCCAGTTGGCTCTTGGCTTCGGTGCCTGGATCGTCAACTGGGGGCTGCCGTCGGGTTGGCTCCCCGCGTCGTGGATGTTTTCTGATCCCCTCGTAGCCCGCAGCCTCTGGGGGGCGGCGGTGGTCACCGGCCATGTCGTGCTCGGCATGATGATTCTCGGTGCAGGGGTGGTGCTGGCGATCGTGTCGGGCGTGCTCGCCTCTCCGAGAGTGGGTCCAGCCACGCCCCCGCGAGCGGACCATCTCCGGGAAAGGGCTTTCGCATGACGCCCCCGCCAGATTGCTCGGCCGACTTCACCGCGTCGGCATTCGCGCCGTCGTCCGCCTCGGCTGTTGCGGTCGCGCCCATGCATCCTTCCGCACCGCCGCAGTCTCGCGGCGCAGAAAGTGATTTCGCAGGCAAGGCGGCCGCCCTGTCGGCCGACATCTCGCGACTCACGCGACCACGGATTGCGTTGATGGTGCTGGCCACGGTCGTGACCTCCGGGTGGCTGACCGCCGGTCGCGGCTTCGCCGGCCCGGAACTCTTCTGGCTCCTGGTCGGAACGACTCTGGTCGCCGCCAGTTCGAGCGTCGCCAACCAGATCCTCGAACGTGACGCCGACCGGCTCATGCCCCGCACGGCCCGCCGGCCCATCGCAGCAGGCCGCTTGAGCGTTCCTGCCGCAGTCATTCTGGCGACGCTTCTGGTGGCCGCAGGAGGTCTGATCATGACGCTGGCGTCAGGCTGGCAGCCGGCCGCCGCAGCGCTCGCGACGTGGCTTCTCTACGTCGTCATCTACACTCCGATGAAGATGTGGTCGCCGCTCAATACCGCCGTCGGTGCCATCTCAGGGGCGATGCCGGTGGCCATTGGCTGGCTGGCAGCTGACGGCCCGCAGCGACTCGCTGGCGGAGATGCTGCAGGCGCCCTGGCCGTGGCGGCACTTGCCACCGTGCTGTATCTCTGGCAATTCCCGCACTTCATGGCGATTGCCTGGCTCTATCGTGGCCAGTACGCGGCGGCAGGCATGCGGATGCTGACCGTCGACGATCCCAGCGGCCTGCGGGCGGCCGGACAGGCCCTCTCCGCGAGTCTGGCGATGGTCCCGGTGAGCCTCGTGCTGGCAGTGCCTTCCGGAAGCATTCGGCTGTTTCTGGCAGCGGCGATCGCCTCGCTCGTTTATGCTGTGGCCACGGTAGCCTTCGCTGTTCGGCGCGACGACGCCTCGGCCCGCACGTTGCTCTTTACGTCCCTCGGATCCCTGCTGGCACTGCTGACGGCCTCGGTCGTCTTTGGCCTGCCAACCTGATACAGCAACCATTTCCATTTCCAGAAGTCTTTCGAGAACGCTCCGACCATGAACGCTTCCGCGATCTCCATTCCGCACGGCCACGATGGGCACTCTGGCGGTCACGATGACGGCCACGGCCATCACGGCCCGGTGCTGCAATATCAGCCCGGACTGCCTCTCACTCGTGGCAAACTGATCATGTGGCTCTTTCTGTCCACCGAGATCATGTTTTTCGCGGCGCTGTTGGGCAGCTACGTCGTGCTTCGCTTCGGTGCACCCGTGTGGCCCAAGCCGCACCATGTGCATCTCAGCGAGCCGATCGGCGCTTTCAACACGTTTGTGCTGATCTGTTCCAGCGTGACGATCGTGCTGGCGCTGGAGTTCGCCCGCGCCAACAAGGCCGGCATCGCGAAATTCTGGATGCTCCTCACGCTCCTTCTCGGCATGCTCTTCCTGGGAGTCAAAGGCTACGAATACCAGGCCAAGTTCTCCCACGGGATCTACCCGCAGGCCCCGCGCGGCCTGATCTACGAGAAGCCCGACCTCTACTACGGCTCCGCCGTTCGGGCCCGGCTCGGAGAGCCTGCCATCATCGACAAACTCAAGGAACTCGATGACACGCCGGCCGACCAGCTTTCGGCCGAACAGGTGGCCGCCCGTGGACGGCTCCAGCAGATCCGCAAGATGGTGGCCAGCCCCGAACAGCAGGCGTTCGATCTGGCCGTTGTAGCGGACCAGGTGATGCCGCTGCCGACGGAAGGGCCCGGCGGCTCGCACGACGGCGGCCACGGCGGTCACGCGACCGGTCTCAATGACATCTTCCCGTGGCTCAGGCTTCCCGCCGTCATTCCCGGCGGCAACATGTGGGCGAGCACCTATTTCCTGCTCACCGGCTTCCACGCCGTCCACGTGCTTGTGGGCCTGATCGTCTTCACGATCCTGCTGTTCTACAAACTCGGCCCCAAGCAGGCCGGCAAGATTGAAAATGCCGGTCTCTACTGGCACTTCGTCGACCTCGTCTGGATCTTCCTGTTTCCGCTGCTCTATCTGTTCTAAAGTCCGGCTGTTCTAGAGTCTCGTTGTTTTCAGGTTTTGCTGTTTTGAGGTTTTTATGAGCGATCACGACACCCATTCCGCCCACGCCCACGGCCCCATCACCAGGGTCGGAGACATCCCTGCGCACGATGACCATGACGATGCCGGCCACGGCTCCGGTCATGACAACCATGCCGGGCATGGTGGCATCGGCAAGTATCTGCTCGTGTTTGTCGCGCTCTGCGGCCTGACGACGATGTCGTTCCTCACCTATTCCCCCTATTGGCCGTGGCGAAACGAGCCGCATGTTGGCTGGGCCTTCATGATGGCAGTGTCGTGTACCAAGGCAATGCTCGTCGTGCTGTTCTTCATGCACGTCTTCTGGGAGGCCAACTGGAAGTATGTGCTCACGATTCCAGCCGCCATGATGGCGATCTTTCTGGCCCTGATGCTGGTGCCCGACATCGGCTTGCGAAACCGCATGGTGTCGCAGGAGCGGGCCCTGCACATGGCCCGAGGCTCCGACGTGCGACTCTTGGAACAGGCCGGTGAAGCGAAGGTTCTCGCCGAACCGGCACACTAGAACGGCTTTCCGATGAGCAGCAGCGCTGAACGCGGGCGCACCGCCGGGCCGGCAAAAGTCTCCTTCGCGGAGGCCTTCGCTACGCTCAGTCCTAACGCTCGTCGAGCTTCCGCCGATCCCGGCTCACCGTATTCGAAAACAAGAGCAGTCACCTCGGCGACTGTTTCGTGGATGTTCCTCCTGCTGGCCGCTCTTGGCTGCGGAAAGGTGGACAAGGGCGGACCCGTCGGGCCATCTGCCACGATGGCGCCGGTCGCCAGCGCCGAGTCGCCGCTACCGGCCCCTGAGCGGATGCCGCCCGGCGCCGTCGCCGCGCCGTTCACGCTCACGGAACGCAGCGGCAAGGATTTCGATTCGGCATCGTTGCGAGGCAAGGTCTGGCTGGCAAGCGTGTTCTTCGCCAACTGCCCTGGCCCTTGTTTCCGTGAGAACCAAGCACTCGCAGACATCCTCCGGAAGATTCCCGACCCCGACTTCATGGTTGTGAGCGTCACCTGCGACCCCGACAACGACACACCGGAATCGCTGCGGAGATACGCCGACCGCTTCGAGGCCGATCCGGTCCGCTGGAAATTCCTCACCGGCGACATGGCGACGATCAAGCAGATCGCCAACGGCACGTTCCTGCTGCCAGCCGAGGTGGGTGTGCATTCGGAGCGGGGCGTGGTCTTCGATCGTGAGGGGAGGCTGCGGGGCAGCTACCACCTGCTCCAGCCTGACCGGGTGAAGCTGCTCGAGAAACTGATCCTCGATGTGCTGGCCGAACCTGCCGGATCGTCGTCGGAGTCAGCCCCCGTGGGAGCCCCCGCTGAATGAATCTCGACGCTGCGGCCCATTGGCTGCCCACGATCAACGCCGCGCTTAATTCATTGGCGACGGTTCTGCTGGCCGCAGGCTGGATATTCATCCGCCGTGGTCAGTGGCGGGCCCACCGAGCCGCCATGATCTCAGCCTTCGCGGTCTCGACGCTTTTTTTGATCTGCTACCTGACCTACCACTGGCTCGTCGGCCACGTGCCGTTCACGGGGCAGGGGGCGGTCCGCACGGTCTACTTCGCGATCCTCATCACCCACATTCTGCTGGCGGTCACCGTGCCGGTGCTGGCGATCGCCATGTTCGTGCTCGCCGTCAAAGGCCGCTGGGAGGCCCACCGGCGGCTGGGAAGAATCACGATGCCGATCTGGCTCTACGTCTCGGTCACGGGGGTGGTGATCTATCTGATGCTCTACCACTTCTACCCAGGCGGTCCGCGGGAGCCTATCATGAATCAGGCGGAAGCGGCCGTTCCGGAAACAGCCATTTCGGGAGCAGTCGTTCCTGGTTGAGCCCCATCCTGCTAGACGGTAGTACCCGGGAGTTTGTGCCATGGCCCGTATCTCAGCCCCTTCCGTTGCGCATCGCGGTTGGAGCCGCGCGGTGGCCCGACTGGTCGCGGCGATCCCGGTGTTCATCCCCGCGCTGTTGGTCTTTACGCTCGTCGCCAGCGATGCATTCGGCTGCCCGAACTGCAAGGACGCAGTGAATACGTCCGACCCCGAAGGAATGAATGTGGCGCGGGGCTACTTCTACAGCATCCTCATCATGCTGGCGATGCCCTGCACGCTGATCAGTTCGTTCGGTGTTTATGTCTGGCGGGAGATGCAGCGGCAGAAACGGGACGGCCTTTCGTCCACGGATCAGACCATCGTGCCGTTCGACGGCAGACTCTCCCCCGAGTCCATCACCCCGCCACACGCGTGAGCGAGCCCCGTCCTGCCGCAGAGCGGTGGCCTGTTCCAGCAGCCGTGCCGGATCAGGGGAAGTCGCGGGATCGCTCTGCCGCCCGCAACTATCTGGCACGGACCGAACAGCGGCGGGTCTTCTGGCTGTTCATGCCTCCGGCTCTGATCATCATGCTGCTGCTGGGGTGGGTGGAGCGGAGTTGGTTTGGTCGTCCGTCGGCGGCTGGCCGGCCCCAGATCGACACGAAGATGCCCGAGATCCCCGCCGACCCCACCGTGACAGACGCCGTTGTCATCGAGGCAGACACCGATCTGCCTGCGGCTGGAGACGATGCATATGGTGCTTCCGTGGAGTCATTGGCCCGGATTCGCGACGACACTGTGTTTCGAGGGGCCGATACAGACGCGTGGTTTCAAATCTGGCGAACGCTCCGATCGGCCGACATGCACTCCCTCACGCATGCGGCTGCCCGACGCGTGAGTTTCACCGAACTGTTTGGCCAGCCGCGAAGCTATCGTGGGCGGCTGGTGCGGTTCCGCGGCACGCTGCATCGTCTCGAAAAGGTGACGGCTCCGGCCAACGAGCATGGCGTCGAGGAGTATTGGCAGGGCTGGCTGGAGCCGGAGGGTGGGCCGGTGTCGCCGATCGTCGTCTACTTCCTCCGGCTGCCGGATGGCATGCCGCAGGGCATGGCGATCAACGAGCCGGTCGATGTGGTGGGCTACTTCTTCAAGCGCTGGGCATATGCCGCCACCGATACCGTGCGGATCGCACCTCTGGTGCTCGCGCGCGAGCCGATCTGGAAGCCCCGTCCAAAAGCCTCCCGGGCTGGCGACTCGATTGGCACCATCGCCCTGCTGACCATGGCCGCGGTTGTTCTGCTCACCGTGCTTGGCATCCGTGCGGCCGGCCATGGCTCAGGCCGCCGGACGCTGCCAGCTCCTACCGATCTCACTGCGTCGTTGGCCGCCACGGAAGTCGTCTCCACTCAAGAAGCCCTGCAAAAGCTGGAGGACGCGGCACGCGTTTCATCTCCACGTTTCACAGAGGAATCCCTGCCATGAAGCACGTCTCCGGCTCCAGGCGAGATCGGTGCGACGGTGTGCTCCGCGCAATTCCGTGCGGGGCCCAGCGGTGCCTGTGGGCCGTGGCCTGCCTCGTCGCGGTGGCAGGGTCGGCGGCCGCCGTGGAGACAGCGACCCCGGCCAAGGCAGGGGGCACGCCGGTGGCCGCTTCGTTCGTCGACTATCTTGCGACTTGGAACATTGACCGTGGCTCTCGCGCTGTGCTCGAAGAGCCCTCCGAGTGGAGCCCGGCGAAGCAGGAGACGGCCCTGCGGGTGCTCGCCCGGTTGACGAGGGTGCCGGCAAACCTTGCCTTCCAGTGGAATGCCGACGCGGTCGATATCCGCTCCCTCCCCGCCACGCAGCGGGTTCAGGATCTGCTCATGCGTGTCGTCGGGCGGGCCACGTTCGTCGCGGCGCTGCCGCTCACCGCGGAGCAGGCCGAGGTGGCTGGCCGCCGGCCACTGGAGCTGGTCCGGATCGTGACGGACAACGGGACGGTCGTCGATGTTCTTGCCAGCCATGTGCCAAAGGCCTGGCAGCGTGCCGCCAGAATCGACGAGCCTGCTGCGGTCGTCGGATTGCCGCTCTCGGAGTCGCCGGGCCCCGTGGTGCCATTCAGCGGAGACGGCCAGGGGTCCGCGGCCCCATCGCTGCTCGTGGCGGCCGCGAGCGTGGGCTGGTTTCCGCCGACGCCACTGGGCAGCCTTGGCATGGACTATGGTCTCTTCGATTCGGTGAGTGATGGACAGAAGCTCGGGGCCGGCGACACGGAGGCGTTCTACGCGATGCTGGCCGCCATGGGCCGGGCGACATCTGCGGGCATGGTGTCGGCCGCCGGTCCACCGGGTGACATTGTGCCCCTCATCAATCCCGAGAGCGTCTGGTTTGCGAGCCACAGGGGTGAGCCGTTCGCGGTGGACGGCGTGGCCCGCCGGGCGACCCGCATCGAAATCGACGATCCATTGCGGCGGCGACAGCTCGGTGTCGACCATTATTGGGAGCTGTTCGTCTTCGTGCCGACCGCGCTGCTCAAGGTGCACGGACGACTGCAGGAGAATTATCCGGTCGTTTGCTGTGTCGTCACGCTGCCTGAGGGGATGCCGACGGGCCAACAGATCGGCGAACGCGTGCGGGTGTCCGGTTTTGCGTTCAAACGCTACGGCTATCCGTTGCCGGAAGTGAATATCTCCGCCTCGCAGGGAGACAAGGAGCAGAGGGGATACCGCCAGGAGACCGCCTTGCTGATTGGAAAAGAGGCAGCCTGGCAGCCGGCGCCAAGCCCTACCAGAGAAGTCAACGCCATGGGCTGGGTGTTCCTGTCGATCGCCACGGTGATCGGTCTTGCGATTGCTCTGGCGGCCTGGTCGTCTGCCCGCGACTCCCGCCGCCGCGCCAGGCAGACCCGCAGCGCGCTGCCGGAGAGGATCGAGCTGCCCTGACTCCTCCGCAGTTTTTGGGCAGGCCTTGCCGCGGCGGGAGCCGGTCGCGACAACGTGGGAACAAATGACAGCCCTTTTTCCAGTGTTCTGCTTCCTTGTGCCCCAGGAATCCTGAATCATGCGACGCGCAAAAATCTCGATCATCGGCGCCGGCAACGTTGGCGCCACCACGGCCCATTGGTGCGCCAGCGCCGAACTCGGCGACATCGTGCTGCTCGACATCCCTGCCACCGAAGGCATGCCCGCCGGCAAGGCGCTCGACCTTTTTCAGGCCTCGCCGATCGTCGGTTTTGATTCGCGGCTCACGGGCACCACGAGTTGGGCCGATACCGCAGGGAGCGACGTGGTCGTGGTCACGGCAGGCATTGCCCGCAAGCCGGGCATGAGTCGCGACGACCTGCTCTCGACGAATGCGAAGATCGTGGGCGACGTGGCGGCCCAGATCCGTGAGTCGAGCCCGCAGGCCGTGGTCATCGTCGTCAGCAATCCGCTCGATGCCATGGTGCAGCGGACCTTCCAGGTGACCGGCTTTCCACCGTCCCGCGTGATCGGCCAGGCGGGCATCCTCGACACTGCCCGCTATCGTGCCTTCCTGGCGATGGAGCTCGGCGTGAGCGTGGAGGACATCTCCGCGATGCTGCTGGGTGGCCACGGCGACACGATGGTGCCGATCCCCAGCTGCACGAGCGTGGGTGGCATTCCGGTCACGCAGTTGATCAAGCAGGACCGACTCGACGCGATCGTTACCCGCGCCCGCAACGGTGGTGCGGAGATTGTCAGCCTGCTCAAGACGGGTAGTGCCTACTATGCTCCAGCGGCGGCCACGACGCAGATGGTGGAGGCCGTCGTCCGCGATAAGAAGCGTCTCGTGCCTTGCGCGGCCTTCTGCGACAAGGAGTATGGCGTCGGCGGCTACTTTGTCGGCGTGCCGGTCGTGCTAGGCAGCGGCGGCGTGGAGCGGATCATCGAACTCTCGCTGCTGCCGGATGAGCGTGCCGCGCTCGACAAGAGCATCTCTGCGGTGAAGGAACTGGTCGGCGTGATGGACCGGCTCACCGGTCACAAGTCGGCCTGATCACCGTGCGATAACGTGCCCGAGAGGATGGCGCCGGTGCTGGCATACCGCAAACGGTTTGCCAGTCTGCGGCATGCTCGTCGCCGGCGGACGATGCCCGTGCAAGCTCCACGGGAGGCTTTGTTTTTCAGGAACACAGCCACTCTTGCTTGCCTGCCTTGCCCCGTCTGCGCCAATCGCGGTGCGGGCCGATCCTGACGTTGCTGGGGTATCAGCCTTCGGCTACAAACCGCTGGTCTGGAGAAACCAGCGGGTCAGCGAGCCTTTTTCACTCCGCTGTCACGAGCCCGATCACGAGCCACCGAGGTGCCCGATGAGCAGTCGCCTTCCGAAACGATCCGTCCGGAGTGGCTCCGAGTGCCGTAGAGCTTCTGGCGTTGCGGCGGGTTCCCGCCTGTTCTCCACGGCCTCCGCATGGCTTGGCGACGACCGGCTGTTCACGCCGCTGGGACACGAACCAGGCTACGACTATCCGTTGCTCGTGTGGCTTTCCGATCCCGCACCGGCTTCCGCTCGCAAAAAAGCCTTTGATCTTGGGCGGGTGATGAAGCGGGTCAGCCTCCGCAACTTCGTCGCCGTGGAACCGGTGATCGCTGCGTCTGAGACGTCGACCATGGGGCTCGATGATGCTGTCTGGCGGTCGATCGAACGGGTTCGTGACCGCATCGCGATCCATTCGCAACGCATCTTTCTGGTGGGCCAGGGGCGGGGCGGCTCCGAAGCGTTTCGCATCGCCTGCCGTCATCCGCGGGAATTCGCCGGCGTCATCTCGCTCGGCGGGCAGTTTCCGCTGGAGGAGTCGCTGTTTTCGCAGCTCGCCGCCGTGCGTCGCCTTCCCATGCTCTTCTGCTGTCAGCGGTCGAGCGTGCTGGAGCAGGCATCCCACACCGATCGTACGCTCCGTCTCTTTCATGCCGCCGGGGCGGCGCTCGCCATGCGGATCTACCCCGGCAGCAACGACCTGTCCAAATCGGTACTCGCCGATGTCAACCGCTGGATCATGGATGAGGTCTGCGGAACGCCCGCCGCCGTCCACTCACTCTCCGCGTCGTAACGATCGGCCCTTCATGACGCCTTCATACAGCCACCGTCGTACCGATACTTCAGGCCGCGGTCTGCCGTCCCAGATCGCACTGCCCCAGCAGAGTCTGCTCGCGACCATTCTCGCGGATTGTGCCCGTGTTCGTCGCGAACAGGGCCGACCGCCGCTGACAGCTACGATCGATGTTGCGCGGCACCACGAGCAGTCGCTTCTCGCCGATCCAGTGCTCCTCCGCCGGGCACTCGAACCGCTCATCCGCCGGGCGTTTGAGTCGGCTGCAGAATCCGTTGCCGGTTGTGAGTCGCCGGTGGTTCGCGAGGTGATCGTGACCAGCGTTGACGTGGGGTCTGCGATCGAGATCGAAGTCGCTGATTCCGGGCCGTCACTTTCCGAGGGCGTGCGGAGATGGCTGAATAAGGCCACGCAGGCCTCGGCCGAAGTGGAGTTCGCGCCGGAAGACGCCGGCCTGGCTCTGGCTGCCGTCAGGGCCGCCGTGGCTCGGATCAACGGCACGCTCCACGCCGCGAATTGCCCAGAAGGGGGCGTGGCGATCACGCTGCGTTTGCCTCGCCTGCAGTCCCAGCGACTGGCTGCCTGACGGAGCCTTTGCCCTCACCGATCTCTGCGCCGACACGACCGTCGCGTTGTCCCCCCGCTCATTCACCACGTTTCTCATCATCCGTTCAACCAACCGTCACGAAGGGCAGTGCATGGACGCACAGCATCCGTCGACATCGACTCGCGACCGCCTGCCGCTGGTCGTCACGCCGGCACAGGTGATCGCCCTGGGCCTCGTTGCCGTGTCGATCGGTTGGGCGGTCTGGCTGCTCCGCGATCGGCCAACGAGCGAGGAGGTCGAACTGCTTGCCGGCATGACGCTCCCATCGTCTGAAATGGCCATCATGGAAGCGGCCTTTGACCGGGCACAACTCACTGACCACCGCACCGACGGCGGCCGGGTCTGGGTGCCGCGCAGCCGGCAGAGCGCCTATATGCGGGCGCTTGTCGATGCCGAGGCCCTGCCGCGGGAATTTGGCGGCAGCCTCCGTCGTGCCCTCGAGAAGAACAGCCCTTGGCAGAGCAGAGCCGCTCAGGGAGAACTGCTGCGGGTGGCCACGCAGGAGGAACTCTCGCTCGTCATCTGCTCGATGCCAGGCATCGAGCGGGCCGCGGTGCTCTACGACACCGAGAGCCATCACAGTCTCGAGGGCAGTGGTCCTGCCAAGACTGCCAGCGTGAACGTCAGCACCCAGCCCGACATGGAGCTCGACCCAGCCCGCGTGCAAGCCATCCGCGTGCTCGTCAGTGCGTCGATCGCCGGGCTGTCGCCGGAGCGCGTGGCGGTCACCGACCTGCGGAGCGGCCGCGTGTACGTCGGTCCGCTCGAGGCTGAAACAGACCGCGATGCCACGGCACTGGCCGCCGCCGATCCGGCGCTCGCGCGAAAGATTGCCCACGAGCACCACCTGGCGACAAAAGTGCGTCAGTCACTCGCCTTTCTCAAGGGAGCGACGGTAGACGTGACGGTGGAGTTTGCCTCGCCGGCAACACTGCCACTGCCACCCGGTCCGGACGAGCCGCAGGCTGATCCAGCCACAGCCCAGGAGACCGGCCCGTCGGCTCCCGGACAAAAGCTCGCCGCTGCCAACGCCCCCGCTGAAATCCGGACGCGTTCGGCCATCATTGTCGCTGCGGCTCCGCCCGCCGCCCCGCCGCCTGCCCCTGTGGCCACGGCTGATACGCCAGAGTCGATTCTCGTTTCGATTGCAGTGCCCGAGAGCTACTTCCAGGCGGCGTGTCGGGCTGCGGCGGAGCGGGCGGGCCAACCGGTGCTGCAACCGGTCGCCGTCGAGGCCCAGGAGACGGAACGCATCCGTCGTCATGTGCAAAGCCTGCTGCCGGCAACCAACAATCCAGCCCTACGGCGAGTTGTCGTCACCACGTTTCCCGCATACTCACCGTCGCATGCCCGCCGAGAACAGGCTGTTCGCGGGACGGTCGTGAAGCAGACCTCCTCCACTTCCACGGCTCTGTCGGCAGTCGGTCAGCCGACAGATCAGGCGTCTGGAAATGAAAGCCTCACCACCCTTGTCACCCTGATTTCTGCCGGACGCTTCAGCGAGGTGCCGCGGCAGGTTTGGCTGGCGGCGACGAGCATCTGTGTCGGACTGCTCGCGGGATTTCTCTGGTGGGCCGGGAGCCGCCGCGATCCTTACCCCGCTGGCCGGCGGACTGCAGCCGGCAGGCACCAGCCACGGATTGACTGGGCTGGCGGCGGCGACGAGCACGACACCGAACAGACACAGGCTCCCGGCGTCTCCAGACAGTCCGGCAATGGCCTCGGGCTCGGCCGAGCTGCGGCGGTGCTCTTTGCACTCTGCGCCTGCGCGGTCCCGGTCGGGGCTGCCGAACCTGAATCGACGGCCGCTATGGCTCCGCTTCCAGACACGCTCCTGTCCGCTGCGCCGCCGACCGCGGTACCCGCTCAGTCAGCTTCTCTGGAGACCGCTTCGTCGCAGTCGGCAGAACGCGCTGTGCGTGCCGCGGGGGGAAGTGTTCCCCAGGTTCTGCCCGCTCTGCCGCTGACCGCGCGAGGTTCCTCCACGCCGATCGATCTGTCGACCGATCTGAGCGTGGCTGCTGGCAGACCAGGCCAGCTCACCGACTGGAAGCTGCTGGCTGCAATTGCTGCCACTCTCGTGGTGGCTGCGCTGGCGACAACGTACACGAAGCGGCGGTCGACGCTCTTGCCTCCCGATGTGTTCGAAGTGCTGGGTGAAGGTTCGCTGGGCGGACAGCATGCCGTGCGGATCGTGCGATTCGGCCCCAAAACGTTGCTTGTCGGCGTGTCGACGGCGGGCTGCCAGACGCTCGCCGAACTCTCCGATCCGCAGGCCACCGCCTGCATTGCCGCCGCCTGCCGTGGCGTGCATCCGCCGCTGCGTCCGCCGCTGCCCACGCGAAGCCTTGCGCCGCCGAATCGGCCATCGGCTTCGGCACACGTGGAGAGGGAGGCGGCATGATCGTCTGCATGCCTGTCGGAAGGCTGGCGTGTCTTCGTCGCCTGCTGGTCCTCACGGGAGCGGTGTTGGCCACGCTTGCAGGCCAGGCGAACGCTGGAGAAGAGCCGGCCCAACGGGTGCAGCCAGCGAGCGTCGCCTTCGAACCAGCCACCCTCCCGCCTGCCGCAGCGACTCCGCCAGCGTCCGCTGAACCGTCCCTTCTGCCCTCGGTCCCACAATCCCCCGTGACTGAGCCATCGCCGGTCTCGGCACAGCAGCGCGGCTCCCGAGCCGAGAATGGAGAGGTCTCGGCAGTGTCCGGCCTGCTCTCCAGGTTCGTTGGCGGCCGTTCGCTCGATGCCACGCTCTCCGCCGCGATCATGTTTGGCATTGCCAGCCTCGCTCCGGCGGTGCTCCTGATGACCACGTGTTTTGTGCGAGTGTCGATCGTGCTGACCCTCGTGCGTCAGGGGCTTGGCACGCCGCAACTTCCCTCGAATCAAATCCTCACATCGCTCGCCCTTTTTCTGTCGGCGCTCGTGATGTGGCCGGTCTGGACCGCCGCCTACCGCGATGGAGTCGAGCCTTACCAGCAGGGACGGATCGAACTGGCGACGGCTTATGAACAAGGCACGCTGCCGGTCCGCCGTTGGATGGCCACGCAGATCGAGCAGTCGGGCAACCGTGACACGATGCTCTACTTTCTCTCGCGGCATCCGACCGCACCCAAACGAGTGGCCACGTATGACGACGTGCCGGTGGAGACGCTGCTGCCGGCATTCCTCGTCAGCGAACTGAAGACGGCCTTCGCGATCGGTTTCCGCCTGCTGCTGCCCTTTCTCGTGCTCGACGTCCTCGTGGCGACGCTGGTGGTCTCGACGGGCCTCGTGATGTTGCCGCCCACGCTCGTGTCCTTGCCGCTCAAGCTGATGGTGTTCGTGGCCGCCGACGGCTGGTCGCTGGTCGTCAGGTCGTTGCTCGATGGCGTTCGACAGACAGCTTCTTAGGAGGCGGCAGGATGACCGACGGCGACCTCGTGGAGTTGGTGCGACAGGCGATCCTCTCTGGATTGCTCGTCATCGCGCCGGTGCTGCTCGCCGGTTTCGTGGTGGCACTTTTCACGGGCCTCGTGCAGGCGGCCACCGGCATCCACGAACCCCTGGTGGGCCTTGCCCCGCGACTCGTGGCGATGGCGGCGATGCTGGTTCTCGTGATGCCGTGGATGGTCGAGCAATTCGTCGAGATGTTTCGGACGGCTGCGTCGCCGTAGGAAGAGGCTTGTCGTGGAGGCTTTCCTGATCACGGGAGCACTGTCGCCGGAGGCCGTCGTCGCGGCGGGGGTCTGCGGCCGCATCGCAGCGGCCGTGGCCACCGGTACGCTCCCGATCTTGCCGGGCGGTTCATTTCGGATCCGGTTGACGTTGGCCTTCGCGCTGGCGGTCGTGGCGGTGCCAATGGCCTTGGCCGTGCAGAACACCCCGCCAGCGAGGCCGATTGGACCTCTGCTCCCCGTGTTGGCGGGTGAACTGCTCATCGGCCTGCTGATGGGGACCGCGGCGGCGGCGGTGCTGGCGGCGACGGCGTGGGCCGGCGGCATCCTCGGCAGCGTATCGGGGCTCTCGTGGTCTGATGACTTCGATCCAGCCGCCGCTGGCGAGTCGGCGGGGATCGCACGGCTGGCCTGGTGGGTGGGACTCGCCGCCTTTTTCACCGCGGGCGGGCAGTTGGCCGTTGTGGGTGGGCTGATCGACAGCGTGCGGCACATTCCGGTGGGCACTGCATTTGGGGCATCCCCACAGGAGTGGCTGGTGACGCTTGCCGTCACCACACCCGGGGTGGCGATCTCGCTGGCCGCCATGCTCGCCATGCCGGCGCTCGTGGCGGTCTTGGCGTTTCACCTTGCCAGTGCCATCTGCCTGCGATCGATTCCCTTCTCGCCGGGCCACGGCCTCCTGCAGGGGCTCGGCTCGCTCGTGCTCCTCACCAGCCTCTGGCTGGGGGCCGAGGCCTGGGCCGGCGGCAGTGCCATCATGATGATGCGTTCGATCGACGCCTGCTTTGGCGGGAGATGAATCGATGAGCGACACTGCCGATCGCACCGTTCCCGCCACACCTCGACGCCGTGAATTGGCGCGTCGGCAGGGCTTCATGCCGTTGGCCAGCATGCCGGCGTGGGTTGCCACCGTGGCGACCACGCTCCTGCTCCTGCCAGCATGGGCGGATGCCACCTTCGCGGCCGCCACGACGATGATGGAGCAGGCGCTCTCTTCGGCCAGGAACCACACCGACATGCGTGACGCCGTGACATCTCCCCGGCTCGATATCCTGCTCCCGGCACAACTCGTGCTGCCGACACTGGCGGTGGTGGGTGCCGCGGCCGTTGTTGGCGTGATGGTGAGAATGCTCCTCGATGGACCCACCTGGCAGCCGGGGCGGGTTGCCCCCGCGCTTGGCCGCATCAGCCTCGTGGCGGGACTGGCCCGCATCTGTTCGTTGTCAACGCTCACCTCGATCGTGGGCCATGCGTGCGGACTGGCCCTACTCGTGATGGTGGCCGGTCTCTCGGCACGACCACTGGTCATGCTCCTCGGCTCGGGCGAGGTGGCGCACGACCCGGTGAGAATGTTCTTCGCCGCGCAGAGGGCAATCCTGCTCCTCGTGGCCGCCGCCGCTGTCGTGGCGGCCTGTTCGTGGGTGGTCGCGCGGCTGCGGTTTGAGCGGCGAATCCGCATGACCCCACAGGAATATGCCGACGAGGCCCGCAGCATGCAGGCCAACCCGCAGGTGCGATTGATGCGACAGCACGGCCGGGCGTCATCCCGCTAGGACGCCTGTTCGAGCGCATCTCGGTTGGTTGCAACGATGAGTTGGTAGACCGATGGACGTAGGCGAAGGGGGTCGGCGGAAGCTCGAGGAGCGTTGGGCCGCCGCGGCCCCCGCGACGAGACTTTTGCCGCCCCCGAAGCCGGTGCACCGTCGGGCACACGCGGACGCGTAGAGACAGCGTTAACGCGTGGTCGCTGCGTCGTCTTCGATAGCTGTGGCCACGCGTGCTGTCGGCAGCGTTTCGGTCATGGCCGAAACGAGTTCATCGGCGGATGGGCAGCCTGTCCAGCGACGGCATTCGCTCCCTTCGGTCGTGAGCATGATGACTGTCGGAAATTCCTTCACGCCAAATCTGCGGCAGTCGGCCGCGTGCCGATCGGCATCGACCATGACGCAGATAAACTCCCTGGAGAGCCCGACGAGCCGGCGGTCGACGAGCGCGCCGTGCGCAAACTCCGCGCACCAGTGGCACCACGCGGCGCGGAAGATGACGAGAATCGGCCGGTTCTCTACGGCCGCCCGCCGGAGCCCGGCCTCGTAGCCCTCGACGTATTCAATCCCGTTGCCCTGTTCCTGCGTCGTAGCGGAGAGCCGCACCGGTCGTGGCGGGGGCGATTCGACCGCCTCGTCGCGGATTTCGAAGCCGGCCCAGATGACCAGCACGATCAGCAGTCCCGCCGTACCCGCCACCCAGCGGCTGATCAGGTTGAAGAGAGTGGGATCTGGCATCGTATGGGCATTGCGCGGCAGCGTGCCGGTATGGCGACCAGGCTTGGGAACGTTTCTCAGGCAGCACTAGTAGGGCGGTTGGTATGGGGACGGCAAGGCCGGTCGGCTCTGCCCACGCCGCGGGGAACGCGGGGGGCGGGGTAATTCACGAGAGCCGGGCATGCGTGGCAGGGCAGGGCAGCCATGCTCCGGTCGAGAACCGTTGTGTCTGCGGGATGAAAACCATACTGTCCCGACTCCCGTTTTTTCGCATCCCCCATTGCATCCACGGGCAGCCAACGACGCCAGTTCCATGGTCAGAGTCGCTCCCAACGCCACGTGTGGCATCGCCGTCGCCCTCCTGATGCTGGTGGCCGGCTCAGGCTGCCGGCTGATTCCCCGATCGGGGCCCGTGCCCCAGGAGGTCGCTGACGCCCGCCGGCTCTGCAACGAGGGGCTGTCTGCGGCAGATCGCAAGGATTTGATGCGGGCCGAGGGACTCCTCGAACAGGCCGTGAAAAACTGTCCCACCGATGTCGATGCGCGACGCCACTATGCCGACGTGTTGTGGCAACGAGGCGAACGAATGGCGGCGGTGACTCAGATCGCCGAGGCGTTGCGGCTCTCGCCCGGCGACACGTCCCTCTGCATCGACGGCGGTCGGATGTACATGGAGCTTGGCCTGCTTGACGACGCCGACCGGTTGGCCCGTGAGGCGGTGCGGGTGGCTCCCCGTTCTGACAAGTCCTGGCGTCTCCACGGCCAGGTCGCGCTGGCCCGGGGCAAGCCCGAGGAGGCACTGGCCGATTTTCATCGGGCCCTCGCGATCGCGCCGGACGACCGTGACCTCATTCTCGACACGGCGGAGATCTACCGGCGTTTGGGCCGTCCGAAACGCGCTCTGGCCACCCTGGCCATTCTGGGCGAAAGCTACTCGCCGAACCAGACGCCGCCGCAGGTGCTGGCGCTTGAAGGCATGGCACAAGAGGCTCTCGATCGTCCGGACGACGCGATCGAGAGCTACCGCCAGGCGGTCGCGCGGGGATTGCAGTCGCCGGATATCACGACCCGTCTGGCCGAGCTGGAGCAGGCGGCGGCAGACGGTCGGACACCACAGGCCATCGCCAACACCCCCGCGGACATCAGCAGGCAGTAGCTGACCGCGATCTTATTCGCCGGTGGTGGTCCGTCCGGTGAGGAGATCGAAGGCGCCGATCGCCGGCACGAGCATTGCCAGCGTGGCAAAGCCATAGGCTGCTGCGGCCACCAGAAATACCTGCAACGCGTTGCCCTGCAGGAAGGCAGTGATGGCCACGAACGTCAGGGCCGGCAGGAGCGCCGAGGCCCAGCCGATCGCTGGTGACGGATTGCGGGCCGACAGGGCGGCGTAGAGACCGATGGCACCGCCGACGATCACGGCCAAAAACGGTGCAAGCTGCAGTTCGAAGCTGGAGCCGAAGGCAACCATGATTCGCATGGCCGTGGCCACGCCCACGAACAGGAATGCCACGGTGCCGAGGGCGACCGCAATCGCCCGCCGTGAGGCAGGATGCGAAAGGCCTGCGTACAGGCCGAGCACCGCCGCAAAGCAGATCAGCGTGGCAAGGCCCAGCGACATGTAGATCGCGTTCTCGATGGTCGTAATCCGCGTTGCTGCCAGGGCTCCGCAGAGCACAAGTGGGAGGAGCACGATCTCGCGGGCTGCCGTCAACACTCCCAGCAATTTGCCCCAGACGAATTCGGAAGGCTCCAGGTCGGTCACGAGGAGGACGTCCAGTGCTCCCCGATCGCGTTCGGTGGTGATGCTCGTGACGGCCATCGCCGCCACTGCCAGCAGGCTGGCCAGGGCCATCGGCACCACGGCGATTGCGACCGTGAGGCCGTCGGGCCGGGCCTGACGGGCCTCCGCCACGATTCCCGCCACTGCCGCGGCAAAGAGCACGAGCCAGGCGAGACGCACGAGCAACATCGCCTTGCCGTGGGCCCGGGTGCAGATCTCCCTCCAGAGCACGGGGTTGTTCCAGACGACCCGCGAGGGCCGCACGGACACCGTTCGGGCGGCATCTGTCGTTTCCTGCCGCCGGCGCGTCTCCTGCACGGTGTTCCAGGCCCGCACACGGCAGACTGCGAGAATGTTCGTCAGCACGATCAAGCCCGTCGAGACGGCGAAAAATGGCAGGAGCATGGTGCCGCCCGCTGGCTCGATCGCCGCGAACACCGCCCGTGCTGGCGACACCTGCGCGCCGGCCACCGGTCCGAACCGCCCAGCCACGACCTCACCGGCCGCCACCCACGCCACGAGCACGAAGGTGGTGATGGCCAACGCCTGAAACGTGGTGTCTTTCCAGAAGGCAACACATGTGGCCACGCTCGCCGCTGCGAGCGCTGCCGCGGCGGTCACCGCGAAGAGGCGGGCCAGTTGTGGCATGGTGACGCCGCCGAACAGCGAAGCGATCACAAACACAGGCACCGCCGCGATGAGGAGCAAGAGAACGCGGAGCAGGCTGCCGGCCAGTTTGCCCAGAACGAGTTGGCCATCGGTGAGTCGGCTGATGAGCAGGAGTTCGAGCGTGCGACGATCCTTCTCGGAGCTGACGGCCACGGTACTGGTCATGGCGGCGGCGAGCATTGCCAGCGAGAGTTGCAGCGGCGCCAGGATTCGCAGCAGCGTCGCACCGAACCGAGCGGTATCGCCGGCCGTAGTAACTGCCTGGGTGCCGGTGACCACCAGCCAACAGGTGGCAACGATGCCCAGCAGGGCGCTGCAATAAACGGCCCGGGCGACAAACAGCCCGCGGGCCCGCGGCACCGCTTGCAGCTCGCGTTCGAAGACAGCGCCCAGCATCTGTTCCCTCCGGTCCTCGGCCGAGTGGCCGCTTGGAAAAATTTGGTAATCCGCGTTACGATAGCAGACGCGATCCCAATCCCGCACGGAAGCGATGGATCGTGCTGGCGCCCCCCCACTGGAGTTTGACTGTCATGATCAGCCGACCCGTCCTCTCTTCCCGTTCCCGGCCCTCGATCGCAGGTCTCCTCGCCCTGGCTGTCGTCCTGCCCGGTTTGGCCGCTGGAAACCTCGCCCATGGGCAGATGACTGCCCAAGCACTCGTAGGGAAGGCCGTCTCGGATGACGCCCAGTATGGCGACATCAACAATGCCATCGCCCGCTTTCGCGATCGTGATATTGACGGCTGTCGGGCGCTGATGGAGCGGGCACGGTCCAACAATCCCAAGCTCCCCCCGCCGGGGATGATGATGGCGGTGCTCTGGCTGGGCGTGAATCAGTTGGGGCCGGCGCGGGCGGAGCTTGAGGACACGGCGATCAAATTTCCTGGCGACCCGGAGCCCTATCTCATGCTGGGCGATCTGGCATTTCAAGACCGCCGCATCACCGACGCCGACGTGCTGTTTTCCAAGGCGACGGAACTCACCACCGCGTACACCGAAAACCCGAAGCGGAAGCGGGACTTCGAGATCCGCTGCCACGCCGGCAGCGGCGCCGTGGCGGAGGCGAGAAAGCAGTGGGACAAGGCGCAGCAGCACCTCACGGGCTGGCTTGAACTCGATCCGGACAATGCCAGTGCCCACCAGCGGCTGGGGATCGTGCTGTTTCAACTCGACAAGCCGAAGGAGGCCCTCGAGCAGTTTCGCGAGGCGAAGAAACTCGACGACAAGGCTATGCAGCCGGAGCTGGCCATGGCTCGGCTCTATGACGATGCGAAGCAACGTGACAAGGCCAAGAACCTGATCGAGCAGGCGGTCAAGTTATCACCGCAAGATCCGGCCGTATTGCTCGCCTCGGCGCAGTGGTACGTGGGGCAAAACGATCTCCCGGCGGCGACAATCAATACCGACAACGCCCTCAAGATCGACCCGAAGAGCCTGGAGGGTAAGGTCGTCCGCGGGGCGATTGCCCGCGTCTCCCGCGACTACAAAACCGCGGAGAAGTTTTTCAATGAAGCCCATCTGCAGTCTCCAGGCAATTTCCCGGCGAGCAACTCGCTGGCTCTCGTGCTGATCGAGGACGAGTCTACGGAGTCGCGGCAGCGGGCCCTCGAAATGGCGGAGGCCAACGTTTCCATGCACCGCGAGGGATCGCCGAATCAGGCCAATGCGCTCACGACGCTGGCGTGGGTCTACTACAAGCTGGGGCGGCGTGAGGACGCGGAGAAGATTCTCTCGCAGATCACGCAGAACAATCAGCTGACGACCGACGGC
>Ga0114963_10000936_pt1 | contig 19998 bp, 18 predicted proteins | sample C_131016_EF_Meta_FD_87019 | JGI IMG/M metagenome (GOLD analysis project Ga0114963, IMG submission 87019) | Freshwater microbial communities from Lake Croche, Canada to study carbon cycling - C_131016_EF_MetaG | ecosystem: Environmental > Aquatic > Freshwater > Lake | place: Lake Croche, Canada...
ATGAGGGCTGAGCGTCTCACAGCCCCAACATCAGCTCCAAGTTTTGCACCGCTGCACCGCTGGCGCCCTTGCCCAGATTATCTAAACGGGCCACTAGCAGGGCATGGCCGGCGGCAGGGTTGGAATAGACGCGCAGTTCCATTTGATTGCTACCAGCAAGCGCCACGGCGTCGAGCTTGCCGTCGCCGGTGGGCGGCTCTACCGTTACCGTGCGGGAGCCAGCGTAGTGCGCAGACAAGGCATCGTGCAGGGTTTGGGCACTCGGGCGGCCAGGCAAGTCGTCCAGGTGCAGCGGCAATTGCACCAGCATGCCTTGCGCGAAATTGCCCACCGAAGGCACAAACAAAGGCCGACGCGTGAGTCCGGTGCAATGCATGATTTCGGGAATGTGTTTATGCTGCAAACCCAGCGCATACAACTCAAAGGGCGCGGCGCCGCCAGCCTCGTAGGCCTCGATCATGCTGCGCCCGCCGCCGCTGTAGCCGCTGATCGAAGGCAGGCAAACCGCAAAGTCGGGCGGGAGCAAGCCCGCGTCGACCAAGGGGCGCAATAGCGCAATAGCGCCGGTGGCATAGCAACCAGGGTTGGCCACGCGGTCGGCGTCAGCGATGGCCGCGCTTTGGCCGGCGCACAGTTCTGCAAAGCCATAGACCCAGCCAGGCGCAGTGCGGTGCGCGGTGGAAGCGTCGATGATGCGCGGCGCTTGGCCGGTGTCGCGGCGCAGCGCGTCCACCATAGCGACGGAGGCAATGGCTGCGTCATCATGTAAACACAAAATCACCACATCGGCCTGCGCCATGAGCGCGCGCTTGGCAGCATCGTCTTTGCGCAAGGCCGGGTCTATGCGCAGTATTTCGATCTGGGCCATGGCTTGCAGGCGCTCGCGAATTTGCAGGCCGGTGGTACCGGCTTCGCCGTCGATAAAGATTTTTTTCATGGGCTAATTGTTGGCAATCAATGCAAGTGGTGCGCTCAGGGCGGCGGCTCCCGCGCAGCGTAAGCGACAGGCAAGTTTGCCGCGCTGCACCATGATACAGTTCCGCTTCTTTGCGCTGCCCGCTGTGTCACTCCGGTTTGCGCCCTGTGAAGCCCTTAACTGCACGCACTGTTCCTGAAGAGAAAAGCCATGAAAATCCACGAATACCAAGGCAAGGAAATCTTGCGCACTGCCGGCGTACCCGTGCCGCGCGGCATCCCCGCATTCACAGTGCAAGAGGCTGTCGAAGCAGCGCAAAAACTCGGCGGCCCGGTCTGGGTGGTCAAGGCGCAAATTCATGCCGGCGGTCGCGGTAAGGGCGGCGGCGTCAAGCTAGCGCGCTCCATTGACGAAGTCAAGCAACTGGCAACCGAGATATTGGGCATGCAGCTAATCACCCACCAAACCGGCCCGCTGGGCCAGAAAGTGCGCCGCTTGCTGATCGAGGACGGCGCTGACATCCAAAAAGAATATTACGTTTCCGCGGTTACCGACCGCGCCAGCCAGCGCGTGGCGATGATTGCATCCAGCGAAGGTGGCATGGACATTGAAGGCGTGGCACACGACACGCCGGAAAAAATCATCACCGAAATCGTTGATCCGGCCCTAGGCCTGACCGACGCCCAAGCCAAAAAGCTGGCCGATACCATAGGCGTGCCCGCTGGCTCCACAGCCAAAGCGGTCGATGTATTGCAAAAGATTTACCAGGTCTATATGGACACCGATGCCAGCCTGGTGGAGGTGAACCCGCTGATTTTGGAAGGCAATGGCAACATTAAAGCCCTGGACGCGAAGTTCAATTTTGACGCCAACGCGCTCTACCGCCACCCTGAAATCGTCGCCTACCGCGATCTAGACGAGGAAGACGCTGCGGAAATTGAGGCCTCCAAGTTTGATCTGGCCTATATCAGCCTGGACGGCAACATCGGCTGCTTGGTCAACGGCGCCGGCCTGGCGATGGCGACCATGGACACCATCAAACTATTTGGCGCCGAACCGGCTAACTTTTTGGACGTAGGAGGCGGCGCCACACCGGAGAAAGTGACCGAGGCTTTCAAGATCATGCTGAAAAACCCCAAGGTCAAGGCCATTTTAGTCAACATCTTTGGCGGGATCATGAAGTGCGACACCATTGCGCACGGCGTCATCGCTGCGTGCAAAGCAGTCAATCTGCAAGTGCCGCTGGTGGTGCGCATGAAGGGCACCAACGAGGACATCGGTAAAAAAATGCTGGCTGACTCGGGGTTGCCAATCATCAGCGCCGACTCCATGGCCGAAGCGGCGCAAAAAGTTGTCGCCGCTGTCCAAGCCCACGCCTAAAGCCCCAGCCACCGTCAGAAAGAAACCGCCATGTCGATCTTCATCAACAAAGACACCCGCGTAATTACCCAGGGCATTACCGGCAAAACCGGCGCATTCCATACCGAAAAATGCCAAGAATATGCTAACGGCAAAGCCTGCTTTGTGGCCGGGGTCAATCCCAAAAAAGCCGGTGAGTCGGTGCTGGGCATCCCGATTTACGGCTCGGTCAAAGAGGCCGCCCATGAAACCGGCGCCACCGTGTCCGTCATTTATGTGCCGCCCCCCGGCGCGGCAGCGGCCATCTGGGAAGCCGTTGAGGCTGACCTGGACCTGGCTATTTGCATTACCGAGGGCATTCCGGTGCGCGACATGCTCGAAGTGCGCAACAAAATGCGCGCCAAAGAAGCCGCTGGTGGCAAGAAAACCTTGTTGCTCGGACCCAACTGTCCCGGCCTGATCACGCCTGAAGAAATCAAAATCGGCATCATGCCCGGTCACATCCACCGCAAAGGGCGCATCGGCGTGGTCAGCCGCTCGGGCACGCTCACCTACGAAGCCGTAGCCCAACTCACTGAAATCGGACTGGGCCAGTCCAGCGCTGTGGGCATTGGCGGTGACCCGATCAACGGGCTCAAGCACATCGATATCATGCGAGCCTTCAATGAGGACCCGGACACCGACGCCGTCATCATGATTGGCGAGATTGGCGGCCCGGACGAGGCCGACGCGGCGCGCTGGTGCAAGCTAAATATGAAAAAACCCATCGTTGGGTTTATCGCAGGTGTCACAGCGCCGGCGGGTAAGCGCATGGGCCATGCCGGTGCGCTGATCAGCGGTGGCGCTGACACGGCGGACGCCAAGCTGGCGGTGATGGAGGAGTGTGGTTTCAAAGTGACGCGCAACCCGTCCGAGATGGCCAAGCTGCTCAAAGCCATGCTCTAAGCCCGGCTTGGTGCGCACTCGGACTGGCGCATCGCTGCGCTCTTCGGAGTGACCTAAGAGGAGTCCACGCGGTGCCTCTCACTGTGCTCAAAAAGGCGTTCTTGCGAGATCGACCGCGGTAGCAATCGCCGACCTACTGCCTGCCTGCCTTGGCGAGCTGTCACCGTCTGCGCAGCCTCGCTGCCAATCACTACACTCTGACACCCCCGCAGGAGCGCCAGCGCCGGTGGACATGGATACCAAGCACGCCTAAGAAAGACAACCATGGATATGCTGCAAACCCCTGAGTTCTGGCTCGGCTTACTGAAAATCATCTGGATCAACATCATCTTGTCGGGCGATAACGCGGTCGTCATCGCACTGGCTGCGCGCAGCTTGCCTGCGGAACAGCAGAAGCAGGCCGTTTTGTTTGGTTCGGGCGCCGCAGTGGTCTTACGTATTGTGTTGACCTTGGTGGCTGTGCAATTGCTGGCCCTGCCTTATTTACAAATAATCGGCGGCGCGCTGCTCTTGTGGATAGGCGTGCAGTTGCTGGCCGAGGACGGTGACGAAGAGGGGGAAGAAAAACAGTATGGCTCCATGATGGCGGCGATTCGTACTATCTTGATTGCCGACTTGGTCATGAGCTTAGATAACGTGATTGCCGTGGCGGCCGCCGCCAAAGGCAGCATGGTTTTGCTCATTTTGGGCCTGGCCATTAGCATTCCCCTGGTCATCTTCGGCAGCACCTTGATGATCCGCTTGATGGAGCGCTTCCCCATCGTGGTGACCTTTGGCGCCGCGCTGATAGGGTGGGTGGGCGGCGAAACCGTGGTCAGCGACAAAGTGCTGGCACCGCTGATGGAAAACGCACACTGGCTACACCAAGCGGGACCGGCCCTGGGCGCAGCGCTGGTGTTGTTGCTGGGACGCTGGCTACAAAAGCGCCATGAAATGGACGATGCGCCTGCGCCCTAAGGCCCTAAGCGCCGCGGCTTGACAATGCCGTCTGCACCGACAATAGGTGCTAACGGGTCCGGCCTGCAAAGATACGGCCTCGTGATGGATGCCTGTGGATAGCATACAGGCGAGTTAAAGCAGGGGCGGTGCGCGGATTGGCAGTAAAACAAGCCGATAGACTCAGTTTGGACGGAAATAGGCGACGCCTTTGTCAGAGTCACACTCGGCAACTTTTTTATTTTGATTTACCATTTGAAAACTATTGCTAAATTTATGAATGAAAATTAGCAATGGTTCGCTGCAAATCCACAGAATTTATTGATAGGGAGTTCTTGATGAAAACTAGTCTGCAAAAAGGTTTTACTCTGATTGAGTTGATGATCGTGATCGCAATCATTGGTATTTTGGCCGCGGTGGCTGTGCCTGCGTACCAAGACTATCTTGCGAGGGCGCAAATGACCGAGGGGATGAGCATTGCCGAAGCAGTGAAAAGTGAAGTGTCACTTGCCTTCGCAAATGACAAACTGTGCCCTGCCAATGCAAGCGCAGCGGCATCCGGAGCTAATATTGCCTTGTCAACAGACATCAAGGGCAAGTACGTATTAAGTGTCACCACGGCCGGCACGGCCACGGACACCGGTGGCTGTACGGTTACTTCTCAATTTAATAGCACCGGGGTCAACAGCAAATTGAGTGGCAAAAAAATGCAATTCAAACTCACCCAGTCAAGCGCAGGTACCGCGAGCTGGGCTTGCGAATCCAACCTCGACCAAAGCGTCATTCCCAAAACCTGCACTTACAACAATAGTCTTTGATTGCCCGCGCCGGCAGTCCCGAGGCTTGTCATCACTGGGGGGATAGTGCGACAGCGCTAAGGGGGGTTTCACGGCCTTGTATTTTGTCCCCCAATGACCGACGAAGTATTTGGCGGGCATAGAGTTCATTGCTCCCATTAGCAATGCCAAATGCCACGCCTTGCGGTCGCCATCTATCCATGCTTGGACACATAGATAATCCCCCGCGTGCCATACCCATCCCAACTCCTCGCCTATGGCTTGGCAACCTTGTGCCTTGCCTACCCTTGGCTCAATCCGTTTAATTTAGGCCCGTCCGTAACAGTCGTGTCCGGCTTGGTCGCCTGGTGGGGCGCGGTGGGCTTGGGCCTGTGTTTTTGTACGCTGCTGAGCGCCCGCGAAGCGCGCTGGCGCGTGCTGCTGGGGGGTTGGGGATTGGCCGCGGGCGTCAGTGCCCTGATGGGCCTGTTCCAGTACTTTGATCGGGCGCAGCTGCTAGGGTCCTGGGTGAATTACGCCGGACTGGGCCAGGCCTTTGGCAATTTGCGCCAACGCAACCAATTTGCGACTTTGTGCAGCATGGGTTTGGTACTGCTGTGGTGGGGGGCGCAGTATGCGCGGGCAGGTGTGGCGACGGGTACGCCCGCGTCATCCGGTCTTGATGACGGGTCCCATGGAACAGCTGCGGGTACGATGCACCGTACGCCTGATGCAGCACCGCCAATCGCTGAAGTGGCTACGGCTTGGCCGAGCGCCGCATTGACTATGGCATTGCTGGCCGGTGCCAGCTTGGTATGCGCTGCTTCGGCGGCCTCCAGTTCGCGTACCGGTTTGCTCCAGTTGTTGTTGCTACTCGGGCTTGCCTGGTGCTGGCGACCCAGCGCGCCTGAAACAGGTCGCGTCTGCCGTGGCCTAGGCATAGTGTGCTTTATGTTGTGTGCGTACGTGTTGGCCGCCCTGCTACTGCCCATTGCAGCGGGGGTTGATAGCTCAGTGTTTGACCGCATGCGCGAGCCGCCGCAGGGCTGCGAAAGTCGCATGGCTTTGTACCGCAATGTGCTCTACCTGATATCGCAAAAACCGCTTACCGGTTGGGGCTGGGGAGAGCTGGACTTTGCCCATTTCATGACGCTATACACCACGCCCTTGGCCGGGGTGCGGTTTTGCGCGATTTTGGACAATGCCCACAACCTGCCTTTGCAATTGGCCGTGGAGCTGGGGCTGCCGCTGGCGCTCTTGATCTGCGCACTCGTACTACTTGTGGTGCTGCACCACAAGCCATGGGCCGAGCGCGTGCCCCAGCGCCAACTTGCTTGGGGAATGCTGTCCATGGTGGGGCTGCACAGTTTGCTGGAATACCCGCTGTGGTACGGGCCGTTTCAAGTCGCATGCGTGCTATGCCTATGGGTTTTGCACGCCTACCCGGCGCAGCAGGGGTCTGGCGCTGCGGGGGCCCAAACGCCCGCAGTGGCTACAACTCCGACTCTTGGTCTTCCCCCTGCCCTGTACTTGCGGTGGCTGGCTGTAGCACTGCTTGCGCTACTGTGCGCGATGGTGACTTGGAATTACTGGCGCATGAGCCAGCTGTACCTGAGCGCCGAAAGCCGCGCACCCGCTTACCGCGACGACACTTTTGCCAAGGTGCAAGACAGCTGGTTTTTCGGTGGCCATATAGATTTTGCGGCGCTATCGATCACGCCGGTTAACGAGCAGACGGCACCGTATTTGCTTCAGCTGGGTGAACATTTGTTGCATTTTTCGCCAGAAGCAAAAGTAGTGGAAAAAATTCTGGATGCCGCCATAGTGCTGCAACAGGAAAGCAAAATCGCGTTTTACGCACCGCGTTTTGCTGCCGCGTTTCCAGAGGATTACCAGCGCTGGCGCGAGGCCCATGCGCAGCTGGCTTTGCCTTGAGGGAAGGCAGTGCCCAAACCTGCAAAGGGTAAGATCGTGTTGAAGATTACGGGGCGCGGGCTTGTCCCCACTCCATCGTTGCCACACTGTGAAGCACCTATGAAACCCATTTACCTATCCTTGCTTATATGCTTGTCTTGCACCGGCTGTGCGGTGTACGCAGTGGCAGATACTGCCATTGCGGTAGGGGCTACCGTAGTGAAAACCACGGCCAAGGCTGCGCGCGCCGTGATAGACGCTGTCACACCGGACAGCAAATCAGACAAAAAATAAGGCGGTCTCTGTTTTTTCGTCGCTTAGACGAAAACGCCTACGTTGCTGCGCGGGCCCCGAGGAAGCTGCAAACATCGCTGCCAATCAGCGGTTCACAAAACTCCCGCTTTTACCGCCATGCTTTTCCAGCAAAGTGACGTCTTGCATCACCATACCTCTGTCCACCGCTTTGCACATATCGTAGATAGTGAGCAAGGCCACCTGCACGGCGGTGAGGGCTTCCATTTCTACGCCGGTAGGGCCCACCGTCTCGACGGTAGCGGTGCAGCGCACTCCATCATGGCCTTGCGCATCGGTGCCGGCGTGCAGGATGTCAAACACCACCGATACATGGGTCAAAGCCAAGGGATGGCACAAGGGAATGAGCTCACTGGTTTTTTTGGCCGCCATGATGGCTGCCACACGGGCAATGCCCAGCACATCGCCTTTTTTGGCTGTGCCACTCTCGATCAAAGCCAGCGTTGCTGGCAGCATGTGGATACGTCCGGTGGCGATAGCGCGGCGCTGGGTGCTGGCTTTGCCAGCCACATCGACCATATGGGCTTGGCCTTGGGCATCGAAATGGGTGAGATTAGGCATGGTAGGTCTATCAAGGTGGGGGCTTCTGGCAAAGCGCCACGCGCCGCCAATAAAAAAGCGCCGGCATTTACCGCGCGTTCATGGTTCCCGTGCATCATACGGGTATGACTCGCACTCGCCGCCGCGCCGCCCCACTGCCTGCCTTGTCTAGAGGATTGTTCGCTGTTTTGCTGTGTGCTGCATGCTCTATGCCGGTGTCAGGGCTTTGCGCCAACCCCGCCGCCCCGGCCCTGCCTGCCGCTGCGCGGGGCATAGCGCTACCCGACTTGGGCGATGGAACGGAGATATCGCCCGCTGCCGAGCGACGCTTAGGCGACTCGATTGTGCGCAGCCTGTACCGCGACCCGGACTACATTGACGACACCATTCTGAACGACTACGTACAAAGCCTATGGCAGCCACTGCTCAGGGCGGCGCGCGCGCGCGGCGACCTGCGGCCCGATCTGGACGACGCCTTCGCCTGGCAAATACTCTTATCCCGTGAACGGGACATCAATGCTTTTGCACTTCCCGGCGGCTATTTCGGCCTGTACCTGGGTATGGTGGGCATAGTCCAAACCCGCGACGAGCTGGCCTCGGTCTTGGGCCATGAGCTAAGCCACGTGACACAGCGGCATTTCGCCCGCAAGACGGACAAAGACGCGGCCCGCACGCCCTGGATGATTGGCGGCATGATATTGGGCCTGATTGCGGCGAGCAAAAGCCAGTCCAATTGCAATGCGCTTAACCAGTGCACCAACAGCGGCTACGACGCGGCCAACGCCTTGATTATGGGCAGCCAGGGTCTTGCTATCCAAAGCAGCCTGAACTACTCACGCGACATGGAACGGGAGGCTGACCGCACCGGCTTTGGCGTAGCAAGCGAGGCCGGTTTTGCCCCGCAAGGTTTTGTCAGCATGTTTGAAAAATTGCAGCAATCGAGCCGCAACAACGACAGCGGTGGTTTTCCTTATCTGCGCAGCCATCCCCTGAGCACCGATCGCATCGCCGATATGCAAAGCCGTATCGGCGTCGAGCAGGCCCATCACAAGCCCTTGCAAAGCGACTGGGAAGCGCTGCTTATGGCTGCGCGCGCGCGGGTGCTGTCTGATAGCGGGGCCGATGGATTGCAGCGCTGGCAAGCGGATGTGCAACCCGCGGCCTTGGCGACCAAAACTGCGGCGCAACAAGCAGCGGCTTTGTATGGCGCGGCACTGGCGGCCCTCAAGCTGCGCGCTTTTGATCGGGCTGATGCATTGCTAACGCAGCTGGCAGGCGTGCCCGATGTTCCGCCCTTGATCGATCGTTTGGTACGCCTGCTGAGCACCGAGATAGCGCTCAGCCAGGGCCAGCTGCCCCAGGCGCTGAGCCGCCTGGGGATGCCAGTGCGCCCGCCTAGTGATAACGATATGTCTTTGGAGCGTGCAGAGCTTTTGCAGCGCGCACAAGTGCAAGTGCGCGCCAACGATGCCGCCCGCGCTGCCACCGCTTTGCACCTGTGGACCGTGGACCATCCGCGCGACCTAGGGGCCTGGCGCGCATTAGGTGCAGCCTATGAGGCCCAAGGCCGTGCGGTGGCGGCAATACGCGCTCAGGCCCAAGCCGATGGGCTGCAGCATGATTGGAGCGCGGCGCTTGGACGTTTGCGCGCAGCGCAAGACCTGGTGCGCAAGGGCCAATGGGGAACGCAAGGGCCAGACTACATTGAGGCCGCCATTGTGGACACGCGTGCGCGCGAGATCGTGCTATTGCTGCGCGAACAAGCCAACCAGCAACGCTAATCGCAAGTGGGGGGTGGGCACCGGAAGAACTTAAACCGGGTCCTCCACTTGCAATGCGCGGCGCTGGCTGCGCCAACCCGCCAGCAAGACGCCAGCCGTTACCACCGCATACAAGCCCCAGCGGGCCCATTGCTGCCGCTCTTGCATCAGGCCTTTGGCTGCGCCGAAGAAGTCTTGTAGCCAGGGTTCGTTGGCAATCATTTGCGCAGCGGTGAGTGCCAGCACGGCAGCGCCCAAGCCGATGATCCAGGGAAAACGCTCCACCAAGCGCAGCACCACTGAACTGCCAAATACCACGATGGGCACACTCACCAACAGGCCGATCACCACCAAGTCCATCGCCCCGTGGGCTGCACCGGCGACACCCAGTACATTGTCTATACCCATGAGGGCATCGGCCACGATGATGGTTTTCATGGCACCCCAAAAGGTATGGGCACCACCTTCTTCATGTCCTTGCTCACCCTGGTCCGCCAATAATTTGTAAGCGACCCAGACCAGCCCCAGGCCGCCCACTAACATCAAGCCCGGAATCTGTAACAGCCAGACCACCCCCAAGGTCATCACGGTGCGCACGCCTATGGCGCCTACGGTGCCCCAGAGAATCGTCTTTTTGCGTAAATGGTCAGGAACATTGCGCGCTGCCAGCGCAATGACAATCGCGTTGTCCCCAGCCAGCACGAGGTCGATCAACACAATCGCCAGCAAAGCCGACCACCAGGCATTTGAAAAAAGTTCCACGGTAATGAGTCCTGTAAATAGGCCCGGGAGCGGGCATTTGACACCTGTCGCGCGGGCGCGGCGCAAGCCACACACGCACGGCGAAGGTCTTGCCCGATGGCGCAGCGCACAAGGCGCCGGCATCTGTGGGGCCGGGACCGCAAGTGTCCGTATTGACGACCCGACAACGGGGGGCTACTCCCCTTCAACTCCTATAGTGTAAAAAAAGCCCCTCTAGCCCTAAAAGGCGTGGGGACAAGGCCGGCGCGGCCCATGCCCGGCCGGTGCAGCTATCATCGCGCCTCTTCTCTCCACACCCCCATGGCAGGCATACACATTACCGACATCGAATCGGCCATCAACTATTGGCGCGGCAAAAGCCCTTCGCCCGATGGTGTGTCCCTGTCCGGCCCGACACGCGCGTTGGCAGAAATATATGCCTTGCTGGTCTATTACCGAGAGAGCGAAGCCGATGAGCGCAGCATGCCGCGCGCCGCGCACGATGCCTGGATGGCGTGGTATGCCAGCACGCCGGATACGCCTTGCATTGCGATATGTTCCACCAGCCAGGGCGATGAAACCTGCAAAGGCTGTGGTCGCAGTTTTTCAGAAGTGCAGCACTGGCCGCAGATGAGCCCGGCGGAAAAACGCGCCACCTGGCGGCGCATCACCCTGGACAGCAGCGCCTGGCGCTTCAATAAATATGCCGAGCGCGCCGCCGAAGGTGCCGGGCCCTCCAAGGCCAGTGCCTAGGCAAAAGCCGGCCTGCAAACCCCGCTTTATGGACGCATTGCGCTACAAGCCCTCAACCACGGTGGCAGCCATTATTGAGCGCGAAGGGCGATTTTTGCTCGTAGAAGAAGCAACGCCCGAAGGCCTGCGCTTGAACAACCCCGCGGGCCATCTGGACCCAGGAGAATCGCTAGTGCAAGCCTGCGCGCGCGAGACGCTGGAAGAAACCGCTTTTGCGTTCACACCTGAGGCGCTGGTCGGCATTTACCTTGCCCGGGTGCAATTGCCCAACGGCCCAGCGCGACCCGGTGGCGCGGACGTCAGCTATATGCGCTTTGCATTTTGTGGCCGCCTGGGCACCTTGGATACGCAGCGCAAGCTCGATGTTGGGATTGTGCGCACCTTATGGATGAGCCCGGACGACATACGCGCTAGCGCTGAACGGCACCGTAGCCCCTTGGTTTTGCAATGCATAGACGACTATTTGGCCGGACAGCGCTATCCACTCGACCTGCTGCGCACCCACACCGGCGTGTACGACAAGCACTGACGCGGGATTTTCGAAGTCTTGCATGCGCCCCTAGCGGCGCCGCAGCAAGCTGAGTAAGCGACTTGGGGACGCAGGCCTAAAATCTACACATGAGCGACGCCACCAAGCACCCCAAAAAACAACGCATTGTGGTGGGCTTGAGCGGAGGCGTGGACTCGGCTGTCACCGCTTACCTGTTGCAGCAACAAGGCCATGAGGTGCTTGGCATCTTCATGAAGAACTGGGAAGACGATGATCGCGCGCCAGACGAAAACGCCTTGCAAACCGACCCCGGTTATTGCACATCCAAAGAAGACTTTATCGACGCGGCTGCCGTAGCCGATGTGCTGGGCATTGAGATTGAGCATGTCAACTTTGCGACCGACTACAAGGATCGCGTATTCGCCGAGTTTTTACGTGAGTACCAGGCTGGGCGCACGCCCAACCCTGACATTTTGTGCAACGCTGAAATTAAGTTCAAAGCCTTTTTAGACCATGCCATGCGCTTGGGAGCTGACTGCATTGCTACAGGCCACTACGCACGGGTGCGTCAAAACGAAAGCACGCAATTATTTGAACTACTCAAAGGCTTGGACGCTTCTAAAGACCAAAGCTATTTTTTGCACCGATTGAACCAAGCCCAATTGGCAAAGACCTTGTTTCCCGTGGGCGAGTTGCTCAAAACCGAGGTGCGCCGTATCGCTGACGAGATCGGCCTGCCTAACGCGAAGAAAAAGGATTCGACCGGTATTTGTTTTATCGGCGAGCGACCTTTTCGCGAATTTCTGAACCGCTACATCGCCAAAGAGTCTGGCCCGATCAAGAACCCAAGGGGTCATACCATCGGCGAACACCTTGGTTTGTCCTTTTACACACTGGGGCAGCGCCAAGGCCTAGGCATTGGCGGACTCAAGGCGCGCGGCGCGCAAAAAGGCGGCGGCGAACACACGCCCTGGTTTGTGGCGCGCAAAGACATGCAAACCAACACCTTATGGGTAGTGCAAGGGCATGAGCATCCGTGGTTGCTATCGCGGTCGCTTCAGGCCGCTGATGCCAGCTGGGTTGCGGGCAATGCACCTGAATTCGGCCGAGCCCTGGCAGCTAAAACACGCTACCGCCAGAGCGATAGTTCCTGCGTGCTGCAGGCCAGCGACGACGCCATGTTTAGCCTGGGCTTTGCTACTGCGCAATGGGCCGTCACTCCGGGTCAGTCTGCCGTGCTGTATGACGCAGAGGTATGCCTGGGCGGCGGCGTGATTGATAGCGTCACGGGCCTTGACGCTGGCATGTAACCACCCGCCCACCCCCGTGGGACAATGAGATTCCTTCCGAGACCAGTGTTTTTATTGAGAAAGCTTTCGCCATGACCCGTCGCGCCACCAAAATCGTAGCCACCCTGGGCCCCGCTTCCAGTGACCCTGAAATGCTGGAGGCTCTGATACGCGAAGGTGTGGATGTGGTGCGCCTGAACTTTAGCCACGGCACAGCACAAGACCACATCGACCGCGCCAACTTGGTGCGTGAAGTCGCTAAACGTGCGGGACGTGAAGTGGCCATCATGGCCGATCTGCAGGGCCCCAAAATCCGCGTAGGCAAGTTTGCAGAAGGCAAAGTTTTTCTAGAGCATGGCCAGGCCTTTATCCTGGATGCGGCCCGCACGGAGCCCGGTGATGTCCATGCCGTCGGCCTGGATTACAAGTCGCTGCCGCAAGAAGTCAAAGCGGGCGATGTATTGCTGCTCAACGACGGCATTATCGTCATGGTGGTGGACAAGGTGCAGGGCCAGCAAGTGCACACCACCGTCAAGCTCGGAGGGGTTTTGTCCAACAACAAAGGCATCAACAAACAAGGCGGCGGCCTGACAGCACCGGCATTGACGGCCAAAGACATGGAAGACATCCGCACCGCCATGGCCTTCAAAGCCGACTATGTGGCCGTGAGTTTCCCCAAATGCGCCACCGACATGGAAATGGCGCGCCAATTGTGCAACGTAGCGGCCGCAGAGTTCGGCCACAAGCCAGGGCTAATCGCCAAGATTGAGCGCGCCGAAGCCATTCCCAAGCTAGAGGAAATTTTGTTGGCCTCGGATGGCATCATGGTCGCACGCGGCGATTTGGCGGTAGAAGTGGGCAACGCGGCAGTACCGGCACTGCAAAAGCGCATGATCAAAATGGCACGCGAGTTTGACAAGATTGTCATCACCGCGACGCAAATGATGGAATCCATGATCAGCAACCCCGTGCCCACGCGCGCGGAGGTAAGCGACGTGGCCAATGCCGTACTGGACGGCACCGATGCCGTTATGTTATCGGCGGAAACTGCGGCCGGCAGCTACCCACTGGAGACGGTGCGCGAAATGGCACAGATCTGCCTTGCCGCCGAAGCGGGCGAATCGGTGAAGCTGGAAACCGACTTCATCGGCAAGACCTTTGACCATATCGACCAGTCCATTGCCATGGGCGCGCTGTTTACCGCGCACCACTTGGGCGCCAAAGCGATCGTAGCCATGACCGACAGCGGATCAACCGCTTTGTGGATGAGCCGCCATCTAATCCAGGTGCCCATTTATGCGCTCACGCCCAATGTAGCAAGCCAGCGCCGCATGACGCTGTACCGCAACGTGCGTCCTTTGCTGATGAGTAGCAGCAAAGATCGCGATACCGCGCTGAACGATGCCGAAGCGCAACTCAAAAAGCTAGGCATCGTTGCCAGCGGTGATGTTTATGCCATCACCTGCGGTGAGCCCATGGGCGCGCCCGGTGGCACTAATATGATGAAGGTCTGCCGCGTCACTTAAACGCCGCTGTGTGGCGCCTTTGCCCCATCGGGGAAGACTTGCTTCGGGCACCGAGGGCGAGCGCTGATAATCTCAATAGAATCGCCTATCGGTACTAGTTACCAAGCGGTTACCAACCCCCCGGAGAACTTCCATGGCCCTCGTTTCAATGCGCGAATTGCTGGACCACGCCGCCGCCCACGGCTATGGCATCCCTGCTTTTAATGTCAACAACCTAGAGCAAGTCCAGGCCATCATGGAGGCAGCCAACGAAGTGGGCGCCCCGGTCATCATGCAAGCGAGCGCTGGTGCGCGCAAGTACGCGGGTGAGGCTTTCCTCAAACACCTGATTCAAGCAGCCATCGAAAGCTATCCGCATATCCCGGTGGTCATGCACCAGGACCATGGCCAAAGCCCGGCGGTTTGCCAGGGCGCGATCAACCTGGGTTTTAGCTCGGTGATGATGGACGGCAGCTTGGAAGGCGACGGAAAGACCATTGCCAGCTACGAATACAACGTGGATGTGACGCGCCAAGTGGTCGATATGGCGCACAAGCTCGGTGTCACCGTGGAAGGCGAACTGGGCTGCCTGGGTTCGCTGGAAACCATGAAGGGCGACAAAGAAGACGGCCACGGCACCGACGCCACCATGACGCGCGAGCAACTGCTTACCGACCCGGAGCAGGCCGCCGATTTCGTTAAACGCACCCAACTCGACGCGCTGGCGATTGCGATCGGCACCAGCCACGGTGCTTATAAATTTACGCGCCAGCCCACTGGCGATATTTTGGCGATTGACCGCATCAAAGAAATCAACCGCCGCTTGCCCAATACGCATTTGGTCATGCATGGCTCGAGCAGCGTACCGCAGGAGATGCTAGCTACCATCAATACCTATGGCGGCAGAATGAAAGAGACCTATGGCGTGCCGGTCGCGGAGATCCAAAAAGCGATCCAATTCGGCGTGCGCAAGATCAATATCGACACCGACATCCGCTTGGCCATGACCGCCGCCTGCCGCAAATTTTTGACCGAAAACCCGGACAAGTTTGACGCCCGTGACTGGCTCAAACCGGCGCGCGAAGCGGCCAAGCAACTGTGCAAAGCGCGCTATATCGAGTTCGGCTGCGAAGGCCAGGGCGCCAAAATCAAAGGTGATGCGCTAAGCGTGGTCGCCACGCGCTATAGCAAGGGTGAGCTGTCGCAGGTGGTGCATTAAATGGTGCGTGGCCCTTTGGCGGACCCGCGTTTTTTCTAGGTTCGCTCCGCAAACATGGGTGTCCGCAGAGGCGGGCGGACTGGCTGCGCTACAGTGCTGCTTATGGCCGCTTCCTTGCACACCTCCACCCTGCATTCCCTGCCTTTGCTGGCACGCGGCAAAGTCCGTGACAACTACGCGGTCGGCAGCGACCGCATCCTGATGGTCGCCAGTGACCGGCTCAGCGCTTTTGACGTGATCATGGGGGAGCCCATACCAGGCAAGGGCGCATTACTTACCCAAATGGCGTTGTTCTGGTTTGACAAGTTAGGCCCCCATGGCCTGAATCTGTGCCCGATTCACCTGACCGGCGAAGCACCCGAAAGCGTGGTGGCGCCCGATGAAGTGGCGCAAGTGCAAGGGCGCAGCATGCTGGTCAAACGGCTCAAGCCATTGCCCGTAGAGGCCGTGGTGCGCGGTTACCTGGCGGGCAGCGGTTGGAAGGAATACCATAGCAATGGCGCCGTCTGTGGCGTGGCCCTTCCCACGGGCCTGCGCAATGCCTCACGCTTGCCCATGCCGATTTACACCCCGGCCGCCAAAGCCGCTGTCGGCGAGCATGACGAGAACATCAGCTTCGCCCAAACCGTGGACATGATCGGGCTGAACCTGGCCACCCGGATCCGCGATATCAGCATCGCGCTGTATGAGGCGGCAGCGGCTTTTGCCTTGACCAAGGGCATCATCATTGCTGACACCAAGTTTGAGTTCGGACTGGACGCTGCGGGCACACTCACGCTGATGGACGAGGTGCTGACGCCTGATTCGTCGCGCTACTGGCCTTTGGAGAGTTATGCCGAAGGCAGTAACCCGCCCAGTTACGACAAACAATTTGTACGCGACTGGCTAGAGGCCGCACAAGTCGACGGCAAGCCTTGGAGCAAAACCCCGCCTGCACCCCGCGTTCCGGACGCGGTGATTGCACAAACTGCGGCGAAATACCAGGAAGCTTTTCAACGCTTGACGGCGTGAGGTAACTAAGGGGCTTGCAGGCAAGCCGCGCTAGGGAAAATCTTCACAATACGCCATCGCAACGATGGTCCCGGCACTGCACCTTGCAATAAGCCCCTCTTTTGCAAGCTATTCCTAGCCATTAATTCAGCGCCATGCTGAGCTTGCGCCGGTAGCTGGCGACCATTTGCGCTTGCGGGTCGGTTTCAGTCACGACTTTGCCGGCGATTTCGATACCGCCCGCAGTCTTGCCCGTGTCCTGCGCCGCGCCTTTGGGTTTGGGCGGGGTGAGCAACTCCAAAATTGCCACAAAGGTTTTGCGCGGTACCGCATCGCCCCAGGCTTTGTCGCGCATGATGATTTCCAGCAACTCGTCCATGGCCACGGTCCACTGGCCTTCTACCATCAAGACCCGGGCTTTGGCCAGGCGGCTATCAAAGTCGCGCTTGTTAGCCGCGATGGCTTCGTCAAACTGCGCCAACTCCCAATTGCCGCGCGGGTCGGTGTTGACAAATTCGATGGCGTTTAAAAAATGGTGCAAAGCGTCAAAACGGATCTGGCGCGGAATGGCGGCCAGGGCCGGGGCTAGCGCTACTTTGGCCTCTTCCAAGGCGTTGTGGTGAATCAGCAACTTCACCAGTTCGTGGCGTGCATCGTCATTGGCCGGGTCGGCGGCCAGTGTTTCCTGCAGTTTGTGCAGCGCCGCTTCCACGTCGCCCGCCGCCAACAAGGCTTGCGCATCCTCGGCATCGGTAAGTGAGGCCCCTTCGGGCGGCAGGTGTTTGTCCAGAAAGGTCTTGACCTGGCTTTCCGGGACCGCGCCCATAAAGCCGTCCACCGGCTTGCCGCCGATCATGAGCACGCAGGTAGGAATGCTGCGGATGCCAAACGCTTTGGAGAGTTCTTGCTCCTGGTCCGAGTCGATCTTGACCAATTTGAAGCGCCCGGCGTAATCGGTTTCAACCTTTTCTAGGAGCGGCCCTATCACTTTGCAGGGCCCACACCAAGGAGCCCAAAAGTCCAGCAGCACCGGGATGTCGTGCGAGGCACTAATGACTTCAGTTTCAAAATTTTCCAGGGTGACGTTGATCATGAAAAGATACTCGGGGTGAAAACGTAAAATTAGGCCTCTAGCCTAGTGGCACGGCTGCCGTCTGATCCTCGGGCGCAGGTGCCAAGCGCTGTTTCCAACCCTATGAGCACCACCTCCCTCGCGGTCGTCATGGGTTCCAGTTCAGACTGGGACACCATGCAGCACGCAGTGCAGATTCTCCAACAGTTTGGCGTCGCCTTTGAGGCGCGTGTGCTTTCGGCGCATCGTATGCCCGACGATATGTTCGCATTTGCCCAAGCGGCCCAGGGCCGGGGCCTGCGCGCCATCATCGCCGGTGCCGGTGGGGCCGCGCATTTGCCGGGCATGCTGGCTTGCAAAACCACGGTACCCGTGCTCGGTGTCCCGGTACCCAGCAAGCATTTGCAAGGCGTCGATTCCTTGCACAGCATTGTGCAAATGCCCAAAGGCATACCGGTGGCTACGTTTGCCATTGGCGCAGCGGGCGCGGCCAATGCGGCTTTGTTTGCGGTAGCGATGCTGGCCGCGCACGATGCGGGCTTGCAAAAACAACTGGATGCCTTCCGCGCCGAGCAAAGCCGCGCCGCGCGTGAACAGGTCTTGCCCGTGACGGGCCTAGCGGACGGGCTGGTCGGCCTGTGAGCGCAGGCGCGGCGCTCTTGCCCGGCACCCAGACGGCCGGGCTTGGCGCCGGGCCGCTGACACTGGGCGTGCTCGGTGGCGGTCAATTAGGCCGTATGTTTGTCCATGCCGCCCAAACCATGGGTTATGAAACAGCGGTGCTAGACCCCGATACCGACAGCCCGGCCGGGCGCGTGAGCCACCACCACATCCAAACCGCTTACCAGGACCCGCAAGGGCTGGCGCAACTGGCCGCCTTGTGCCGCGCCGTGACCACGGAATTTGAAAACGTGCCCGCCGACGCCTTGGCCACACTGGCTGCCACACGCATCGTTTCGCCAGGTGCCAGGGCGGTGGCTATTGCGCAAGACCGGCTAGCGGAAAAAGCCCACTTCGTGCGCTGCGGCGTGCCCTGCGCGCCTTTTGCCGCCATTGCGAATGTGGAGGATGTGGAGGCAGCGCCTGCGGATTTGTTGCCCGGCATTCTCAAAACCGCGCGTCTGGGTTATGACGGCAAAGGGCAGCTGCGGGTGGCCGACCGTGACCAGCTGCGCCAGGCATTTGCCGATCTGAAGCAGCAAGTTTGCGTGCTAGAAAAAATGCTAGCCCTTCGCTTGGAATGCTCGGTGATCCTGGCGCGGGGGGTCGACGGCGCCATGGTGGAGTTTCCAGTACAGCGCAATTTGCACCGCGCCGGGATTTTGGCAGTGACCGAGGTGTTTGCAGACGCGCTTCCCACCCCAATTGCGGCACAGGCGGTGCAAGCCGCCCGCGCGATCGCGCAAGGCTTGGACTATGTGGGCGTGCTGTGCGTGGAGTTTTTTGTGCTGCAAGACGGCAGCCTGGTGGTCAACGAAATCGCCCCGCGTCCGCACAACAGTGGCCATTACACCTTGGACGCCTGCGACCAATCGCAGTTTGACTTGCAAGTACGCACCTTGGCTGGCCTGCCGCTTATCCAGCCGCGCCAGCACAGCGCAGCCCTCATGCTCAATATCCTGGGGGAGCTCTGGGGCCCTCACATGGACGCTACGCCCAATTGGGACGCCGTCCTGGCGCTGCCCGGCGCGCATTTGCACTTGTACGGCAAGCGCCAGGCCCGACCCGGCCGCAAAATGGGCCATCTGACACTGACCGCCCACAGCCCGCAAGCAGCGCGGGCCACCGCCCTCGAAGCCGCGCGGATTCTAGGAATAGAAGCGTTTTAAACCTTTTTGCCGGTTTTTAGCGTTCAATTAGCCGCATAAGCACCATGATCTTGCCACTGCACGAGAGTTCTAGCCTGCCACGCTGCGAACGTGTCTTGCGCCAGGGCGGATTACTCGGTTTACCCACCGAAACCGTGTATGGCCTGGCAGCAGACGCGGACCAGGCAGAGGCGGTAGCGGCGATATTTAGCACCAAAGGCCGACCAGCGGACCATCCGCTGATCGTGCATGTAGCCGATATGGACGGCGGCCTGAGCGGCGCGCGCTACTTTGCGCGGGAAATTCCTGATTTTGCGATGCGCCTGATGCAAGCTTTTTGGCCCGGCCCGCTGACGCTGATACTGCCGCGCCGGCCCGAGGTGGCCGCAGCAGCCGCTGGTGGGCAGGACTCGGTCGGCTTACGTTGCCCGGCGCACCCTGTCGCCCAAGCCCTGCTGCGCGCATTGCGCCAAAGTGTGCAAGGCAGCGTGGTCTGGGGCCTGGCCGCGCCTAGCGCCAACCGCTTCGGGCGTGTCAGTCCGACCACGGCCCAGCATGTCCATAGCGAATTCAACGCCGGACGGGATGCCGACGACCCGGCGACATTACTGATTTTGGATGGCGGCCCCTGCGAAGTAGGTATTGAGTCGACGATTGTGGATTGCACACGAGG
>Ga0114963_10000937_pt1 | contig 19994 bp, 20 predicted proteins | sample C_131016_EF_Meta_FD_87019 | JGI IMG/M metagenome (GOLD analysis project Ga0114963, IMG submission 87019) | Freshwater microbial communities from Lake Croche, Canada to study carbon cycling - C_131016_EF_MetaG | ecosystem: Environmental > Aquatic > Freshwater > Lake | place: Lake Croche, Canada...
ATGGAACAACCACCACACGCGATGGCTCCCGGCGCATCCGATGACGACTACTACCTCGGCCGTATCACCGGCGCGGACCGGGACGTGAGCGGGTGACGACAGACATCACTGTGCTGGCCGCTGACACGCTGAGTCGCACCTCCACCGCTGAGGCTGTCGCGTTCTGGATATTCGGCGCGATAGCACTGGCCGGCGCGATCGGAGTCATCGCAGCCCCCAAAGCGGTGTACGCGGCCATCTTCCTGGCAACGACGATGATCGCGCTTGCGGCGATCTACATGGCCCAGGACGCTCCGTTCCTCGGAGTGGTCCAGATCGTGGTCTACACGGGTGCGGTGATGATGCTGTTCCTCTTCGTGTTAATGCTCATCGGCGTGGACTCCGCCCAGTCCCTGGTGGAAACCATTCGGGGGCAACGGTTTGCGGCGATAGCGGCCGGTCTGGGATTCGGTCTGCTGCTGGCCGCCGCGATCGGCACCATGGCTACGTCAGAATTCGTGGGCATGACCCGAGCCAATGAGGGCGGCAATGTGCAGGGTCTGGCCGATCTCATCTTCACCCGTAACCTGTGGGCCTTCGAGTTGACCAGCGCACTGTTGATCACCGCGGCACTGGGCGCGATGGTGCTCGCCCACCGTGAACGATTCGAGCCCCGAAGGACCCAACGCGAGTTGGTGGTCGAGCGGTTCCGTGACGGCAGCCGTGCCACCCCGCTGCCCAACCCGGGCGTCTACGCGCGGCATAACGCCGTCGACACCATGGCCCGGTTGCCCGACGGCTCCGATGAACGGTCCTCGGTGAGTGACACCCTGCGGGGCGGCCGATGAACCCGAACAACTACCTCTACCTGTCAGCCCTGCTGTTCACCATAGGCGCCGCCGGAGTCCTGCTGCGCCGCAACGCGATCGTCATGTTCATGTGTGTGGAGTTGATGCTCAACGCCGGCAATCTGGCGTTCGTCACCTTCGCCCGGATGCACGGCACGCTCGACGGCCAAGCGGTTGCCTTCTTCACGATGGTGGTGGCGGCCTGCGAGGTGGTGGTCGGCCTGGCCATCATCGTCAGCATCTACCGGACCCGTCGCAACGCCGACGTGGACGAGTCCCACCTGCTGCGGCACTGACATGACCACACTTCTCGTCCTGACCTTTGCGCTGCCCCTGGCCGGGGCGGCGGTCCTGCTGCTCGGTGGACGCGCAACCGACACGTGGGGACATCTGCTGGGCTGCGCGACGGTGATCGGCTCATTCCTCTGCGGCATAGCGCTTTTCGCGGATCTGCTCGGGCGGACGGCGCAGGACCGGACAGTTCGGGAGGTGCTGTTCTCCTGGGTTCCCGTGGGTGCGCTGAACGTGAACTTCAGCATCGCGGTCGACGCCCTGTCGATCTGCTTCGTGCTGCTGATCACCGGTGTCGGTGCCCTGATCCACATCTACTCGATCGGCTACATGGCGCACGATCCGGAACGCCGCCGGTTTTTCGCGTATCTCAACCTTTTTGTCGCCGCGATGCTGGTCCTGGTGCTCGCCGACAACTACCTGGTTCTCTACCTCGGCTGGGAGGGCGTCGGCCTGGCCTCCTACCTGCTGATCGGGTTCTGGTCCTATAAACCCAGCGCGGCCACCGCCGCCAAGAAGGCGTTCGTCGTCAACCGGGTCGGTGACGTCGGCCTGGCGATCGCGCTGATGGTCCTGTTCGCGACGGTGGGGTCGCTGGACTTCGGCACGGTGTTCGATGCTGCACCCCGGATGAGCCCGGGCACTCTCAACGCCGTCGGCCTGCTGCTGTTACTGGGCGCCTGCGCCAAGAGTGCGCAGGTTCCCCTGCAGTCCTGGCTCGGCGATGCCATGGAAGGTCCCACGCCGGTGTCGGCGCTGATCCACGCCGCGACCATGGTGACCGCAGGCGTGTATCTGATCGTGCGCTCAGGTCCGGTGTTCAACCTCGCTCCGGCCGCCCAGACCGCGGTCGTGACCGTAGGCGCGGTGACGCTACTGTTCGGCGCGATCATCGGCTGCGCCAAGGACGACATCAAGAAGGCCCTCGCCGCATCCACCATGAGCCAGATCGGCTACATGGTGCTCGCCGCCGGACTCGGCCCGGCCGGGTACGCGGTGGCGATCCTGCACCTGCTCACCCACGGATTCTTCAAAGCCGGGCTGTTCCTCGGCGCCGGCTCGGTGATGCACGGATGCCATGACGAAACCGATATGCGCCGATTCGGCGGACTGCGCAAGCTGATGCCGATCACCTTCATCACATTCGGACTCGGCTACCTCGCCATCATCGGCGTGCCCCCGTTCGCCGGGTTCTTCTCCAAGGACGCCATCATCGAAACCGCCGTCAACGCAGGCGGACTCAAGGGCGTCGTGCTGGGCGGGGCAACCCTGCTGGGCGCGGCCATCACCGCCTTCTACATGACCCGGGTGATGCTGCTGACCTTCTTCGGGCAGCCCCGCTGGGATACTCCCCCGGAGGCAAGCGAAGCCTCGGGGGAAGCGGCCACGCACCCGCACGAGTCGCCCGCAGCGATGACGGTGCCGATGGTGGTGCTGGCCATCGGGTCGGTCGGCGCCGGTGCGGTGTTATCGATGGGCCATCGACTACAGAACTGGCTGGAACCCGTTGTCGGCAGACACGAAGCCGAGCACGTCATCCCGGCCTGGGTCATCACGGCCGCAGCCCTGGCTGCGGTAGCCATCGGTGTGGTGATCGCCTATCGCCAGTACGCCCTGCGCGCGGTGCCGCAGACCGCACCGCAGGACGTCTCCGCGCTCACCGTCGCCGCCCGCCGAGACCTCTACGGCGACGCGGTCAACGAGGCCGCCTTCATGCGCCCCGGCCAGGCGTTGAGTCGAGCGCTCATGGGGGTCGACGAGAAGGTGATCGAAGGAAGTGTCGGTGGCGCCGCCGCACTGGTGACGCGGTTCTCCGACGGGTTGCGCGGCCTGCAGACCGGATTCGCCCGCACCTATGCACTGTCGATGCTGGCCGGTACCGCCCTGGTGGCCGGCGCAGTCCTGCTCACGGCGATGTGGAGGTGAGTCTGTGACGACCATCCCCTGGCTGACACTGCTGTGGGCAATCCCGGTGATCGGCGCGGTCATCATCATCGCGCTGCCGGCCGCACAGCGTCAGGCGGCCAAGTACGCCGGACTCGCGGTGTCGCTGGCCGTTCTCGCGGTGACCGTCATAGTCGCGATGCGTTTCAATCCGGCAGGCGAGCGCTATCAGTTCGTCGAAAACCACACCTGGATAAGCTATTTCGGTACCGGTTATATCCTCGGCATCGACGGCATCGCCCTGGCGCTGGTGGTCCTGACCGCCGTACTGATGCCCCTACTGCTGATCGCCGGCTGGAATGACATCGACGACAAATCCGGGATCTCCGGCCGCGCACCTCAGGCCTACGTCGGGCTGATGCTCGCAGTCGAGGGCATGGTCCTGATGTCGTTGATGGCACTGGACATCCTGCTGTTCTACGTGTTCTTCGAGGCGATGCTGATCCCGATGTACTTCCTCATCGGCGGCTTCGGCTCCCGCAGCCCGGCGTCGGGGAAGGCGGCGGTGAAGTTCCTGCTGTACAACCTCTTCGGCGGCCTGGTGATGCTGGCCGCCCTGGTCGGACTGTACGTCGCAACGTCGCAGGCGGACGTGTTCAACGGCGGCACCTTCGACTTCCGCGCGGTCGCCGATGCGGTCTCGGCAGGCACCTTCGTCATCCCACCCGCAGTTGCCAACGCTCTCTTCGGTGGTTTCATGTTCGCCTTCGCGGTGAAAGCACCGCTGTGGCCCCTGCACCGCTGGCTACCCGACGCCGCCGTGCAGGCGACGCCGGCCTCGGCGGTACTGATGATGGCGGTCATGGACAAGGTCGGCACCTTCGGAATGCTGCGCTACTGCCTGCCGCTTTTCCCGGACTCCGCAACGCTTTTCCGTCCCGCGATCATCACCCTCGCCGTCATCGGCATCATCTACGGAGCGGTGGTGGCGATCGGGCAGACCGACGTCATCAGGTTGATCGCCTACACCTCGATCAGCCACTTCGGCTTCATCATCCTGGGCATCTTCGTGATGACCAGCCAGGGCCAGTCCGGGTCCACGCTCTACATGGTCAACCACGGCATCTCCACCGCGGCCCTGTTTCTCGTCGCGGGCTTCCTTGTCAGTCGCCGCGGCACCCGGGCAATCGCGGATTTCGGCGGCGTGCAGAAGGTCGCCCCGGTACTGGCCGGCACCTTCCTGATCTCCGGCCTGGCGAGCCTGGCCATGCCCGGCATGGGCCCCTTCATCTCCGAGTTACTGGTCCTGCTCGGCACGTTCACCCGCTACCCGGTGTTCGCGGTTATCGCCGCAGTGTCCCTGGTGCTCTCCGCGATCTATGTGCTCTGGATGTATCAGCGGATGATGGCCGGCCCGGTCACCGCCGGAAACGAACACGTCACAGACCTTCGGCCGCGCGAACTTCTGGTGGTGGTGCCCCTGATCGCGCTGCTCGTCGCACTTGGGGTGTATCCCAAAATGGCACTGGACGTCATCAATCCGGCTGTCGGCCACACGATGTCGTCGATCCACCAGACCGATCCCGCCCCCGCTCTGACGGCCGGGGGTTCGCGATGACGGCACCGAGCATCGAGTACGCCACGCTCTCGCCGATGCTGATCGTGTTCTGCGTCGCCGTGGCCGGAGTGCTGGTGGAGGCCTTCGGATCGCGCCGCACCCGCTACGGCATCCAGGTGGCGCTGAGCATCATCGGCATGCTGATGGCATTCGTCGCCGGAGTGCGGGTCTATGCGACCCTCGGCCCCGGCGCCGGACGGCTGGCGGCGGTGGACGCGGTTGCCGTCGACCGGCCCGCACTGATACTGCAGGGCGCCATCCTGGTGATCGGCATCCTCGGCGTCGCGCTGATGGCTGAGCGTCGCAGCGGATCCGATTCCGGCACTTCGGGTTTGGACGCGTTCACCGCGCAGGCCTCGTTGGTGCCCGGCAGCGTTGCCGAGAAGGTCGCCGCCAAGGCCGGGATCGCCCAGACCGAGGTGTTCCCACTCGCCATGTTCGCCGTGGGCGGCATGATGCTGTTCCCGGCCGCCGACGACCTGCTGACCATGTTCATCGCACTGGAGGTGTTCTCGCTTCCGCTCTACCTGATGTGCGGTCTTGCCCGGCACCGGCGCCTGCTTTCCCAGGAAGCGTCGCTGAAATACTTTCTGCTGGGGGCGTTCTCATCGGCGTTCTTCCTCTACGGCATGGCACTGCTGTATGGGTATGCCGGCACCCTGAGCCTCACCGGAATCGCAGAGGCCGTCGACGCCGGGTCAGCCAGCACCAGCCTGGCCCTCATCGGCACCGTCATGGTGGCCGCCGCACTGCTGTTCAAGATCGGCGCGGTGCCGTTCCATGCGTGGGTACCCGACGTGTATCAGGGCGCGCCCACCCCGATCACTGCATTCATGGCCGCGGCCACCAAGATCGCCGCGTTCGGCGCACTGCTGCGAGTGCTCTATGTCGCGGTGCCGGCACTCGCCGACCAATTACGTCCGGCGCTGTGGACGATCGCGATCCTGACCATGGTCGTCGGTACCGTGGCCGCGGTGACCCAGCGAGACGTCAAGCGCATGCTGGCCTATTCAGCGGTGGCACACACCGGCTTCATCCTCACCGGAGTCGTCGCCGCCAACCCGGCCGGGATAACGGGCACGCTGTTCTACCTCGTGGCCTATGGGTTCAGCACGCTGGGCGCGTTCGCCTTCGTCGGGGTCGTCCGCGGACACGACGGCACCGAGGAGACCGCCCTGGCCCGCTGGGCCGGCCTCGGCCGGCGCTATCCGGTGGCCGGTGCGACGTTCTCGCTGTTCCTGCTGGCCTTGGCCGGCATCCCATTGAGCAGTGGGTTCGTCGGTAAGTTTGCGGTCTTCAAGGCCGCCGGTCAGGGCGGGGCGATCCCCCTGGTGATCGTCGGCGTGATCACCAGCGGCATCGCCGCCTTCTTCTACGTGCGGGTGATCGTCATGATGTTCTTTTCTGACCCGCCCGATGACGCACCCGAGGTGGTGCCGCCCAGTGCGATCAGTGTCGCGGTGATCGGCCTGACACTGTTGATCACGTTCGCACTCGGCGTGTTCCCGCAGCCGCTGCTCGACCTCGCCGAAAGCGCAGCCAGGTTCACGATTTAACCCAGCGCAGCCGCGATATCAGTAAACGGCCGAAAGCTGCCGTCGAGAACCTCGAGGTGTCCAACGGTGCGGCCGGTGACGACCGTCGGATCCGCCAACGCGAGTTCGACCACGGCCCGACCGAATTCGTCGTCGGGTGAGACGCTGGCGAACTCGCTGCGGTAGTACGTCAGACCCGGGGTGGCGATTGGCCGCGACGGCGCCAGCGCGTTGACGGCAATGTTGTAGCGCGCCAGATCGAAGGCGGCGCACGAGGTGAGGTGCTCCAGCGCAGCTTTGGATCCGCCGTAGCCGGGAAGCACTCCGCCGCTCGCGTCGGGGTAGGGCCCGTCGCCGGGAACTCGGGAGGCCACCGATGTGACGTTGATGATGCTGCCGTATCCGGCGGCGATCATGTCCGGGCAGATCAATTGGGACAGTTCATAAGCCGCGAACGGCCCGATCTCGAAATGGCGCCGGTAGGCCGCCAGTGGCACCGACAGAAAACCGGGCCACTCGGTGTTGGGTGTGGCGCGGCTCGTCGCCGCCGGGGCTGCCGGTCTGGCAGGGGCACCGGGTGCGGGCGGGCGACCGGGTGCGGTGAACGCGGCGTTATTGACCAGGATCGTGATCGGGCCCAGTGCGGCCCGCGCCTCGTCGACCAGACGCGGAATATCGTCACGTTCCAACAGATCCGCGCGGATCGCCACCGCCCGGCCGCCGGCCTGCTCGATGGCGGCGACGGTATCGCCGATGGTGCCGGGCAACCGGTGGTCCCACTGTGCTTCGGTGCGGGCCACCACGGCCACCGCGGCGCCCTCGGCTGCCAAAGCCAGCGCCGCCGCCCGCCCCAAGCCGCGACTGGCCCCGGTGACGATCGCGCACCGGCCTTCAAGTCGTGCTGCCATCGCCGGTTCTCGCTCTCTACGATCTTGGACAAGCCGCCCCGTCTGAGCCCAGAATATGGCACCGTCAACACCGCGAACCCACGTGAGTTGGAGGACAGCTTGACCAACCAGCCAGCCGTCGATGCCGATGTCGGGCGCCTCCAGCGCTCGGGCCGAGACACCAGCACGCTCCCCGCACTGCTATCCGAATGGCTCGCCACCGTCATGCCGTCGGGTATCCGGCCGGAGGTGACCGTCGAGAGCGGCGTCGACTCCAACGGAATGTCCTCGGAGACGATCATCCTGACCGGACGCTGGGAGCAGAACGGCAAGGCAGTCGAGGAGAAGTGGGTGGCGCGGGTGGCGCCGACCGCGCAGGACGTGCCGGTGTTCATTGACTACCGGATGGACCACCAGTACGACGTCATCCGACTGGTGGCGGAGTTGACCGACGTGCCAGTGCCGCGGGTGCGCTGGATCGAGCCGACGGGGGACGTTCTGGGCAGTCCGTTCTTTCTGATGGATCTCGTCGAGGGCATCGTGCCGCCCGATGTGATGCCCTACACCTTCGGCAGCAACTGGTTCGCTGATGCTCCCGCGGACAAGAAGCGAGAGTTGCAGGACGCCACCATCGAGGTGCTGGCCAAGCTGCACGCAATTCCCCACGCCGGCAAGACTTTTAGCTTCCTGGCCGAGGTGGACCCGCCGGGTGATACCGCATTGCGTCGCCATTTCGAATGGCTCAAGCAGTGGTATCAGTTCGCCGTGCCGGATATCGGCCGCTCGGAGTTGGTGGAGACCGCACTGGCGTGGCTCGAGGACAATTTCCCCGCTGACGTCGCCGCCGGCGATCCGGTGCTGGCCTGGGGCGACTCCCGGATCGGTAACGTGCTCTACCGCGACTTCCGGCCGGTGGCGGTACTGGACTGGGAGATGGCGACCGTCGGCCCCCGTGAGCTTGACGCGGCGTGGATCATTTTCGCGCACATGGTCTTTCAGGAACTAGCAGGCCTGGCTGGTCTGCCCGGACTGCCGGAGGTGATGCGCGAGGAGGACGTGCGTGCCACCTATCAGAAATTCGCCGGCGTCGAACTCGGCGACCTGCGCTGGTTCTACATCTACTCCGCGGTGATCTGGTGCGTGGTGTTCATGCGCACCGGCGCGCGACGGGTGCACTTCGGTGAGATCGAGAAGCCCGAGGATGTGGAGTCGATGTTCTACCACGCGGGCCTGTTGAAACGACTGATGGAGACGCCCTGATGCTCGGACCACTCGACGAATACCCCGTCCACCAGGTTCCCCAGCCCATCGCCTGGCCGGGATCCTCGGATCGCAACTTCTACGACCGCTCCTACTTCAACGCCCATGACCGCACCGGCGAGATCTTCCTGATCACCGGTATCGGTTACTACCCCAACCTCGGGGTCAAGGATGCCTACGTGCTGGTCTCCCGTCGCGGTGGTGGTAGGTACGGCGGCGAGGCGCATCAGCAGACCGCGGTGCATCTGTCCGACGCCATCGACCAGAACCGGCTGCATCAGCATGTCAACGGGTACCGCGTCGAGGTCGTCGACCCACTGCAGACCATTCGTATCGTGATGGAGGAGACCGACGGCATCGAGGTCGACCTCACCTGGGAGGGCCTGTTCCCGGTGGTACAGGAGCAACGGCATGTGATGCGGGCAGGCAACCGGGTGACACTGGATGCGCAGCGGTTCGCCCAACTGGGTTCCTGGAGCGGGCAGATCGTGATCGACGGAACCGAGATCGCCGTCGACCCCGCGACGTGGATCGGCAGCCGCGACCGGTCATGGGGTATCCGGCCGATCGGTGAAACCGAACCCGCCGGTCGGCCGGCCGACCCGCCGTTCGAGGGCATGTGGTGGTTGTACGTGCCGATGGCGTTCGACGATTTCGCTGTCGTCATGATCATTCAGGAGGATCCCAGTGGGTTCCGCTCCATGAACGACTGCACCCGGATCTGGCGCGATGGCCGGGTCGAGCAGTTGGGCTGGCCACGGGTCAAGATCCACTACCGTTCCGGCACAAGGATTCCCACCGGCGCCACCATCGACGCGACGGATGCCACCGGCACGCCGGTGCGTTTCGAGGTCGAGTCCAAACTGCCGGTGCCCATCCACGTCGGCGGCGGCTATGGCGGCGACTCGGACTGGATCCACGGCGTGTGGAAGGGCGACAAGTTCACCGAGCGGCTCACCTACGACATGAACGATCCGGCCATTATCGGCCGCTCCGGCTTCGGTGTGATCGACCACGTCGGCCGGGCGATCTGCTACGACGACTCCGCTGCACCCTTGGAGGGCTGGGGTCTGTTCGAGCACGGCGCACTCGGCCGCCACGACCCATCCGGCTTCGCCGACTGGCTGACGGTCGCGCCGTAGGCCGGAGGCCGTAGGCGCCAGGCGCTATCCGCGCAATTCGTCGACGATCGTGGCCAGCACGTCGGTGGCGATCGGCCCGGGCTGATATAGGCAGACCGTATCGGCCAGCCCCTCGGCGGCAGCAACCCGCTCGCGGATATGCGCGGCGATCTGCTGCGGGGAGCCGCAGGCGGCGATGGTGTGCAGTACCTCATCGCTGATCAGCGCGGCCATGTCATTCCACCTGCCCTGCTTGGACATGGCGTTGAGTTCGGGCTGCAAGTCACCCCAGCCGTGGATGTCGAGCACCGGCCGGTAGGCCGGGGTTGATCCGTAGAACGACAGCAGCCGGCGGGTCGCGTCGTGGTCCTCGCCTGCCGAGACGATGATCTCGGGCACCAGCGCAAAGTCGGTGTCGGACCGGCCGGCCGCGGCCAGTCCCCTGCGTACCGCCGGCATGGTGGCCTCGCGCAGAAAACGAGTCGTCCCGAACGGCATCACCAGTAGCCCGTCGGCCACCTCCGCGGTGGCCCGGGTCAGCTGCGGGCCGAGCGCACCGACGTAAATGGGCGGCGGGCCAAAGGGATTCGGTCCGGGCGTGAACGTCGGCGTCATCAGGGTGTGCCGGTAAAACTCGCCGCGGAAGTCCAACCGTTCCCCGGTTTGCCAGGTCGTGAAGATCGCCCGCAGCGCGCCGACGAGTTCACGCATCCGTCCCACCGGCCGCTCGAACTGGGCCCCGTAACGCTTCTCGATCTGGGTGCGGATCTGAGTGCCAAGCCCGAGGGTGAACCGCCCACCGGATAGCAACTGGTGGTCGTAGGCCTGATGCGCGAGCTGGATCGGGTTGCGCGGGAACGCAATTGCCACGTTGGTCATCAGATCCAGGCCACCGACGGTCGACGCCAGGGTGAGTGGCGCGAACACATCGTGGGGACCTTCGAAGGTGAATACCCCCGCCGCGCCCGCCTCGCGCAGGGCACGCGAACGGTCGATCGCATCGGTGGGCCCGAACAGGGCGGTGAGAACTTTCACGGCACCGACACCATAGACCCGGGCCGCCAACCGACGATAGGGGCACGCCCGCGCACCGGAGTCCGTCAGACTGGAGCCATGGCGCATGACGTGATCGTGATCGGGGCGGGGCTCGCGGGCCTGACGGCGGCGCGCGAACTAACCCGTGCCGGGTTCGACGTCGTGGTGCTCGAGGGTCGCGACCGGGTGGGCGGCCGGACCAACTCCGCCATGCTGGCCGGGGTACCGGTGGACCTGGGCGCATCGTTCGTCGGGCCCACCCAGGACGCGGTCCTGAAACTGGCCGCTGACCTTGGCTGCGACACCACCCCGACCTTCAACGCCGGGGCCAATCTGATCCGTTGGCGCGGCAAGGTGCGGCGCTACACCGGCACCATCCCCACGCTCGGCCTGATCGGGGTGCTCGATATCGGCCGCATCCAATGGCAGTTCGCCCGAATCGCCCGAACCGTGAGCATCGCTGAGCCGTGGTCGGCGCCCAGGGCGGCGGAGTTGGACGCAATTACCCTCGGCGGCTGGCTGCGGTCGATCGGTGCCACCGCGTCATCGCGTGACCTGATGGCGATCATGGCGCGGGTCACCTGGGGCGCGGAGCCCGACGAGGTGTCCATGCTGCACGCAGTGCATTACGTCAACGCCGCCGGCGGCCTGGACCGCATGCTCGATGTCGTCGACGGTGCTCAGCAGGATCACTTTCCCGGCGGCAGCCATCAGATCGCCAGGATCATGGCCGCCGAACTCGGCGAGCGGGTGCGACTGAACGCGACGGTCACCCGGATCGAGTGGTCGGATGACGCGGTCGCGGTGATGTCATCGGCCGGCGTGGTGGAGGCGCGCTGCGCCATCGTGGCGATTCCGCCCGCGCATCGACTGGACATCGATATCGCGCCCGCACCACCGATCGAGTATCAGCTGCTGTCTCAGCGGTGGCCACAGGGCACGCTGTCCAAGGCTTACGCCGCGTATCGGCGGCCGTTCTGGCGCGACAGCGGACTGTCCGGTCAGTCGCTGTCCGACGAGGGTCCGGTATTCATCACCTTCGATGTCGGCCCCGAATCCGGCGGCCCCGGTGTGCTTCTCGGGTTCGTCGACGCGCGGGGATTCGATGCGTTACCTCCGGAGCAGCGCCGCGCCAAGGCACTGGCCGGTTTCGCCGCCATCTTCGGCAACCAGGCTGCCGAGCCCATCGACTATCTCGATCACCGTTGGGGCGCAGAGCCTTTCGCCCCGGGTGGACCGACAGCCGCGGTACCGCCGGGATCGTGGACCCAGTTCGGACCGTTGTTGCGTCGGCCGGTGGGCCCACTGCACTGGGCCGGGACAGAAACCGCCGACGAGTGGACCGGATTCATGGACGGGGCGGTGCGCTCCGGACAGCGGGCCGCCGCGGAAGTGACTGCAGTGCTGAGGAACTGACGGGGCGCTCAGGAACTGATCCGCCGCGTCGACGCCGATCCCGACGTGGCCACAGCGATTAGTTCGCGTAGGTACCGGTTGACATCGCCGGGGTATTCGAGCATCGAGCAGTGTCCGCCGGGCATCTCGACCAGCTTGGTCAGGTTGGGCGCGGCGGCGGCGATCTTTCGGGCCTGGCTGATCGGTAGCAGTCGGTCCTTGGCACTGCCGATCACCAGGGTCGGCACGGTGAGTCCGGTCAGGTCGATGTGCTCCGGACCGACCTCGTCGACCAGAACGCGCGCCCACGCGCCGCGGCCGGCAGGCGGGGTGGCGGCGAACAGTTCGTGCACGAGTTCGGTGATCGCCGGATCGGCGTCGGCACCGACGGCCATCATCTGAACGAACCGGCGGCTGCCGGGCTGGGCACCGCGGACCAGCGGAGCCCCGCCGAGCGAGCGGATCATGCTGCGCGCGGCCGCGACTCGGCCCCCGGCAAGTGCACGCGGGACCCGCAGCAACTTGATCTTCTCCACCAGCTCACCGGTGGTGGTGTTGATCAGGGCAACGCCGTCGGCGCGCTCAGCCACGCGGTGGCGGAACCGATCCGACCAGCAGCTGATCGCAATGCCGCCCATGGAGTGACCGGCGATCACCGCACGCTCGCCGGGCCGCAACGTCGCCGCGAGCACGGCGTCTAGGTCGGCCGCCAGGTGGTCAAGGCTAAAAGCGGACGGCGATGGCACGCCACTGCGGCCATGGCCGCGATGGTCGTAGGCGATCACGCGGTGGTCGCGGGACAGGTCCCTGATCTGCTCATGCCAGACGCGCACCGCACAGGTGATCCCGTGGGCCAGGACGACGGGGTAGCCGTCGGCCGGTCCGAACACCTCGGTGTGTAGCCGGGTGCCGTCGGCGGCGTGCACGATCATGGTCTTGCTGTTCGGCAGGCCGGGATCACTGGCGGTTCGTGCCGGCATCCATCGCTCCTCGCCTGGGGCGGCGACGCTGCCGCCCCGGTGCCCGAGCGTAATCGCTGGGATGCTGTGTAACCGGGATATCGCCCGTGGCGGATAACTTGAGTACCACCAGCCACATACGCACCATGCTTATCGCCTGATCGGATGGATTCCGCGAGGCAATGTCCGTGACCTGTAGATCCGGTCTTACGATTTGCTAAGTTTTTTCCGACGGATGCGTCGCATGCCGTCGAATCCACCAGAGGAGAAGCTAAGAATATGAACACCACTATGGCCCGTGCCGCGGCCGCGGCAGGTGGCCTCGCCATCGCCGCAGCATTCGCCGTGAGCTGTTCCGCAACCAAGGAAGCCACCAAGGATCTCGCCTCCAGCGCCTCGAGCGTCGGATCGTCGGCTGCCAGTGCAGCAGGCAGTGCGGCCAGCAGCGCAGCCAGCGCGGCAGGCACCGCGGCCAGCAGCGCCGCCAGTGCAGCAGGCACCGCGGCCAGCAGCGCCGCGTCCGCCGCCGGAAGTGCCGCCAGCAGCGCGGGCAGCGCCGCCTCCAGCGTCGTGTCGTCGGTGATGAACGGCACCCCGACCACGCTGAATGTGCCGGGGCTGGGCAACGTGTCACTCGACGGGCCCACCGCGGCCGCATACGAGAAGGCAGGTGGCGCGACGGCTCTCGGTGCGCCGACGGCCGTAGCTGAGGCGGTCGGTGACGGCACTGTGCTGGCGTTCGCCAACGGCACCATCTTCTCGTCGCCGTCGACCGGGGCGCACCTGGTGCAGGGCGAGATCCTCAATGCCTACACCGCTCAGGGCGGTCCCGGCGGTGCGTTGGGTTTCCCAACCAGCGATGAGGCCCAGACCGGCGGCGGCTACAAGGTCACCGGTGGCGGCTGGATCACCGAGTTCCAGAACGGCACCATCACCTGGACGAACAACGGTGGCGGCAAATTCACGGAAACAGTCACCAAGAAGTAGGTTCGACCACCGAATCGACCCCCGGAGCTCGTCTCCGGGGGTCGATTCCATTTCGCGAGCCGTTACCCGACCCCACGGGTAGTGCGGCTTTATGGTGGAAGCGTCCGGCACATCGGCTCCGGGTGGAAAGGTCGGTCGACGTGGCGGCACGATTGCGGGCAGTGTGGATTGTGGCACTGCTGTTGGCGGCGATCGGTGCGCTCCCCGGTCTGGTGGCCGGCGCGGCGCCGCCGCCGCGAGCGGTCATCGTCGCCACCCATGATCTGGCGCCGTTCGTCACCACCGATAAGGACATCAAGTCGGGTTTCACCATCGACATCCTCGACCAGATCGCCAAGCGTGAGGACTGGACCGTCACCTACCTCGACGTCGCCAGTGTGAGCGAGCAACTCAAGGCGGTCACCGATGGCCGTGCCGATGCGGCCGCGGGTGCGATCTCGGTCACCGCGGAACGCACGCAGATGTTCGACTTCTCCCAGCCCACACTCAACGCCGGCCTGCAGATCGGGGTCCCGGTCGGCGCGGCGGAGCGCTCGTCACCAGGCCTTGCGGATTTTCTGAAACTGCTGTTCTCCAAGTCAATTCTGGTGTGGCTCGGTGCGGCGATGCTCCTCACGGTGATTCCCGCCCACATCATCTGGCTGGTCGAACGCGGGCATGCGGAATCGATGGTGTCGAGGTCCTACTTCCCGGGCATATTCCAGGCGTTCGGTTGGGGTTTGGGGATGCTGGGAGCCGGAGCAGACGACGCACCGCGCCACTGGATCGGCCGGGGTATCAGTTTGTTGTGGGGCTTCGTCGCCGTTATTTTCGTGGCGTACTACACCGCGACCCTGACCGCCAACTTGACCGTCGAGAAGTTTGACAATCAAATCAACTCCCCCGCAGATCTTGTGGGCAAGAGGGTCTGCACAGTCGCGAAGACCACCTCGGCCGCATTCCTGACGACGTTGGGCGTCAAGACCGATGATGTCACCTCAATCGATCAGTGTTACAACGGAATTCGCGACCACAAATTCGATGCGGTGGTGTTCGACGCCCCCGTTCTGCAGTACCACGCCGCCAACGACGGTCTGGGCTCGATGACTCTGGCCGGGCACGTCTTCCAGACCGAGGACTACGGCATCGCCTTCCACAACGGCAGTGACCTCCGCAAAGAGGCCGATGCGGCCCTGCTGTCCATGCGCGAGGACGGCACGTACGACCTGATCAAGCAGAAATGGTTCGGTTCCGGCGAACCCGCCTAAGCGACAGATCGCCCTATACCGGATCGAATCCCGACACCAGCCAACGGTCATCAACCTTATCGAGGGTGACCCGGACACTGGAGGCGCTACCACTGGGAGCGCCTCCGCCGATGACGACGGTCTGGTTGACAAACACCAGTGTCACAGCATGTTTGGCGCTGGCCGACACCGATGCCGCGGCGGACACCTTTGCCGCCGCGGAGATCTTCTTCTCCCGGGCGCCCGGGATGACGACCTTGTTGACCAGGTCGGTGAAGGACTCCAGGAAGCTTCCGGTGAGCCGGTCGCGGGCCGCCCCCAGATCCTGCTCGACGGAATCAGCTTTGTAGCTGAGTATCGCCTCCGTGGCGCCGCGGGCCGCTGCCACCGATTCGGTACGGGCTGTGTCAATCGCGCGGTGCGAAACGTCCTGCCACCGCAGCAGTCCCGCGCCCGCACCGAGAAGCACGACCAGTGCCGGCAGCACAACGAACGCGAGGGTGCGCAGGCGTTTGGCACTCATCCGTGGTGCGGGCGAATCGGCGTCAACCGCCGTGTCACCGGCGTCCGCGCCGGAGATGTCAGGGTCGATGTCGATGTCGATGTCGGTGTCGGTCTCGGTGTCGGAGTCGGTGCCGGGCTCGATAACGGGGTCGATGTTCTCGTCTGTCATTGCACGAAGTCCACTCGTGCAATCTTGGCGCCGTCATCGGCCTTGCGGACGGTCAACCGCATTCGCCAGTAGCGCGGCTGCAGATCGGCTGCGCCCCCGGTTGTGGTAGTCACCGTCACCGCCACCAGCACCTGACCCTCATCGGAATTCATCGACTCGACGCCGGCCTCGGTGACAGTGCCCGACGATTTAGACTGCGCCTTCTGCACGACATCAACGAATGGTCCCGACCTGCTGGAGAACTCGTCGTAGAACTGGCCGGTCGCCGAGTCCAAGATGCGCTTCACATCAACCTCGGCATGCGCGTAGTCGATAGTGGTCAGATTGATCGCGCCCTGCTTGCCGACTTCGATGAACAATTGGCGCGACTGATCGGCCGCTCGCGCTTGGTAGGCCCGATACCCGAGCCATCCGCACACTCCGGCAAGCACCAGTGACACAGCCAAGCCGAGGGCCAGTGCGATACCGATTGGCGAGCGGCTTAAACCGGCTCGGCGGGTCAGGCGGTCGATCTCCTGCGGGTGGTCGACCGCGGCGTCTTCGACGGCATCGTCAGCAACATCCTCGTCGGCCATATCCCGCTCCTCGCTCGTTCACCATGCGCGTGAACCCGAGCAGTCACGTTACCGGTGGATATCAGGTGACCGTGCCGAGGCGGCGGCACTACACCCCGGCACGTCAGTCCTGAACTGCCTTCGCGACCGCGATACACCGGGTCAGCCAGGCCGGATCGGTCTGCGGTCCGTCCTGTAGCGACCACATCGCGTTATGCACCATCCGCACGATCACCCACGCCCGCGCGCGGTCCTCATCGAACCCCGCAGCGTCGACCAACATCCACAACCGCCTCCGCACACCGTCGCGGACATTGCCGGCGATATCGTCCCAACGGTTCCAGAGCATCGGGGCGATCTCATAGTGCGGGTCACCGTTGACCGGTTTGGGATCGATCACCAGCCACGGCTCACGTTGTGCGGCTAAAACGTTGGCGTAGTGCAGATCGGTATGGATCACCCGGTCGGTCACGGCGCGGTCGGCGATGAGGTCGGTACCCAGGGCGATGGCCTGCTCGACGAGCCGGCGCGGGATCGGCGCGCTTCGGGGTAGTTCGGCTAATTCAGCGGTCCACCGATCGACATACGACGCCAACGACCGCAGTGGCGGCAGCGCCGAAACGTGGATTCGCCGGTATGCATCCGCGACGATTCGACAGGCCTGGGCCTCGGGGACAGCGGTGAGGTCCTCGGAACTCAGCCGCTCGAGCAGCAATCCCCGATGATGCGGTTCGGCGCTGAGCAGACGCACCGCGCCGATACCACCCCAGCGCCGCAGGGCCAGATGCTCATGCTCGGACTCCTCATCCGGGAAGCCGATCTTGAGTGCCGCGGCCACACCGTCGGCGGTGCGGACCGGCAGTACCAGCGAGCAGTGCCCGTGCGTGGGATCGCCGTCGGTGCGGAGCCGCCACTGCTCGACGAGCAGGCGCACCGTCGCGGGTAAGCCGTCCACCCACGCTGCCCACTCGGGTCCGCGTCCGGCCATCGCGCGGACCGCAGCCGGAATCACTGTCACGTGGGCGGCGTGCGGATGAGCACCGGCGCCGCCTCGCCGCGGACTGTCCGGGCGGCGACGATCGTGGTCGCAACCATCAGCAACCCGCAGATCACACCTGTGCCTGTCATCGCGGCGGTGAACCCATCCGGATTGACCGCCTCGGTGAGGTTGCCCGGCGATCCGGTGTTCAGGAAGTACAGCACCGAGACGACACTGCCGATCAGTGCGATACCGAGGGCGTTGCCGAGTTCGAACGAGGCCTCCGAGATACCGGTTGCGGCGCCGACGCGGTCCGCGCTCGCACTGGTGAGAACCATGTCCGAGGCGACAGTGACCACCAGCGCAAACGCGAAACCGATCATCATCAGCGGCACGACGATGGCGGCGTAGGAGATCGGGATGGTCACCCCAAGTGCCACCAGTCCCAGAGCACCCACCGCCAGGCCGAGCACCAGCACCCGGCGGTCACCCCACCGGCGGACCAGTCGGCCGGTGTTGGTGGCGGCGACCACACTGGTCAACGAATCCGGTAGCAGCGCCATCCCGGACTGCAGCGCCGAGAAATCGTTGACCTGGCGCAGATAAATCGGAACGAAGAACAATGCGCCGACATTGGCGAACACCGTCACCGTCTGTGCGACGATCGCCGCGCTGAATCCTTTCTGGGAGAACAACTCCAGGTCGAGCAGTGGCGTCGTCAGCCGGCGCTGCCGGCGCAGGAACACCACCAACAGCACCGCGCCCACGACCAGCGCGGGATAGGCCGGCCAGAAGCCGAGTCCGGTATGCGCAAGTTCGGTGATGCCGTAGACGACTCCGAGAATGCCCGACGTCGACAGCACCACAGACACCAGATCCAAGGGATGCCTGATCGCACTGCGCGCCTCAGGCAGCACCCAGGCGCCGACCACCGCAACCAGCGCCACCACCGGTAGATTCACCAACAGCACTGAGCCCCAGTAGAAGTGCTCCAGCAGCACGCCGGCGACGGTCGGGCCCATTGCCGCACCCGCCGCACCGGAGGCGCTCCAGATTCCCACCGCGCGGGTGCGCTGGCGGTCGTCGGTGAAGACGGTGCGCAGCAATGCGAGGGTGGACGGCATCAACCCGGCGCCGGCGACGCCCTGCACTGCCCTCGCCACGATCAGCAGAGCCGCCGTCGGAGCCACCGCCGCCAACACCGACGCCACACCGAAGGCCACGCTCGAGATCAGCAGTAGGCGCTTGCGGCCGATCCGGTCCCCGACGTTGCCCATGGTGATGAGCAGTCCGGCAAGAACGAAGGAGTAGATGTCACCGATCCAGAGGATCTCGTTGTAACTGGGGTCCAACTCCGCAGTGATCGACGGCACCGCGACGCTGATCACCGTGCCGTCGACGGCCACCATGAACACCGCAAGACACAGCGCGAACAGAGCCGCCACCTGACGCCTGCTCACCGGTGTTCAACCCCTCCTCAGCCCGCGATCCCGCCGCGGGCAATGCTACGGCGTCCGAGCGCACGCGATCAGGGCTGAGCCCACCCCCGGCACTGCCGGGTGAACGGGTCGCAGGCGACCGGGCCGTTGGTCCAGCCGCCGTAGTACCCGGGCGTATTCCAGGTCTCCATCAACTGACCGTTCCACGGTGCCGGTTTACACCCGCTCTGATTCATCACGCCCACGCAAACGTTATTGTCCGCCAACGCGTTCGGCGCCGCGATCACCATCGCCACCGCAGTGCCGATCAGGCATGCGAAACCCATTCGAGCAATCATGTCGTCCCCCTTATCCGAAGCCTCCCTGAACCACCTGGGCCTCACCATAAAGACCCCCACCGACAACCTGGTGGGACATACTGACCAGACCTGGCGATCAACGTCGGAGCTGAGCAAAGGGAAAACCATGCGCATCGCTGCTCTCATCACCGGCCTGGGCCTCACAGCAGTGGCGCTGTCGGGCTGCGGGGGCACAACGACCTCCGAGAAGGCAACCGTCACCGAGACCGTCTCAGCATCGTCGACCGCGGCGGCGACGCCATCCGCAGCGGCAACCTCACCGGCACCGGCCAGCACAGGTGCCGGTGTGGCCCAACCCCCCGCCGGGGCCGCCCAACTGGAGTCCAGAACCGACAACGGTGTTCAGGTCACCAGGTATTCGGTCAACGGTCAGCAGCCCCAGCAGGTAGTCGACTATTACACCGGCATGTGGCAGGGCGAGGGCTATACCGTCACCAGTTCCGGTGGCGGGGGCGGCGGCTACGGTCAGTACGGCGGGTCTGGCGCAGGAGCGACCGGATCCAAGTCGGGTTCGTTCGTGGCGGTCAACGCCGGCGGTCAGACCGGACAGGCCACCTACTTCTCGGTCTGCCAGGGCTCCGACGAGCGGGCGGTCCGCCAGTGCAGCGACAACGCCGACAACAACAACGGCGGCAACTGACCGCCGGACGCTATCCGAGCGACTCCGCCACCAATTGCTGCAGGGCCGCCGTGACAGTGTCGTCCAGTTCCTCCGGATTGCCGGCGGCATAGGCCTGCAGTTCGTCAATCATCGCGGGCGTCCAGAACAACGTCAGGTGCCGGGCGATCCGCGCGGCGGCCCGCCCCGGCGGCAGGGCGGCGTTGTTGCGGGCGATCTGCTGGACCATCCGGATGAGCGGTTCGATCGGCACGGCTATCCGTTTACGGTCGCGTCGGTGTCGGCGCGGCTGGCCACCGCAAGGTCCGGGCCGTGCGGGTTCGGCGTCACCTCCACGGCCGTCACC
>Ga0114963_10000944_pt1 | contig 19917 bp, 22 predicted proteins | sample C_131016_EF_Meta_FD_87019 | JGI IMG/M metagenome (GOLD analysis project Ga0114963, IMG submission 87019) | Freshwater microbial communities from Lake Croche, Canada to study carbon cycling - C_131016_EF_MetaG | ecosystem: Environmental > Aquatic > Freshwater > Lake | place: Lake Croche, Canada...
CTTTTAATGAAAATATTTTATTAAAAAATTAGATAAATATTTATTGAATAGATTTATATGAAAAATTCTTGAAAAAAGTTATTGACGGTTAAGACGGTATCTTAAAGATTTGGCGCTGTTCAATAAAATCTCCTAACTGGTAGGTTTTAATCAGCTGGAATTGTGAAGATTTACCATCAGCAATAGCAAGATGCTGATTTGACGCTTTATAATCAAGCCAATCCTTAAAACGGAACCCTACTGCCTTGCCGCGCATCGCACGAAAAAAAACAAGCAACCGATCCAACTGATCTTTGCTTTTAACTCCATGCGCAACATTATAAAGATTGCGTGCAGTTAGTGAGTTGATATTACGATATTCATAACCGCTGTGAGTAGTAATAACATCGGTATTAAATTTTGGCCCTCCCGAAATACCATAAGAAATATCAGTTGGAAAACGCTCCTCAGAAAAATTTTTCATAATAATATTGGTATTGCCTACTGACTATAGACGCAAGAACATATGATGTAATGGTAGTGCACTTAACCGGTCTGAATTTCGGGAGTCATAATACCAAGCCAGAAAAATCCACCCAACAAACCTTAAACATTTTCAATAAACCAGGCACAGTTTATTTCTCCGGACATCATTTTTTGGATTATATCACAACTAAAACCACAAACATCTTCATAGAAAGCATTCTCACTATGACGGGCAAAAAATACTTTATAGGATTCAATATTTTCTTGCGTTGAAATAGTAAAATTCTCTTTGAAAAGAATATTTTTTTCAGATTCAATTAATATTGAATCCTCAATAGCACGACTTCCTTCAGGATCTAATATTTCTACCCTCCAAAGGTGATCAATAATAATCGCCATCTGTTGGGGAAACAAACCCAACTCACTGTAACATTGTATATTATTTCTAACGTATAATGCTCCCAGTTTTAACAGTGGCACAATTAAATGTGATTGCCCTGACATCCACGCTAAATGTAAAGGGGTGTTGCCATATATATCACATACAGAGTTTATATCTTTTTCATACAATAAGGATGAGTAATGAGTCCTATTATCTTCCGATAGAGAGCTTGTAAATTTCACTGTAGAAAATTTCAATAAATATGTACATAATTCACTCATAAAAACCAACTTGACTATTGTTTATTTTAATACACATATAAAGTCATGAAAAAGTTACTAAAAATTTTCCCAATTCCTAATAAGCTTATACTCAAATTATATAGTCAAATTGTGTGTAGATCAATACACCATTACCTGAAAATTATTACATTCATTAATTGTAGGGGATTTCCCCACTTTGCCAACTTTTAGTAAACTCTTGAGTTGCAAGATTGCCTACAAGCAAGCACATATCGTGAGTATCATAAGGTTTTTTGTGATGAGTTTCCCAGGTATGTAAGTTATCACAAAATTGATTATCATTAGGGTTTAGCATATTTTTATCAGATGGAAAGATATTCAAATATCCATAGGGCAGCAATAAATCTTCTGCTGGTTGAGCAGCTTTAGTAAAAGCTAAAGAAAGCGCTATTGGTCCCGTAGTATGAATTACTTTCATAATGTTTGTACAAGGATATTTTATATAGTCCGGAGATTCTATGTTGTTAAATATGTTTCTATAAGATAAATCCATTACTTCTTCAATAACCTTATTATCAGCTTTGGCAGCCAAGAACCCATTACCTAATCGAATATCATAACCTCTTTCTACTCCAAAAAAAGAATTATACGAACACATAAGCCTTTCTAACCCAGGAACATTATGAAGTTCATAATCCCCATCAATATAGACTCCTCCTTCTTTAAACATAACTATGTATCTGGCTAAATCTGTTGTAACTCCAAAAGACTTTTGTTCCGCAAACTGATAAGATGTAACAGCTAATTTTTTTTGTTTTTCCTCATCTAAATTTAATTCTTCTAATGTATTTAGTGATACACCCAACTCTTGCAATTTCAATCTAATCTCTGGATCTATGTAATCCTTATTATTAGTCCATAAAGAATGGTCCCATTGAGGTGTAGATTTTACATTTTTTTCTAGAAATTTATTGTGTTTCCAAAAGTTTTCTTTCTGCTGTTCAGCTGTGTATTGACCGCTAGAATACCAAACATAATGGAGCTTTGGTAGAATTGCATAGTCTGTGTTACTATTGCATTGTTTCAAATTTAAACTAGAAGTAAGTTTCTGTTTTAAATCATTGTTTTGTAAACTTTCTTGAAGGAAAATTCTATCCATATCCCAATCTTTAATGCAAGTGCTTTGACCAAATGGATTAGCTAATGGATTGGCTACTGGCAAGTAAGGATGTGAAATTAGAAATTGTTTAGCAATGCTCACATCTTGAGTAAATAGCGAGAATAATTTTACTGTCTCTTCCTCTGTTTGAATAAGTTTAGTAGCTGCTTCAACTTCAACAGCATTAGAACCGACACCCAAATTCCATTCAATAATAGATATGACACCATCTAACTCTGCCTTTTTAGCAGCGTCTACAGCAGCAGCTGCTTCATCTCTAGCCATTGCTAAAAGATTTAACCCATCCACCTCTAATGCTAATAAATCCTTAAGCAACTTGTTATCTTTAGCTGTTTGAAGTATTTCCTTAAATAACTTTTTTTCTGTTAATGCTAAGTTCTTTAAAGCACTCACACCATAACCATCTAAAATAGTCAATGTTGACAACAATTCTGTATGGCTAACTGCTTTCTTATATACAGCTTTTTTAACTTCTTCTACATTTCTATTGTTAGCAGCATAAAGAACAGTATCTCCAGTATTACTCTTATATGAAAACATCTCTCTCAGTATATCAACATCTGTCAATGCCATTACTGCACTCACTACTTCAACTTTATCTGTTTCTATTGCAATATATAACGGCGTAACTGAATCACTATTTTTTGCTAATAACACAGATTTTTGTAAACCAGCTACTTTCCCGCTTTCTTCCAAAATCTTTGCTATAATCTCTATCTTTTCCTCGTAAGCCGCAAAATGAAGGGCTGTTGATTTTCCTGCTTCTGGCATTAATAGTGTTTCTAGAGCTGTTGATTTTCCTGCTTTTGATATTAGTCCTGCTTCTGACATTACTAGTGCTTCTAGCTCATCCTTATCTCTTGCCAATTCTAAGACTTCTTGAAAAAATTCAGCAGAAACCAATATTAGATTATGTAGTGGTGAAACGTCATAATCATTGTTTACAAGCAATGCTTTTTCTAATATTGACAAATTTCTCTCATGGAATAACTTACTAAAAATAGCTTTCACTATATCTTTGTTATCCGCAATCAGTGCTTTATTAAGCGCAGTATCACCACCTGTGCCTTTATCTAGTAGCACCCATCCTAATAAAATATTTGAAGGTGGAGCGTACCCTCTTCTGAACGCCTCTTCAGTGTATGAAATACTTTTTATATAGTCTAAGCTAAGATCGGTATGGCTTGATTGTGGAGAGTATAAAGTTACTTTCAGGTGGTCTAAGTCATTTGATATTCCAAACCCCTCTGCACAGAATAAAATTGCTTGCACATGGTCTAAAGTATCATCGTTATCATTTTCAATTTCTAGATATAACAAATTATCTTGAACGCCCTCTTGACGACCTAATAATTTCTTTACCAATTTATTTTCTAAGACAGCTTTATTTAACTCTGCATAAAATTTATCGAAACTACTCATAGCTAATTCTCCCCGAATTATTTAATTATAGTAATAATAGACAAAAACAAATCTATAACGGAAACATTAATTAACGTCAATAACTTTGTTTTAAAATAGTACAACTCTGCGATTACTTAGTTATTCATTGCTACTTCTTTGAACTATAACTTAATGACGTTTCTAAAATTAGTCATATTTGCATTCTTTAATAACATCTAGTAATCATTGTTGTAGTATAACTATAAGTTAGCTTAGGTTTAATGTTTTTTATTAATTTTTACAAATAAAATATACATAAATTCTATTACTATCTACTTTTGATATATAATACAGCTATAGCCTCGTCAAGAAATTGGTCTAAACGAGATTAAATATTCCATGATTTTAACTGCGTAGCTCCAGCAAACCGATTAGCCGGAAAGATTAGCAAACTTATCTCCCATAAATCCACCTCTTCAATAATACGCTACCAATATCGCGGATATAACAATTTGTAGGATAAAAACTGTTAGTATTTTGCCTAAAAATATACTCGCCATGCCCGTCTTCCTGAATTTGTTCAGCAACATCTATTAGCTTATCAACCATTGCTGCCAAGAAGACACACTACCGTTTGATTTGCGCTTAAGGAGGCAACAAATGCAGCAACCAATCATATCATTATGCTCATCAGTAATATTAAAACACTGGCATAAACAGAAATGGTGTCTAGAGAAAGAATTTTCCTGAATTCGTTATCATTACTATCTGGTCTGCTGAAAAACTAGTTGAAGAATGCTCTAAAAGTCCGATTGGTCTGAAGTTACTCCAACTGGAAGACTATCACTAGAAACTCTAACCCCATCAAAATTACTTCCGAGATCCTCTAGGGGGATGCTAACATCAACTTTGTTAAATAAATCACCACCACTGCTAAGAATTTTTCTTAATAACCTTTTGGAAGCTTGTAACCGAGACTTTTTTATTGGAGGAAAGTTACCATACAAACCTGCTAACTTTAAAATCATATACTCACCATATTTATTAAAATACTTAATATTCGTTATCATTATAGCGTAATAAGCTCATGATGTCTAATGCAAAATATAAAAATACTCACTAAATATACATATATACATAAATTTTATTGCTATCTAATTTTGACAGATAATGCAGTTATAGCCTCGTTAAGGGATTTGTCTATATGCGATAATAATTTGTCATGAAGTTTTAACCCCGTTACTCCAGCAAACCGATTAGCCGGAAAGCTTACTAAGCTTATCTCCCATAAATCCACTTCTTTGATAATACGACTACCAATATCGCTGATATAATAACTCGTGGGATTAAAACCGATGCTTAATCCGTAAATCGCCTTTGATTCAATTAAAGACAGCGCCTCCTGACCGCATCTAACATCTGTTAGTATTTTTGCTTGAATATACAAGCCATACTCGTCTTCCTGAATTTGTTCAACAACACCTATTGGCTTATCAACCATATGCTGCCAAAGAAATACTACCTTTCGGTTTGCACTTAAGGAAGCAGCAAATGCACCAGGCATAATCATATCATTATGCTCATCAGTAATGTTAAAAACACTAGCATAACCTGAAATAATCTTAAAATTGTCATAGCTCTTTGATTGCAAAGATTGCATATATACCTCATTGATTAAAAATTAAGTTTAGTGAGATTTAGTATGCGAGAATGTTACTGTTGTTGGTGTTTTAGACTCTTTTGGCGTTCCATTAACAACAGCAGAATCAATCATCTGCTTCATTGCCTTTTCCCTTATATCTTTTTTTTCAGGCCTGTAAACAGTAGGAGTTTTAGATTTACTAAACTGTGATGATGAAAGATCTACAAGTTCAACTGCAGAATTTTTTTCGGTATTAACATTCTTATTAATAGCTAACTTTGATTCCGTACCAAAAGGATTTAAAACCCATGAATAATCTTCTTTGCTACCAAAAACTGCTCCACCAATACTTTTAAGCACAGCAATTCCCCTGCTTTCCGGTTTTATTGAAGAAAGCTTAGCTTTTTCCTCTGCTTTATACATAGTAAACTTAGCATGACTATACTCTTCATTATTACTTGCTAACTTTTCCAGTGCGTACAGATCTTTTTCAATATCGTTTAAATGTTTACCTAGTTGAACAGTGCTTTTATTATAGCTAGGAACACCAAATTTCTTAGCTTTTTCTATAATCTTTTCCCTCATCTCTCGATTTTCTTCTAAGGCCTTTTCACGCTTAACATAAGTACCTACAGCTTCAGATGTTCTCCCCATAGTAAAAACCTCAGGAATTAGATCAATGGGGAGATTTCTAATCAAGGCAAGTCCATGAGTCGATATAGAATCTGTGATTATAGCTGTGCCCCATTCAATAAATCTAGCTATACGATATTGCCATTTGCCCTTTTCCAGACCTCTCCTCGGTGTCTTTTCATATTCTTGACTTCCTTGAGATTTATCAAAATTCTTTCTAATTAGTTTTCTTTTTTCCGCATCAGGCTCTAATTTTTTTAAGGCAATTTCTAACCTTTCAACCATTATCCCATAACGATCTACTAGTCTTGCCCGTTCTTTTAACCTTGCCTCTCTATATTCTCTGGAAGCGTCAATAGCAACACAAACTACTTGAGCAACAATCACAATAGCTAGGGATATAGGATTTGACGCCGCCATTGCCAAAGCCATAATACGAAAGACTAAGCCTGTTAGCGGGTGGGATGCAATAGAAATAAGCCCACCAACAATGGGATTGTCGATAAAAGACTTAAATCGAGAAAAAAAGGGTTTCCTCAATGATGCTTTCATTATACCATCTTGCCTTGTTTTCATAGATCCGTAGTTATAAGTTACATAGCAAAAGCCTTGCCGCAATCAATATTCTTAAACTATTCCTTATCCTCTCACTTGTGTTTTGTCTTTATGCGTAGGTGGAGTTTGGTTTGGTCTTACTGTCGCCCCTTGTAGCCTCTCTCTTTCTTGTTCTGCTTTTGCTCCTATAACTGCTTGTCTACCGCCTAATTTTTTTCTCTATCTCTGTCTTCTCTAACGTGATCGTACACCTTACTACCAGCAGCAAGCATTATCTCTATTTTATCTCTTTTTCCTTTCAACCCAGCGCTAATAGGAGCTGTATTGCTCTTGTTTAATTCTACTGCTCTAGCTCGTGATTGAGCCTCTACCGCATCGAAAGCTTTATTCCAGCCTTCATCTGTTCTCACATCAGTATTAGGAACAGCCCTACTATCAGCTTGAACTACGGTAGATTTTGAAGCTTGGGGCCTTGTGCTAGATGGTCGATCCTTTAGTTTAGGTGCTTTCTCTGCTGCTGCTTTTGCTGCTTTCTCTGCTGCTGCTTTCTCTGCTGCTGCTTTTGCTGCTTTCTCTGCTGCTGCTTTTGCTGCTTTCTCTGCTGCTGCTTTTGCTGCTTTCTCTTGCTCTACTTTGTCTGCTGCGGCTTGATCTGATTTTGGAACAACACTAGTAGTGCTAGTTTTAGTTGTTTCTTTAAGGATCTTGCTTCCTCTAGCCTGTACAGACTGGAGCAGTGTATCAAAAAAATCTGACGGGCTTTCGCTCCAACTAAAAAATTTTTTAAAAACACGCCAGTCTTCGCCCTCACCTTTTCTAGGTTTTATTTCTCCACTTTTAGCTATGTCCTTAGAGAAGTTTGCGATTTTAGCTTTAGTATCGTTAGATATATCCTTAGCTTTATAAGTATCATCAACAGTTTGTTCTAATTCAACAACAGCGTCAGTTAAAACCTTGTTAATGGCTATTTCTCTTTCTTTATCGTTAACAAGTTGAAGGTATTTCCTCACCTTTGTCACAATGTTATTATTATACCAATCTACTCTTTCTTCATATGCAGTTTTCATAAATCTTTCCTTATATTTATATGGTAAAAAATCTTAACCTTGCCAATATACACAGAAAAAGGTTAAAAAAGGATTAACTTAATTATAAATGATTATTTTATGCAATGAGAAAGTATTAACCTAACCGTAGATGTGAATTCAGGCTTCTACAAAAATGATGCCAAATCACCCTTTCTTTATTAATCTACGAGATTCTTTTTCTTTATGATGAGGAACCTTTGGCGTATCTGTTGCATCACTTGTTTGTTGAACCTTTCTTAAAGCAGCTGAATCTGTTAGGCTTAATTTTAGCTTCATTACCTGTCTAGCTGCATCAGGATTTCCACCCTTAGCTGCCGTTATTCTAAATCTCTCAGCCTTAGCTGCCCTCTCAGTAACAGGTTCTGGTTCATGATCTATCTCTGAAGGATTAGAGCTATTTCGTCTTCCGCCACTAACTGTACTAATAGAGCTTAGAGTTGTAGAGTTAATTTCTTGCTCAGATCTTACTTTAGGCTGAGATTTAGATTTAGGCTCTGCAAGCCCTGGTTCAGTACAATATTTCATACCCATTCGTTCTTGCATTGCTATTACAGCCCGGTGTTTTTTATCAAAAAAATCTGCTGGACTTTCAGTATTACCAAAAATACTGGTAAAAAATGTTATTATATCACCCTTTATATCACTATCACTTCTTATTATAAAGCTCTCTGAGCCACTTTTAGACATTTGTCTCGAGATTTTGCTAATTCTATTCTGTGTGGCTAGATTAGGAGCGTAATGAGGGTTAACAGTTTGTTCTAATTTAACAATAGCTTCAGTTAAAACCTTATTTATGGCCTCATCTCTTTCTTTGCCAACAAGGCCCTTCTCAGCTTTACCAGCATTTTTAATAATATCATTATACCAGTCTGCTCCTCTTTCGTGTGAGTTTTTCATAAACCCCCCTACAAATTATATGGCAAAAACTTTGCTCACGCTAGTATATGCAGAAAAAGGTTAAAAAAGAGTTAACGTAACAATAATCAGCATGCCACTAAATATAGACGCGAGTGAAGTAAACAAAGCGATTATGCATAGTGTCTAGGGGGAAATGCTGACTCTCTCTCATCATTCCCGCGGAAGCGGGAATGACGATGGGCAACACCATATAATCTAGCTTAGCTAATTTTCTCACAACCAGTAAGTGGAGGTAAGCCTATCGATGCACGCTTTTCATTAATAGTCATGAAATCAGCATTTTGAATACGGCGCCAATTCTTCTCCTGACGTAAAGCCAAAGCACTAATTGCATTATGATCATATGAAAGTTCCAGATTAGAATCAAATTTTGGCAAAAGCCAATTATTTAAAGAATCGATAGCGTGATCTAGTAATGGTAAAATTGTTTCTTCCCAAAAAGCAAGCCTCGCTTCTTGCATGTTATTATAGCCATTATCGCCTTTGATTGCTAAAAGTTGCGGCGGCACCCCAAATGCTAAGGCAATATCACGCGCAGCACTATTTTTAGATTCAATGAAATCCATATCTTTAGGAGTAAGACTCATCTCTTGCCATTGCAATCCCCCTTCTAATAATATCGGTCTCCCAGCATTAGATTGGCCAGTAAATTGCTCTTTTACTTCTGATTTTAACCGTTCAAACTGCTCTTGGGTTAATGAATGAGACCCATAAACATTATCAGATTTTAGAATTAATGCACCACTTGGTCTTACACCATTTTGTAACAATGACTGATTCCATTTCATTGCTTGATTATGTAAATCAATACTATAACTTGCCGCTTCAATTGGTGACATACCATACCAATCATCTGTAGGATGAAAATTTTTAATATGAAGCACATCGCTTTGACCAGTGACCGAATCAACTGGGTAAAATGTTTTATGCTCACCAATTTTGTAAATATACCCTGCCGGCAACGCATGTTTGCCTGGAACTACCTCAACTCGATCAGGACGTAAAAAATGTAACTCTCTGATTTCACCAACTTTAGATTTTAAAGCTAAAATGTAAGAATTACCACTGAGTAATTTATAGGCGAAGACATTTTCAAAAAACTCTGCACCCGCATAAAGTGGATTTGGTTTGTTCAATAATTCTAATAATTTATGCTGCTTGATAATTTGTTTATTAGTTGTGCTTTTAAAATAAAGCAACCAATCAACGCTAGCTGCTGATGTAGCAATTAATGATACACAACGATTAGCAATAATATTCTTTTTATACCCCTCTTCAACAAAGCAAGAAAAATCACGCCCACTCCAAGATGGATGAGCGAGATGGGTAATATAAGACTGAAGATTATGATGGATCGAGTTGTTATTATTAAATTTTTGCACTAGTTTTGAAAGAAAATTTATATTCATAAAACCTCTTAATAAAAATAAATTAATGTTTACTTGAATAGGCAGTTGCCATTATAATAACAGACATAATTAACTAATATTAGGATTTAAAAAGTGGGATTGTTTCAAAATTTGCTAGTTAAGATCAGAGGTGAGAAACCGCCAGTAAAAAAAGTGGCGGCTCATTCTGATGTTTCTAAACCACAAACTCATAAAACTGAAGCTGCGAAACCTAGCACTCCATCTACGCTTGGCCATGCACCAGCTCAACACCCTATAACACAAAAAGAATTAGCACGTTTGTTTAAAGCCGCTTCTACCGAAGAAGTACAAGAAGTAATACAAAATATAGTGCCCATTTTCCACCCAGAACTCAATAATACCGTTGGTCAAAAGCGACCGCGCTCAAAAACCCGCACTGAATAAATGTCTCACCTAAATATAAAATTAGAAAATATTGCTTATAATTATAATTTATTGAAAGAAAAAGTTTCACCCAATGCTCTATGTGCCTCTGTCATCAAAGCTAACGCATATGGGATTGGCGCAAAACAAGCGATGAAGACCTTACAACAAGCTGGCTGTAAAGATTTTTTTGTAGCTCTTCTAGATGAAGCTTTAGATTTGCATGAGATCTCAAAAGATAATTTATTCATGCTCCATGGCATAGACAATAATAAAGAGGCTAAGGTGGTTCATCACCATAACATAATTCCGGTGCTAAATGATCACCACCAAATCTCTATATATAATGATTACGCTAAAATATTGGGCAAAAAATTACCAGCAATACTGCATTTTGATACCGGCATGGGGCGTCTTGGTTTGGATCTTGACGACGTTCAGAAAATAATCAACAATAATTTTATTGATTATAAATATATTATGAGCCATCTAGCTTGCGCTGATGAACCACAACATCCTCATAACCAGCAACAATTACAAATGCTGAAAAAATTGCGAAGATTTTTTCCTAATAGCAAAGTAAGCTTTGCTAACTCATCAGGAGTTTTTCTTGGAAAAGATTATCATTTTGACTTAGTACGACCTGGCTGTGCACTATATGGAATAAATCCCACACCAGGACAACCCAACCCAATGAAACAAGTAGTGACTGCTAATGCTAGGATAGTACAACGTCGCATCTTACAAAAAGATCAACATATTGGCTATGGCTCTACACACCTTGCCAAAAAAGGCAACCAAATTTTAGTGGCAGGATATGGTTACGCAGATGGTTACCCCAGATCTCTAAGCAATTTTGGCAAATGTTATGCTCAAGGACAATATTTGGATATAATAGGCAGAGTCAGCATGGATTTATTGATTATTGATGCTTCTGCCGTTCCCGAACAAACCTTTCAAAGTATCAAACATGTGGAGATATTCGGAGATAATATAAAAATTGACGATTTAGCCTCTCAGGCAAAAGTAATTGCTTATGAGATATTAACAGGAATGGGAAAACGAACACTCAGGAACTATCTCTGAATTTTAAAGTATTAGGCATTGCCCGCTAGCTATAGACACGAGTAAGTAAAAAAACCTATTATTAATATTAGTGCTAATAAGGAAAAATCTTTGCTCTAGGCATCATTCCTTATTTCCCGTCATGTCATCACGAGCACGCGAAGATTCAACCAAAAAAATAATTTTAAATCATTTTTTATTATCACCACTATTCAACTCTCATACTCTTTTAGAAAGAAAGTTAGCTAGGTTTAGGTTTATATTTGGACTGGGTTCTCGTCTGCGCTGGAATGGAAACAGAGAATATAGGGAAGATGGATTCAGCCTATGTATAAACTTAAATTAATAAATTTAGACTATCATGCATGATAAAAAGATGTATACTTGCTATTGTAATAAAAACGAAGATGAAAATGAAACAAATATGTTTTAAAGATAACATCGTTAAGAAAGTACGCTCTACTCGTGAATTATGGGGAGATATCAAATATGAAAAGCTGCTCTTAGCAGTATTGGTGGGACAGCGTTCTATATTCATAAAATTAATGGATGCTCTTATCAATCAACTACGTAATAATGATGAAAATTTTTCTATCAACTTCCACTTTACCCATGATATTAGTAAAACCAAAGAACAAGATTTTGCTGAAGTTGAGATTCTTTACCCCCTTAATTATTCAGAAATAATCAAAGAATGCTGCAACCTTGCAACGAAAACTATTTCTGAATTGAACGCTATTGAAAGTGACTTACTTGAACAAAGTAAATTAGCTTTTACAAATCCTAGAAATTCATATTTTTCTTAAATATATATTAGCGATTCAGACCCTTTACTTACGCATACTCCAACATTTATAGAAATCAATATAATATAAAAATACTCGTAATATTGTAACTTAGCAACTTCTAGTAATATTTTTATAGAATTGCGCAATCTATGATTGCTACATGCCATTAATTATGATACTGATGGTGCCATTCATCTGTTTGAGAGTAAGAATGATGAGAATAATAAGTTTATTTTTTTCAAGCAATAAATTAAAGAGTTAAAAAATGGGTTATACAAATTTACATAAGGAATTGAGTGATTGGCTTATCAGTTTTGAAGAAAAACGTGCAGATTTCTATTTGGACTCAATGGACATTCCAACGGTGGGCATAGGATTTGCACTTATTGTAAATAACGGGAGTAAATGGGTTATTAGACCAGAGGGCATTTTAAAACAATATTTAAATTTGAATGATCAACAGATTAAATTTCTTGTAGCACTAGCAGAAAGAAAAAGTGAAGGAAAAATAGTTCCACACGAAATTTTAAAAATAGTATTAAAAAGCTATGTTCATTTAAGCGAACAACAAATTAAAGATGTGCTTCAGTATAGTTTAGAAGAAGCACAAGAAAAGGTTATTATAAAAATTGGTTCGCAAAAATGGGAATCCCTAAATTTAGGGCAGCAAATGGCTTTAACTGCGTGTGCGTTTCGTAAGGGTCATATCAATCATATTGCTGAGCCTGTTAAAAGTGGTGATTTTCAAAAGGTAGCAGATATTCTAATAAAGGATACCTCAAACGAAACAGCTGAATTAAAGGTAAGAGGAGAGTTTGAAGCGGAGTTGTTTTTACATGGTGGATTTGATAAAAGCGCTCATTTTGTACGACCTGAGCTACCAACATTGGATAAAATTACTGAGAAACACAAAATGACAGAAAAACAATTGCAAGAGTTAAACCCAGAAATTACTGATACTAGTAAAAATTATCCTGGGCAGAAAATTAAACTATCTACAGAATCTGATAACAACATGTTGGTAGGTCATGAAAAAAAACCGGCTGAAGCTAGCACTGACGAGTGTAATAATTTAGAAGGGCTCGTTACTGCAATGCTTGAAACTGTAAAACGTTTCCAATCTAGAAGCCAGAATATTAAAGCTGATGACATAGTGAAATCAGCTTTAAAGTCTAAGTTTTATGAGATTAACTATAATACTCTCATTACCTGCAATAAAATAAGCGAAAAAATATTATCAGAAGAAATTACAAAGGATAAATTATGCACCTTATCCGAAGTTCATCCTTTAGCATTGCTTGATTGCAATACAGATATTTCAACAACGATGACTATGATGATGCAAGAATATAATTCTTTTATAACTTATCTTAAAGGCATTGAAAGGTCATTGATGTCTTCTGATAGTGAGGTTGTTAGGTATAGCAGTAGTGAAGATACAAATTATGCTAAATATAAAGACCAACTGACTTCTTTAAAGTCACAACTTGTAGAATTTTATAATAACCAAGAACAAGAGCATTTACCAGGTAATCACCACTCTCTTGAAGATCAATTATAAGTTTGATTATAAGCCTTTGATTATAGTGTATTTACAAAAATCTGGCCTGAATTCATAGTATTGCCCATTAACTATAGACACAAAACAATGACAAATCCTTGCCCTCGACATCACTCCCTCCTGCGCAGGAATGACGATGGAGAAGCTTAGGAATCCAGGCCATATACAAATTTGAAATAGCTCCTATTTTTAGTAGAATAATATTAAATGTTAAGAAAATTACTTAGTCTTTCCTAAGATTTTTAGTAATTTAACCGCAGAAAAATTCATTATATCGCCACCAACACGCTTAGTAGTATAAAATTTTACAAATGGTTTTTCGGTAAAAGGATCTCGTAAAACTCTAATTCCAGCACGATCGACAATCTTATACGAAGCTTTGAAATCAGCAAAAGCTATAGCAATATTACCTCCTATTGGCAATGGCATATCCGCTGATTCAAAAATTTTAGCACCAAGTAAAGTATCAGCAGCACCCGCGGAAAGCCCTAGTGACCATAAATATTGACCGGTGGTTGGATCTTTTAACATCTGAATAACTTGTAACATATTACGATGCATCAAAAAACTAGCCCGCGCAGCAAATTTACTATCTAACGCGTAGTAGAGATTAATCAAATCATCCGTGGTAATTTTAGCTTCTGTGTTAATCTGGTCTATTTTACTGCTAGTATGAGTTAAAATACCTCGGGGCTTGCCTTTACCATCACCAAGAAGAAAAGCTTGATTTTCCATAGCAGTAAAACTATTAGCAATTTTTTCTGACAACCATTGACCAATATCAATCGCCGAATCATCTATAAGTTTTTGCGTAGCTTTTGGTTGAGCATATAATTCATGAACCAATATTCGACGCTTATTGACTTGACTGGTCTTAGTATCTTCACGAACAGCTGTTTCTGCAACCCAACCAGCTCCAGCCTCATCACTTTCTTCAAGCATATCTAAGGAATCACTAGAAATCGTCTCAGATGATGCTAAATTACGCATCACTGAACTAGCTTCAATATTACTAATGATTTGTTTAGACATTTGGCTAGTAACCAAATATCCGCCATCAGATTCTGAAATAGTAGATAATGATTTTTGCTGTAATTTTGGTAAATCACGATCCATACCGTTACGAAGATATTGCGTGAAAGATTGCTGATGCTGTAAATCATCAGTAGATATTAAATGATTTAACCCTAATTCAGGACGCGACGTAACTGTCTCAAGCTGGCTAAGACGAGTTTTATAATCACAAAGCGCTTGATCTATTTTCTTTAACTGTTCGTCTATTAAAGGATCAGCAGTGCCTTTTTTCTCAATCTGCGACAACCTGCTGTCATTTATGGATTTAAATTGCTCCCAGGCTCTTGCAAGCTGGTCAACACGATCAGAAATTTGCGTAAGTTGCATATATACCTCCAAATTAAATGTGAAAAAAACGCCAATAGCGTTCTATAAGGCAGAATTAATTTTCTGCTTTATTTTAGTTATTTTTTGATAATAGCTGGTGAATTTGTCTTAGAAGATGGTGTTGCACTTGGAATTAGTGGCACTGCGAGCGAAACTTCTGTTGCGCTTGAAGCTGATAGAATTCTTGTCGCTGCTTGCAAAGCTGGGCTCATAGCTCTCGTAGCTTTGGGCACGGCTGTAATATTATTAGTATTGCCTCCAGAAGAAGCTTGTGACTGACGAACAACCATAGGCTTATCTTTGGCAGGAGCACTAACAACTTGCTTTGGAATCGGCTTTTTGACTTCTACCTTAGTTGGTTCAATAATTGTTACATTAGCAGCTTTTATTATTGTAGCAATATCTGCAAGTTTTGGCTGAATTTTTTTATCAGAAACAGAAACATTAGCCTCATATGCAACAATAACTATGCCCTTTTTTTGTGCTAGCATAAGTGGGGTATTACCGGCACCATCTGTTGCTATAACACTTGCTCCACGATCAACTAAGTGCTGAGCAACAGCTCCCTTTCCCTTTTCTAAAGCCACATGCAAAGCTGTATGCCCATTTAAAGCATGAGTGTTAATGTCTGCTCCCATATTAATGAACTTAAGAATCGATTCTATATCACGACTACCAATCGCTTTCGCTAAATCCATATTTAAATCTGCATTTTCTTTTAAAACTTTTTTACGATGATTTTCTAAGTTTTTAGCTTGTATATTAAGAAGGTTTATTCTTTTTTTCTCAGTTTTTTTGAAAAAACTCCGCAAAGAAGTATTCTTTTTTGTATACTGGGCAGCTGTTTTTCTGTGCTTATCCCTTATCAACGAGTCAGCACCAGCCTTGAGCAACATCTTAGAAATCTCTTCAGAACCAGACAACGCTGCATAATGCAGCGCTGTACGGCCATATTTATCTTTATGATTGAGATTAGCACCTTTGTGAATTAAGGCTTTGACAATGTCAACGTAACCTTCTCTAACAGCAAGTATCAAAGAAGTTCGCTCTTGATCATCTTTCTCTTCTAACCATGAGCCAGAATTGATTAGATCAAGAGCTTCACGAATTGAACCATTTCTAATTAAATCATGCAGTGCATTACCACCGCTCATGACTATTTGCTAACAGACTTTTTAACTACAGCTTTTTTAGCCGCAGGTTTTTTAGTTACAGCTTTTTTAACCGCTGGCTTTTTAGCCACAGCTTTCTTAACCACTGACTTTTTAGCTACAGCTTTTTTAACCGCTGGCTTTTTCTTAACAGTTGTTGCAGTATTCATATCTTTGAACTCCTCTATATGAATGTCGTTATTAAACATATTATTAACGTTTTTCTTTAGTTGATTTACAAAATTAAATAAACTTTTCTTTGGTCCTTTTGGCATACTAATTCCTCCGATGTTTATAGTACCATCTACAATTATACCTTAAAGTCTTGATTTTTGTTCATCAATTCGGATAATTCAGCCTTTAAATCTAAAAAATCTAATTTATTGTGACTTTTTTGACACAGTGCTAACTCCAGGAATTCAGGCATCGTCAGCTGCCAAAAGCAAGTTGGGCTTAGCTTTAAAGTATAGACGGCTATGCAAAGCATGTTTTTCCAAGGAATTTCGCTCTTATAACTTTTTTGCATCTTTTTATTAACCTATGTTATAAATTACGACTAGCATGACGCAAAAGCTGTATAATTTCTGCCATAATTTGACTTTGAGATTTTCTAAAAGATTCTCCATCAGAAGCATTGATATTCATCACTAAATTAATAGAACGATTATTTATTGAAGATTTTAACTGGTTATTAGAAATCACATTACCGCTGCTCACAGGAACAAATAACTCAGGACCATGTTCACCAACAAGATATGATGCGCCAGAAGAAACATTGCCTCCAGTAGCGCGAGGTGCCACTAATATATCAGCCATCATCTTGCCAAAAGCTTTACTGTAATTATAAGGAGTAATTCCAGTAATATTTTGGGCTAATTGATTACCAAACCCATGAATAAGGTTTTTTGTATATCCTCCAAAATTAAAATGATGATTATTAGAACGTAATTTTTCAGCACTTACTTTGCAGCTATCAATAACACGCTTAAGACTACTAACATCCCCAACTAAACTATATAAATCTCGCTTAAGTTTATTAGTGGTGACAAATAAATCATTCTCATATTTCATATTTGCTCCTTATCTAAACCAATAGCTGTTGATAAGAACTTAACAACCTCAGGCAAAATATTTATCAAACCTCTTTCTTGAATAAGCAAGCCCAGCTGATCATCTGTTAATACAGTTCCATCATACGCTTTTACTCCAGCTTTAAGAACTGCCATAATTGTAACTAACTCAAGTGGATTTTGTTCAAAATCGATTAATGCCTTGATAATGCTCTTACCTAAGATTGATTCGATTTCACACAAAGCCTGAAAACTTGGACGTAATGTTAAATTTTGTGATAGAAACTTAATTGTAACTTCACCCCTATGTGTATTATACATTATATCCTCCTAAATAAATTTGAGCTTCCGAGCGACGACGCACTAACCCTGGTATGATTCTTCCTTTAGCATAAATCCAACGTTCAAACTCTTTTTGGACAAATATATCTTCACCACGATTAATTTTGGAACGCAAAGTAGAACGCTGTAATGCTCCTGCTCCTAAATTAAATGTAAAAGAAACTAACATATCAAATTGATGTTGCTCTAAATCATTATGGATTAAACGAAGAACTGCTATTTGGGCAGAAAATAAATCATGCTCCAAAAGATCTTCAGCTTCTGCCTTAGTTAAATGTTGAAATTTTTCATCATCTTTAAGTAGATGCCCATAACCAATAGTACGATAACCAGCTGGACAAATATAAATTTGTGATGAATATGATTCAAATGATTTAATAAACTTTATACCTATTTCAGAAATAAATAATTTCATTTATCCCTCGCTCTTTTTGCCATGGTTCTTTGGCCGAAATAAAAACTAATAATGCCAGCAAAAATTGCTTGATCATCTATAGTCCATATAGTTTTAAGTAGTAGATGTTGATCTGCTATCTCTGCAATCACCATGAATTGAAAATATTTTATCAACGCATAAAGAGAGAAAAAGAAATACGCCAAAACCGGACGCACCGAAGCATTTAAAGCATCAGCCCAGATAACACCACTTTTGAATGTGTTATATAAAGCTTTAATGTGTGCTGCTTCTGAATTGATTTTTACTTCTTCCAAACGCTGATTAATACCTGATTCTTGTATTTTGATTTGACGATCCATTATCTCCAACTCATGTTTTTTATCATTGCGATCAGTGAAGATTTTAAGAATGTCTGGAATGATTGCGGTAAAAAATCCAGCAATTGATGCAAGTAAAGTGATCATAATTACCTCATATTTTTCTATTTTTGTTGACGCAGGTGTAGTTAATGCTTATTAGTTTATTTGTAATTTTAGGTTGAAGGAGGATTTTTATGACTGAAACTATTAAAAAAAATATAGGATCGCTTAATCCTAATTTAGGGTTTTCAGCTGTTTATCAGAAAACAGAAGTAAGAGTGGATACTGAAAATATAGATTATATTATAAGAGCTGGTGTTAGTGCTGTTGTAGCTGGTGCAAACCGCGGTATAGCTGGAAATCAACTAGAAATATATTATACTAATACTAACACACATATAGCACAGTTAGCATCCCTACCTATTCATATAGGAGCTAGTATTTGTGCTATTGTAGGCGGTGTAAGTGGCGGTATGATTGGTGGCATAGATGGTATTATAATTGGTGGAACATTAGGCGGTACAGCTTTCATTAATCTAAAAGCACATTATCGAAATGCAAATGAGTTAGCATATATAAGCTCTTTATCTGTTCATCAGGAAACTGGAGTGAAAAAAAATGCTGAAATTATAAGTCTCTTTGTAGCAGCTAATGCTGAAATTATAGCTACCTTTGTAGGAGCTAGTGTTGGTATGGTTGTATGCTATAAGGTTTGTGGCGAAGATGGTATTATAATTGGGGGTCTGCTCGGAAGCTCAGCTTTTACTGCCTTGAAAATATATTATGGCATTGCTAAAATAGGTATGGACGCTATATTGGAGTATATAAATACTTCACCTGTTTATCAGGAAAGTGAAGTAAAAGATTACACTAAAATTATAGATACTCTCATAGGAGCTGCTGTTGGGGCTGGGTTAACTGGAATTATTATGCGAGCAGCCAGTATTGAATATGATATAATGACATACGGTCCCGTAGTTGTACCAGGTGGTATGTTAGGCGCTGTGGCTGGTCCTCAGTTAAGAGGATATCCCATGCATAATGAGTTTGAGTATGTAATATCATTTCTTAGCCTTATAGGAGCGGAAATTGGTACTTTTATACTTGATAATAGTGGCAGAGCGAACTTTGTTGAGTCTAGTTGGGCTGCTTTAATTGGGGGCTTTATAGGCTCTACAGCCGGTGTGCATCTACGATTGTATTTTCACACTATAACTAATGAGTTGGCATATACAACAGTAGCCTTACCTGTTCATATGGGAAGTAGTATTGGTGCTATACTAGGTGTAATCAGTAGTATAATTTGTGGTGCAACCGACAAAATATACATTAGCGGTGCATTTGCAATTGGTGAAGTGATAGGTAGGATTGGTGGAATTTATTATCGTGATGTTATTAATAAATCTACCACTGACACCGTTGAATATACAGAATCTTTACCTGTTCATCAGGAAGCAGACGTAGTGGGAGAAACTGTCGAATACACAGATTTATAAAAAATA